>Ga0315334_10000947_pt1 | contig 17841 bp, 16 predicted proteins | sample M150034915metaG_FD_205555 | JGI IMG/M metagenome (GOLD analysis project Ga0315334, IMG submission 205555) | Ammonia-oxidizing marine archaeal communities from Monterey Bay, California, United States - M1 500m 34915 | ecosystem: Environmental > Aquatic > Marine > Intertidal zone | place: USA... | reverse complement strand
GATCGAAGCCGGCCGTATCGCTGCTCAGCAATACGTCCGCGGCGAAGGAAAGCTTTACATTCGCATTTTCCCAGATAAATCGGTTTCCAGCACACCGCTTGAAACTCGTATGGGCAAGGGCAAGGGTGAGCCAGACTTCTGGGCCGCGGTCGTCAAGCCGGGCACTATCCTTTACGAACTCGGCGGCGTTACGGAGCAGCAGGCGAAAGTGTGTTTTGCACGATTGGCTAGTAAGCTTCCCGTGAAAGTCCGTTTTGTGGAGCGACGGTCCGCCTAGTGCGACGGTCGCCCCAGAAGGTCGTGATGCTTGCATCACGGCTGCCGCGAACCTGCGGCTGAATGAATTTTCGGCTTGTAACAAAGATGAACAAAGATGAACAAAGATGAGCAGTAACACTGAACTTCGCGAAATGAGCGACGAGCAACTCGACGCGACCGCCACTGAGGCGGCGCAGACTTTGTTTCGCCTCCGTTTTCAATCCCAGTCAGAACGATTGAATACACCCAGCGAAATTAGAAAAAATCGCCGACTGATCGCTAGGATCAAAACGATCCAGACAGAGCGTCAGAAAGCAACCAGTTAGAAACCCAATAATCACCTACAGTAAAACTCGGACCTGACTCCATGCCGAAACGCGTCGTTTCCGGAATCGTGACCAGCGACAAGATGAGCAAGACTCGTCGTGTCGAAATTAACCGACTGGTCAAACATCCGAAGTACAAGAAATATATTCGTCGTCGAACCGTTTGTTATGCCCACGATGAGGCGGACGAATCGGGAACCGGGGACCGTGTGGAGATCATCGAGTCGGCACCGTTGAGTAAGCTGAAGCGTTGGCGTCTGGTTCGTGTGCTTGAAAAGAGTACCGAAGTCGACGTGGCCGCATTGCGAGCAGCTCGCAAAGGTGCCACGCAGGCTGAATCTGAGGCGATTGAAACCACTCATGCCGGAGACGAAGCAGGTGAAAAAGCTGTAGTTGAAGCCACGCAAGACACTGCAGAAGACACTGCAGAAGACACGCAAGACACTGCAGAAGACACGCAAGAGACCAAAGGTGAATGAGCCGTCCGCGGCTGATCACGACGGAAGTTAGACAGAGCCTTTCCGGCAACAAGACAGAAAAATGATCCAACAAGAATCCCGACTCGATGTGGCCGACAACACCGGCGCTAGACAAGTCATGTGCATCAAGGTGCTCGGTGGCAGTCGCCGTCGTTTTGCAGGTCTGGGCGATGTAATTGTCTGCAGTGTGAAAAGTGTGATCCCGGGCAGTGACATTAAGAAAAAATCTATTGTGCGAGCAGTGATTGTTCGTATCAAGCAGCCGACTCGCCGTTCCGACGGCAGTTACATAAGGTTCGATAGCAACGCTGTCGTGCTGATCGATAAAGATAAGACTCCTCGGGGGACACGCATCTTTGGTGCTGTCGCCCGCGAGTTGCGTGATCGAAGCTTCATGAAGATCGTAAGTTTGGCCAACGAGGTCGTTTGACTTGCACAGAGTGAAGTTCAACGTTCGAAACCATTTTATCTGAAACGAATAGAAGTCATGTTTTTCCGTATTGATGACCAAGTTATTGTGATTGCCGGTGCTAACAAAGATAGCAAAGGCAAGATCCTGAAAATCGACCGCAAGAACAATAAGGTCGTTGTTGAAGGAATTGCGCTTGTTTGGAAGCATGTGCGACGCAGTCAGAAGAATCCGCAGGGAGGGCGTCTCAGCAAAGAAATGCCTTTGAATGCCAGTAATGTCATGCTGATCGATCCTTCGACCAACGAAAAAACGAAGGTGGGTGTTCGATTCCTGGATGATGGCAGCAAAGAACGCTACGCCAAAACAAGCGGTGCAAGCTTGGGGAAAATTGCTCCGCCACGTGAAAGACACGCCAGTAAGTGATCTGGCAAACCCTTCGTGCTGGGCCAAAGTACGAACCATGAAGCGACCTACAGAACAACGAGACAGCTGTTAGCAACCGCGAACGCGGAATAAAGAAATGGCAGAAACAAAACCACGACTGCAAACCCGCTACGAAGACGACGTCCGCAAGGCGTTGGCCGAAAAGAACGGGTATACCAATCCACACCAGATCCCTCGTGTTGATAAGATCACGTTGAATATGGGTGTGGGTCAGGCTATTGGTGACAAGAAAATTCTTGATCTTGCCTACGATTGCATGACCGAGATTTCTGGCCAGAAGCCAGTGATCACGAATGCACGCAAGTCAATCGCAAACTTCCGACTTCGCGAGGGCGTGCCGATCGGATGCATGGTTACGCTGCGGCGTCGGCGGATGTACGAGTTTCTCGACCGAATGGTTTCGGTCGTGTTACCACGTGTTCGTGACTTCCGCGGCATTAGCCGCAAAGCATTTGATGGACACGGTAACTACACGCTCGGTTTGAACGAGCAGTTGGTGTTTCCTGAATTGAATCCGGACAAGTTTACTCGCGCCCAGGGCATGAATATCACCATTGTGACCACCGCGAATACAAACGACGAAGCTCGTGACCTGCTTGAAAAGCTTGGAATGCCTTTCAGACAGGACAGCAGTAAGAAAGGTGCGGCGTAAGGTGGCTTACGACGCGACACAACATTCCACTTTCCAGCCAAGTAACTGAAAGTCACTCCGTGGCAAGCAAATCGAAGATAGCCAAGGCCAATCGAAAGCCAAAGTTTAGTAGCCGGAAGGAGAACCGCTGCAACTTTTGCGGTCGTCCACGTTCCGTTTACCGCAAGTTCGGACTATGCCGGATTTGTTTTCGCGAAAACGCGAATCTCGGGCTGATCCCGGGTGTTCGTAAGGCCAGTTGGTGAGAATCGAAAGAGTCGAAGGGGAGTATATAATATTATGATGACCGACCCAATTGCCGACATGCTCACTCGCATCCGTAATGCGGTACGCGTAGAGAAGCCATTTGTCGATATTCCATCCAGTCGTTTCAAACGCGGTATCGCCGACGTTTTGAAGCGTGAAGGTTTCATCTGGGACTGGAAGGAAGTGGATGAAGAGAACCCGACATCCACACTTAGATTAGAACTGAAATATGGGCCTAACGGAGAACGCGTGATCCAGTCGATCAAACGCGTCAGTAAGCCCGGACGTCGAATGTACACCCGTGGTAAAGAACTCAAGCCAGTGCTTGGTGGGCTGGGAATCAGTATCATCAGCAGCAGTCGTGGCGTGATCAGTGATCGCGAAGCTCGGCGCGAAAACATTGGTGGCGAGGTGCTTTGCGAAGTCGCCTGATTTCAGATGGGTTGATGACGAGAATTCTCGTCGTCGACGCGATTTCGAGAGCCTCATTTGCCAAGCAAAATACTTAGACTGAGATTGAAGCAACTGTTATGAGTCGCATTGGACAAAAACCCGTACCGATTGTATCTGGCACAAAAGTCAGCATCGCTGATCGCGTTGTTGATGTCGAAGGCCCCAAGGGAAAGCTCAGCTATGAGCACCGTCCTGAGGTTACGGTCAGCGTTAATGATGAAACGAATGCAGTTATCGTCGAGAGATCCGGGAACGAACGCTCCTCGCGTGAGTTCCATGGTTTGACCCGGGCTCTCATTGCCAACATGGTTGAGGGTGTGACCAAGGGTTACGAGAAGAAACTGGAAATAGTCGGTGTCGGTTACATCGCCGCGATTCAGGGTGATGTCCTGCAATTGCGGGTGGGGTACGCCAACGAATTGCACTGTAAAATTCCCAAAACCTTGAATGTTACCTGTCCTGACCAGACGCACATCGTGGTGCAGGGTTGTGACAAGCAGCAGGTAGGACAATTCGCGGCCGAGGTTCGGTCGCTCAGAAAGCCTGAACCCTACAAGGGCAAAGGGATTCGTTATGAGGGCGAGCAGGTCAAAATTAAACCTGGTAAGTCCGCAACCAAATAGAACCATACCTTGTAAGACTGCCCGTTCAACCGACGCGTTGGATCTGGCTCGAGTGGTAATCAGATGGATAAGAATAAGAAACTACAGAAGAAACGACTGCGACGCCGCCAACATGTTCGTAATAAACTGCGGGGCACGTCGGAACAACCCAGAATGTGCATCAACCGGACACTGAAGCACTTCAGTTGTCAGGTGGTGGATGACCTTTCTGGCAAAACGCTGGTCAGTGCCAGTACCCACGACAAGGCTTTGAGTTCAGGTGGTGCGGGTGGCAACTGCAATGCTGCCGAGGTCGTCGGAAAAGCGATTGCTGAAAAAGCTTCCGCAGCAGGTATCAAGCGTGTCCGGCTCGATCGCGGTCACAACAAGTATCACGGTCGGGTCAAGGCTTTCGCCGAGGCAGCCCGCGAGGGTGGACTCGAATTCTAGTATCACGAAACAATCAGATAACACCTCCTGACGGGGATTGAACCATTAGTAACGCACCACGAAAGCAACGGAACAAAGAAAAAGACGGCTTAGCCGACGGCTTGCTTGACCGTGTCGTCAAGATTAAACGCTGTGCCGCGGTGGTCAAAGGTGGTCGCCGATTCAGTTTCGCCGCAATGGTCGTTGTTGGAGACGGCAGCGGAAAAGTTGGCTGGGGCTATGGCAAAGCAAACGAAGTTCCGCCAAGCGTCCAGAAAGCTCAAAAACAAGCCAGTCGCAGCTTGATCGACGTGCCGCTGGTCGAGGGTAGTATCCCTCATCAGGTTTGGGGTCGCTACGGTGCTGCAAAGGTGCTGTTGATTCCTGCTGGGGCAGGTACTGGAATCATCGCTGGTCAGGCGGTTCGTGCCGTTTGCGAGGCAACTGGCATTCATGATATTTTGACGAAGTCTTATGGAACCAACAATCCAGTGACTCTCGTCAAGGCAACGGTTGATGCGCTTTCCAAGTTGCGAACCGTGGAACAGGTAGCGGCATTGCGGGGCCTCGAAGCCGCAGAACTGACTACTTAAAATCGGTAGTCCGATCTTTAGTATGATCAAATAGAATCAAGCTCAAATAGAATCACAGAGATAAGGTTAGAACGGGTTTCACCATGAACCTCAACGATGTCCATCGCGGTATACAGAAAAATCGCAAACGGAAGCGAATCGGTCGTGGACCTGGTAGCGGTCACGGCAAAACTGCTGGGCGAGGCCACAAAGGTCACAAGAGCCGTAGCGGCTATAGCCGTAAGCCAAACTTCCAGGGTGGGGCGATGCCGATGTTCCGGCGCGTTCCCAAGCGAGGTTTCAACAACCGCTGGGCCGTGACTGTTTTTGCTGTCAACGTGGGCCGAATCAATGAGGCCTTTCAGGACGGTGAGGAAGTCACCTTGGCAAGTCTTGCCGCCAAGGATTTGGCCAAGGGAACTTTTGACGAGGTAAAAGTACTCGGTGATGGAGAAGTCACCAAAAAGTTGACAATTTGTGCTCACCGGTTCAGCAAGTCAGCAGAGGAAAAAATCACTGCTGCCGGAGGAACCATCACTAAATTGGTCAGCAAGCGTACGCCCGATGAGCGTGTGAGTGCTCTGAAGGACGGAAACATCAAATCCTAGGTCATGCTTGATGCACGCCAGCCTGATTTTCGTCTCGTTGAGGAAATGCCTCGCTGACGTAATCGGGCTTGTTTTGCGATGGTCTGACCGTTGTTGGTACAACCGGGCGGGACTGTTTCCTCTCGCTCTGGCTGAACCAAGTCGGTAGACTTCAAGCCGTTAACTCGCCGCTCAACTGGACAGTCACTGAACTGACCAGTTGCGTCGCTCCCACGATTACATTTCAATCATCCGAACCAACCTGCCGCGTGCCACCACAGAATCGCGACGGCACGAATCCAAGACGGACCTGACGCATGTTTGAAAAGCTGCGCATCATTTTTTCGATTCCCGAACTTCGTAAGAAGGTCCTGCTGACCATTGGTCTGTTGGCCGTCTACCGAATCGGTTTCCATATTCCCCTGCCGATGATCGCCACGAACTTGGCTGATTCGGGTGGAACGGCATCCGAGTTCTTCGAGAAAATCACCGTGTTTGCCGCCAGCGACCTTCGGCAGGCGACTATCTTCGGTTTGGGTATCATGCCCTATATTTCTGCTTCGATCATTTTTCAGTTGCTTGGCAGCGTTTACAAGCCACTGGAAGAACTGAAAAAAGAAGGTGAAGCAGGTCGAAAGAAACTCAACGAGTACACCCGTTACCTGACCGTGGCGATTTGCCTGGTCCAGAGTTACATGTACCTGAAGTTCATGCTGATGTCGGGAGGGTCTACGGGGTACGGGAATATTAACCCGAATTTCCTTAACGCAGATTTGACCGGTCTCTACTTCGGGTGGCAGATGGTCGCGGTGCTGGTGATGACCTGCGGCACGGTGTTCCTGATGTGGCTGGGTGAGCAGATCGATGAATACGGAATCGGCAACGGCATCAGTTTGCTGATCATGGCCGGGATTCTGGCCCAGATGCCAAAAGCACTTTACGAGCTAGTTCGCAACATGAAGACTGAGTTGACCGGACTCAGTCGTGGTCAGATCGGTATCGAAACACTTGTGTTGCTGATTGTGCTGTTTGTGGGCGTTGTATTTGGAGTGGTGTTTATCACGCTGGGGCAGCGGAAAATTCCCACCCAATCTGCCAAATTCACACGTGGACGGCGGGTTTACGGAGGCACGCGGCAGTTTCTGCCGCTGCGAATCAATCAGGCTGGTGTGATGCCAATCATTTTCGCCAGTAGCCTGTTGATGATTCCCGGTATGCTGATGGGTGGCTTGGCCAGTATGTTCGCAAGTGGCGGCACCATGTTCAATGCACTGAACTACATGGGGCTGACACTTAATGATCAGGCTTCGTTTGTTTTTAACCTGTTGTACGTCGTCTTGATTTTCTTCTTCTGCTACTTCTGGACGGCGATCACGTTCAACCCCAAGGAAATGTCGGACAACCTTCGGGATAGTGGAACCTTCATTCCAGGCTATCGTCCCGGTAAGCGGACAACCGACTATCTCGAAAAGGTGATGGTGCGGATTACTTATGTGGGTGCTGCATTCCTTTCAGTGGTCGCGATTGTTCCAACGATCGTGTACGGATCGCTTGGTGTGCCTTACTCCATCGCTGGATTCTATGGTGGTACCGGCTTGCTGATTGCAGTCAGTGTCGCCTTTGATCTGGTTCAAAAAATTGATAGTCACTTGGTGATGAGGAATTACCGCGGATTGTTGGAAGGTGCCGGTGGCGGCGTCTCGCCAGTGGTATGATTGAATTGCCCTAGGGGGCGATTGCACAAATTGTTTCCTGCTCGCACCGTCCTGCAGGAAAGACGAGAGGGGAACAAAGCAGACGCATGCTTCATGTTCTCTGCTTCATGTTCTCTGCTTCATGTTCTCTGTTCCCACCTGTCAACAAGTGACGAGCGTTCGTCGTCGTTGTCGACACCCCGACGTCTGGTTTCTTCGTTGGCTGCCACTTATCACGGTTTGTTTCAATGTGGATTGTGTTCATTGGACCTCCAGGAGCAGGCAAAGGGACCCAATGCGGCAGGTTGGTCGAGACTCTGGGGATTCCCCACCTGTCGACAGGGGACATGCTGAGGAATACAGAACGGGAATCGGCGTTGGGAAAGGTTGTCGCCAGCTTCATTGATGTGGGCAGGCTTGCTCCCGACTACCTTGTCATGCCCATTGTGACGAAGCGTCTTTCTGAATTTGACTGCCAATCGGGTTGTCTTTTTGATGGTTTTCCTCGGACCGTCTATCAGGCCGAGCAGCTGGATGCTTTTCTTGGGGAACGTGGCACTCGGATTGACGTTGTGCTGCATCTGGATGTCGGGGCGGATGAACTGCTGTGCCGTTTGTTAAAAAGGGCTGAGACCGAGAATCGAAATGACGACAATCGGGAGACGATTTCTGCCCGCCTCAATGTCTTTAAAACCCAGACGGCGCCTGTTCTGGAATACTATCGTGGACAGGGGAACGTGCTGGAAGTTGATGGTTCCCGGTCTCCGGATGCTGTTTTTGCCAACATCATGTCTGGGATGAACGAGCGAAACTAGGCCTTGTCACTCGCCACGATTGTGGTTTGGCCCGTACAATAGGAACTGACCCTGATCGGTGCCCGTTGGCCCACCAGCGATTGGTCTCGGGTCTGGCATGGAGCTTTCCCTCTCTCCCTCAGGTTTTGCTGTGGTACGTAAACGAATCTCATCCGCGTTCACGCCAGTTCTTGTGGTCTCTGCATTAACGGCTGTTTCAGTCATGACTGGCCCGATGACCGCTTGGGGCCAGTTTCAAGGATTTGGAACGAACACAAGGCAACTTCCGGGGCGTTTTGTCGAACCACCTCGTGCTTTGGAGCAACAGGTTCGCGAGGCAGAGAGTGCATTGCAGGAATCCCAGTACAGCGATGCAGTGGTTCGTTTGGGAGACCTGTTGTCGTTGGAAACGAGTGATTTCGCCGAGGATGATTTGTTGGGTCAGGACTTTTTTATTGACTCCAAAAAGGCGCGTACTCGCGGTACTCCACTGAATGAGAGTTTTAAGAACAGGGTTCGCGACATGATCGGAAATCTGCCTGCTGCGGCACTGGAGACTTACGAGCTTCGCTATGGTCCGGCAGCCAGGAAAATGCTCGAAGAGGCAGCAGTCTCGCGTGACTGGCAAAAGGTACGTGAGGTGCGACGCAAGTATTTCCACACCGATGCCGGGTACGACGCTTCTTGGTTGTTGGCGCAGCACGAAATGTTTACGGGGCATCCGATTGCGGCATCCGCTTTATTGGATGACGTTGTCAGCGTCCCACGTGCTGTCAATCGGTTGGGTAATGGAGTTATTGTTTTGCACGCCGCTGCGTGCGGATTGGCCAACCGCAAACTCCCCAGCGGTCTACTCGTTCCAGGCGGTGTGTTGGATCAAGGTGCCGAAGTGGAAATTGCCGGCGTCCCTAGGGCCGGGCCGAAAGACGGTGAGCTAACGGACTGGTTGAGCCAGTATTTTGGTGTCATCGACGAATTCAAGGCTGCACAGATCAAGGATTACTCGGTCTTCAATGCAAACGCGAGTCGTAACGGAGCATCGTCCGGACAGTTGCCACTGAGCAATTTACGTTGGGAATTGGATGCGACGGTCAGTCCCAGGCAGGAACGAGAAGTCAAAAAATTGTCCGAGGAGTTGATTTCGAGTGGCCAAGTGCCGCCGCCGAGTTGGGTGCCCCTGCGTGTGGGGGCACAGTTGTTGATGCGGACAACGGAATACCTTGTTGGGGTGGATTATCGAACCGGCAAGCGAATTTGGTTGCACCCTTGGGATGATAACGGCAGTGAAACCAAAAAGGATGAAGCGAGCATTCCGGGTGTTCCTGGCAAGTCCGGTTTGTCTGAACTGTTGCGACAAAGGGTTTGGAACGACGTGCCGTATGGTCAGGTAACCAGCGATGGAGAGAGAGTGTATCTGTTGGAGGGGCTTAAGAAACTCAGCACTGCATCGCTTAGCCCCATGGGATTGCGGGGCAGACCGGCAACAACCAACGGGAACACTTTGGTCGCTTTGGATTTGGCATCGGAAGGAAAGTTGAAATGGGAACTTGGAACGCGATCGAGTATTGATTCCCCATTGTCCGACGCTTTCTTTCTTGGGCCACCATTGCCCATCGATGGACGCTTGTATGTTTTGTTTGAGCTTGCTGGCGACATCTGCTTGAGTTGCCTGGAACCTGCCACCGGAAATGAAATCTGGCGGCAGCAATTAGTTGCAGTGGAATCAGGGACCATCAGTCGCGACTTGATTCGCCGGGTGGCCGGTGCCATGCCAAGTTATCAGGAAGGAGTTTTGATTTGCCCCACCGGTGCCGGGGCGGTGGTGGCGGTGAACCTGGGAGATCGCACGCTAAGGTGGGGAGTAAACTATGACCGAAATAGTGCGATGACCCGGTTTGTGCAGGGGCGAGGCACCGTCGATACCAAGCAGTTGATGCAACGCTGGTTTACGGGGATTGCCATTGCTTCGGACCAGTCGGTGTTGGTCACTCCGGTTGAGGCTGATCGTCTGTTCGGTTTCAATCTGCTGACCGGGAAGTCTCTGTTCACACAGAAAATTCGTTTGGACATGCGTTACCTTGCGGGGATCCGCGGGGATCGATTCTACGTGGTCGGGTCCAATGTGATGAAAGCCTACGATTTGGCCACGGGCAGTCAGGTTTGGAAAACAGGATCCGACGTTTTTGAGTCTGCTCAGCAAGTCTCGGGTCAGGGAGTATTTGGTGACGGATTCTATCTCTTGCCGACAACGTCCAGGGAAATTATCCGTGTCTCGCTTGATGACGGATCGGTCATGGACCGGCGGGTTACGAACTACGAGTTGGGGAATATGGTCGCCGTGAACGGTGAGATCATCACTCAGGGACCGACCAAGTTGAGCGTGGCGTTTGGTGAGGCGACGCTGCGACCGATAGTTGATCGGATGCTCGAAGAGAATCCAAATGACTTTGATGCCCTTGTCAGGAAATCAGAGTTGTTGATTCAAGAGGGACAGACTGCCGAAGCATTGGATTTACTTGCCAAAGCACGTCAGGTTCAGCCTCAGAATGACGAGGTCCGCATGCTAAGCGTTTCTGCGATGCTGGAACAGTTGCGAGAAAGTCACGAAATCAATCCGGAATATGCGGAAGACATTGCGCAGCTGATTGATCGGCCTTTCGAGCGAATTCAATTCAACGCACTGCTGGTCAACGCAGCTCTGAACGGTAATCGGATGGAAGAAGCAGCCAAGTTGTTGCTGGAACTGTCGAAACTTGTTTTGGTGGAATCCATGGAAGGAGAGTCGGCCGATCTTTTACTGCGGGATAACGCTCGGACTTGTACTTTGGACGCATGGCTCAATGGTCGAGTTCGGGAGTTCCGTGCCAACGCGAGCTCGGATGAGATGGACGCATTCAATACCAAATTGATTGCTCACCTCGAAGGGAAAAATCAGAGCTCAATCGATCTTCTGCGGCGTCTGCTGACACACTTCGATGGCTTGGATGGAATTGCCACGCTAAGAGAAGAACTCGCCATCCGCTTTTTGAACGATCGACAACTGCGGTCGCTCGAGAGTGTTGCATTGGGGCATCAGAAACCCGACCAGCAGGGAATGCAGGAATTATCATCCGACCGGTTGATGATGCTCGCTGATGCTTATTCACGTGGGAAAATGCCGCAGAATCTTTTGTTAGTGCTCGGCGAACTCGAGTCGCGTTCGAACGAATTGTCAGATGCTTCCAAAAGTCGCATCGATTTGATGCGTTCTGAAACTCTTGAACAGTTGGATACAAAAGAATGGCCGGCTAATGTGACGTACGAGTGGCAACCGCGGGCTTCTACTCGTATATCGAAAACCAGCCAACGATTTGATAGTATCGAGGTTCTCGCTGGCGAGGACTTTCGTGATTGGGCCTTGCTCTCGAGTGAACGCTCCAGCCTTACCCTTCGCGCTCCTGACGGTACGTTGAAACGGGTGAAGATCGAAGGCTGGAAGTTGAGTGAGAAGCAAAAGATAGGCTTCGTATCCGGCGGAGTGATGGTGGTTCAGACGGTTACAGGACTGTTCGCAGTTGATTTGTACAGCGTCCTGAACAATGAAATTGATGCGATTCTGTGGCGTCGTGGGATTGGAGTCGCAGGGGGAAACGCTGCTAAACTTGAAGGGTTTTCAGCTCCCTTTGGTGAACAAATCAAACGCTACCTGATCGAATCCAACAACATGCGAGAGCGTCCCGAATTCAGAGTGGGAGCCATTCTGGGCGATCGTGTGATTGTGCTGCAGGGTGGAGAATTACTGGCGATCGATGTGTTCAGTGGCGAGACCATTTGGCGCAATAACAGGGCACCCAAGAGCGGAGCGGTAATCTGCAGTGGAGAACAGATTGCAGTCGTCTCGTCCAACCGCAGTGAAATGGTCTTGTTTGATCTTGTTGACGGACGTGAACTGGAAACAAGACCGTTCAAGCATGGTGTAATCTGGAAGTCATCCGGAGAAAACCTGCTGTGTTTTCAGCCAACAAAAGAAGACAACGTATACACCGTCAAACTGGTGAATCCTTTCACAGGTGAAACTTTTCTGACCCAAGAAGCTAATTCATCGAACACTCCCAATTTGAAGAGTGATGCGAGCGTCTTTGAAAGTCGAGTTTTTTCAAGTCATTATTTAGTGATGATGAGCGTTACCGGCGAAACCTTTGTTTGGGACTTGCGAGAGGGGCGTGAAATTGCTCGTGCAGAACTTCCTGGGCACGACGATTTGGAAGAGGTGAGAGCGATGGAGCTTGATGGACAAATTGTCGTGTTTCCGGGACTGAAAACCGATGTTTTGGACAAAAGCGTACCAAAGCTCATCACCTATCATAGTGGCATGCACCACACCGTTCACGGTGCTTTTGCCTTTTCACTTGAGGATGGTGCTTTGAGTTGGTCAAAGGAATTTGAGCGACCATGGGGCTGCACCATTCCCCAGCTATCCCGGACGCCGCTCATGATGCTGACGCGGAGCTTGGTTGACTACAGGGCGACGAGTCAACGTACAGAAGTCGAAGTGTTGGGGTTGGATGTACGCAACGGTAATGTCCTGTCAGCACCGCCGCTGCATCCCGTTCCAAACAGCAGTAACCAAATCAATTCAACAATTCTGGTTGACGCTGACCGATCGGTCGTGGAGGTTAGTTTGGGCGGCATCGAGAAGATCATCTTTCAATTCAAGACAGATGAGGAAATGCAACAAGATGCTGAAGTTGCTCCGCCAGCCGAAGTCAACGATATTAAATAGCCGATTTGAGCTCCTGAAACGGAGCGCCGACGCGATGAAGCCATCGCAGTTTGGCACAGCAGCGTTCTTGCCCATTCCCATCGCTGTGAAGTTCCGGCAGTGCGGGAAGTCCGTTTTGACAATGCGTGACGCGATTTGGGCTTCCTTGGTTGTCTTGTTGCGGTTGCTGGATTGCATGCAAAAACCGCAGGAATCGTCGCTTTCCTGACGCTGCGATCACCTTTTCCTTGTTTTGTGATCGCTTTGACCAAACGTGTCCAACAGGTTGCGATCCTGAAGTCAGACCCGGCAAACATGCTGCGGACTAAGTTCAGGTAACTGTCATGGAGGAGCAATCTGATGTCAAAGTATTACGTGCAATGTGGACCCATCCGAACAATCGTCGTTTCAACCAGCATGGAGCGGGCAAGCATCGAAGCGATTGACGAATCGCTGCAAAATCATCTTTGGATCTATGATGATCCCGGGTTGAGCGAGTTTGATTGTCGCAATCATCTGATGCTGGAAGCCCTGGTCCATCTGGATCCTTCGATCCATGTCAGTGAACAGGGGTTTGATCGATCCGACGCTACGCTGCTAGGAACCCCTGAGGTGATCGATCGTTGGCACCGACTGATGACTGGAATGAACCGTCTCTTTGTGGCTGCTGGCTTGACTCCGCGGACGATGAATGCGGTCGCAGGGACTGTTGAAGTGCTGCCAAGCCTCGAACTGCGTTCACCCCGCTGAATGATCTGCGATCAACGCTGCGATTCAATGCACAGCTGTATTGACCAAGCTCATTTCGTTTCCGCTTCTGCGTCCCGGAATGCTCGCCACGACGTTCCGACGATCGGGCCAGTCAAATCCTCGACATTGAGTGGTCGGTTGATACCAGCATCGTGTTGACGCTGTCAGTCGGGGGCAGGCCGATTGAAGGTGGCCGTCGATGCAGCCAGAGTGCCGATAGTTGAGCCATCTTTGACGTTCACGGGGTACCGGCAACTGCTCCGCGATTGGCAATGGCGTTCCCTTTGTGTGTAGCTGCGTTGAAGTGTTCCATTGCACGTTGCAGGACAGAGTCGTTAAGGTCGGACGTCAATTCACCAGACTCATTCGGTCTTGCCGCAATGTAGGTTGGCTGAACTTTGATGGTAGGGATGACACCGTTTCGACTAATCGCTCTTCCGCTGGGCGAATAGAATTTTGCGGTTGTCAGGCAAAGCCCGAACTTGGCCGCATCCATCCGGAAGATACCCTGCACGCTGCCTTTTCCGTAGCTTGTTTCACCGATGATGGCCCCACGCTTGCTATCGGCGATCGCACCCGCGAAAATCTCGCTGGCACTGGCACTGTTGTTGTCGATCAGCACGGCCAGGGGAGTGCTCCAGGTGTTTGCCCGATGGGCCATGTAATCAAAGTTTTCGCGGGTGTTTCGTCCACGGGTAGTGACAATTCTGCCGGATTGAAGAAATCGGTCTGCCACTTCGACGGCTGCCGAGAGGAGTCCACCGGGGTTGCCGCGAACGTCAATGATCAGCGACTTCATGCCCTGTTTGTGCAGGTCCCACAAAGCTCGCTCCACGTCGCGAGTGGTCGTTTTTTGAAAATTGGTGAGCCGCAAGTAACCGACTCGTTCTTCAACGTTGACGAATCGAACATTCTCGACACAGGGGACTTCGACTCGTCTCCGTTGAATGGACATTTCACGGGGTTGATCACGTTTGTTCAGAATTGTCAATGAAACGTAAGTGCTCTCGGGGCCTCGAAGTAAATCGGCAACGACATCAGGAGCGACTTGGTCGGTGTGGGCTTTTTCCACCCGCACGATCCGTTCACCGGCCAGGATACCTGCTTCTTCTGCGGGGCCCTTTGGGATGATGGACAAAATTTGAAGGCAGTCACCGTCCGTTTTCAGTTCGATGCCCAACCCGACAAAGTTGCCTTCGATGTTCGAAAACATTTCGTCCAGCTGACTAGGTGAAAGCAAGCGGGTGTAGGGATCAAGGGTTGAGACGGTCCCGCCGAGGAATTCCAGCACAGTGGCTGTTCCAGAGAGGCCCAGTTCTACCCGGGCAAGTTCCGCCACGTAAGCAACAGTACCGCGAAGATCAAATCGAGTCGATGTATTTCGATCTCTCGTCTTGTGATGAATCGATTGCCGGAACTTTTCAATGCGTTCGGCTGGGACATTCGCCAGCATGCGATTGACAAACTTTTCTTCGGTCAGAGCAACTTCCAACGCTGCCGTGCCGTGGATCATCAGCCGTTTCCAATCGACATTGTCGACGTAATGGGTATTCAGGTTGGCCAATATTTCCGAGTACAGGTCAAGTGCCTGGCTGGTGCTGAGTTCCCGGATGGATGCCAGAAAACTTTCATCCTGATAGCGGCGGTTCACGTCATAGTGCAACCGACTGATGATCAATCGCTGATAGAGAGTCGTATTCTTGGGGTAAGTTCGCGATTCTTTTTCGTAATGGCGGACTGCGTCTCTCCACAGTCGCTCCTTTTCCATCTCGAGGCCTTTTTCGAGCGCCTGAGTCTCGTCGTCAACGACGATCGGCGTGACTTGAGTGACGACCTGTGCGTTGACGGGAGCAGATAGCCATGAACAGAACAAAGCTACTGACAATGTCAGCAAGATCGATCGAGTGTTGACTCGTGCGAAAAGACCCATGCGCGAATATCCGATTGAGCACCTAGGGGAGGGGGGGATCTACAAACGACCTTCGCCGGACGTCCGTTTCACGGCCTTGCAACGATGCTCACAACGCTTGGCCATGGGAATATAGGTCACAAAATGTGCCTGGTCAAAAAACCAACTTGGCGGCCAACCGGAATTGATAACGTGACCTGTACAGACCGAACTTGGGTCATGCAGTACGGAGGGTTGTCCCGGTGATGCGTCCAAAAAAATGGTCGCGAAACTGGAAGTACAACCTGCTGGGTTTCACGAGTTGTTTCACAATTGGCCGATGCGATTCCCGTCGCTAGAAACGGCAGTCAAACTGCCGTGGCTTCACTCAAAGCATAGACATTGTCCACTCCATAGACAACGATCAGGCCTTGGAAAAGTTGTTTTATGGAAGATGCGTTGACAGGGATCATGCATCCTTTCTAACGTCCACAGGACTTGGAAGAATGATGCGAGTGAGTCTTGCACCGAGAAGTTTCCAGCCCCCATGAATTCAGAGAATTCATGGGGAAACACGTTCCTTTGATCGCGGTATGCATAGGGAACCCGTCGTTCCATATCGAAAGACATCACCAACTTCTCGAAAGGGAATCGGTTGTGCTGCGCGTTGCTGGATGGCACGAAACTATCTGGTTGACTTCACCCGACAGGGTGTAGATCAAATGCTCCGCTGGCGACGTTTGTCGGGGTCAGGTAAGTCATTCCAGCCATGCAGTCGGCTGCATTTGTGGTTGGTCAGCCTTGTTTTATGTCTTTGTCTGATCAGTGGTTGCACGAGTACTCGATATTTGTTGCTGCGAGATGTTCGTAACAATGCACTGGCGACCAGTCTGGGGCTAAGTGCCAAGGACGGGCCAGAAATCAGTGAACGCACCGTTCATACGCTACGACGTTTTGCGCTCGAGGATCGGTACCACGCTGATGCGGGCAGGTGCTTTGCACACATTCGTAAACGGGTCAATGAACATCCCGACGCAGACCTGATTTACGCGCTCAGCGAACTCTCCTATGTCGAAGGAAAAAAAGCTGAACTGGAAGGTCGCCTTGGCGCAGCTTTGAATCATTACGGAATTTCGCTGACCAACAGTTATGATTATCTGTTCAGCGAAGACCTGGAAAACACACGCAATGCCTACGATCCGCAATTTCGTGCGGTCTGTGATCTGTACAACGAATCCCTTGAGGACACGCTGCGTCTTCTCTGCACTGACAACAAAATTGAGCCTGGCAAAACTTACAAAATCAATACACCTGATCGTGAGTTTGTTGTTCGTGCAGAGATGCGGGGACAATGGGGGGCAGATGAATTTGACCACTACGAATTTGTCAGTGACTACGAAATTGAGACGCTGAGGAATCGCCACACCACGTTCGGTCTGGGAGTACCGCTGATTGCAGTCCGCAAGCCCCCCAGTACGCCGGATGAACGCGAGAAGTATTACGCGGAAGGCCTCAGCTATGCAGTGACCGCGCTCATGCGATGTGTGGAACCAGCGGATGGAACGAGGACCGGTGAATCCAGTAACTGCGTGCTTGAGTTCTTTGATCCGCTCACTGCAAACCAGATCCACTTGGGGGATAAGTGGGTGCCGCTGGAAACCGACCTGACAGCTCCGCTGGCGTTTTTTCTGGACAGTCCCGAGTTCCGGACACGTAACAAAGCGACCGAAGGTCTGCTGAACCCCAATGACCTGCAGAAAAAGCGGGGGCTCTACATGCTGGAGCCATATGACCCCAATCGAATCCCTGTGCTGATGGTGCACGGGCTCTGGTCCAGTCCCATGACGTGGATGGACATGTTCAACGATCTGAGAAGTTTTCCCGAAATTCGCGAGCGATACCAGTTTTGGTTCTATCTCTATCCTTCCGGGCAACCGTTCTGGACCAGTGCGACAGAGTTGCGCAGTGATTTACAGTCCTTGCGAAATGCTTTTGATCCTACTCGTCAGGATAGTATGATGGACCAAATGGTTCTCGTCGGGCACAGCATGGGGGGACTCGTCAGTCGTCTGCAGACGATCGAGAGTGGAGATGACTTCTGGAAAATTGTCAGTTACCAGGAGGCTGGTACTGCACAAGAAGCCCTCAGCAAAATGCGTGGACCCGACGCGGAACGGAATGAACTTGTCAGTACGCTGTTCTTCAAGCCCAACAAGTCCATTCGGCGTGTCGTCACCATCGGGACTCCCCATCGGGGTAGTGATTTCGTCAATGACTACACCCGTTGGTTGGCTCGCAAATTTATCAAGCTTCCGACCATGGCGGTGTTGACGGGCAATCGTCTTGCATCGCAAAACCGCCGCCTATTCAGAGATACCGAAATGTTGACGGTGTCTAACGCAATCGACTCACTCGCTCCCGATTCTCCTATCTTTCCCGTCATGATGCGGGCTGAGACATCGCCGGATGTCAAGTATCACAACGTCGTGGGCATCATTGACAACTCCTTCACGT
>Ga0315334_10000945_pt1 | contig 17860 bp, 12 predicted proteins | sample M150034915metaG_FD_205555 | JGI IMG/M metagenome (GOLD analysis project Ga0315334, IMG submission 205555) | Ammonia-oxidizing marine archaeal communities from Monterey Bay, California, United States - M1 500m 34915 | ecosystem: Environmental > Aquatic > Marine > Intertidal zone | place: USA... | reverse complement strand
ATGATGGTCTCAAACTATCAAAGGCCGCAGATGAATATTCTCCTATTGACCAGCCAATTAGAGGAAGGATTTGTTTGAATCTTGACTTGGCTTTTGAGCGTCAATGGAATGATGCCCAAAGAGGATTACTTCCATCTATGGCTTTAGATTATGTAGCAGAAGTGGCTCTTGGTGAGAAGAAATTAGTCAGTGAAAAGTTTCCTGATAAGAATGAATTCTTTCAAAGAGGATGGTTAGAAGATACTGATACATACATTAAGTATGCGAGAATAGATGTGGAATTAATCAAACGATTAGACGAAGAGAACTATACCTCAGAAGCAATTTTAGCCTTACAAAGATTAATTGTTGCTCCATTTGATGCTTGCTTCTATGCTAGTATGATGGGGGGAATATACTTCATGCGTAATGCTACATGGAAAGCACCAACAGGTAGCATGGATACTAAATCACATTACAGTGGGGCTATGATTTATGACCCCGCAGAAGAGGGAACAAACGGATTACATTTAGGTGTGGCGGCGTTTGATTTCGCCTCGCTATATCCATCAATGATGATAGCGCGGAACATATCATGGGAAACTAAATCAGAAACTTCAACTGAACTTGGTGTGAATTTACTAACTCCTAGAGATTTTAGTGAAGAGATTGACTTTGACTACAGATATTATACAACTGAAAAGTTGGGACTATTACCTTCTGCTGTCTTAGAACTCAAGCAATTGCGAGACCATTATAAGAAGAACATGAAGGTTGCTAAGACAAAAGAAGAGTATGCAAAGTGGTACAATAATCAAATGGCTGTTAAAAGATTAATGGCATCATTTTATGGTGTGGTTGGTTATCAAGGATTTGGTTGGGCTGATGTAGATTTAGCCGCAAGTATTACAGCCAGCGCAAGAGAAGCAATTAGATGTGCGGCATTCAAGGTGATGGAATTATGAAGGCTCCAGATTATAAGTTTTGCAGAACATGCCAGGAGCCATTATATCATTATAGAACCAGACCCACATGTGGTAAATGCTACCTTAAATGGAAGCAAGCAAAAAGAGAAAGGAAGGGACAGAAATGAAAATGAACGGAGAACAAGTAGATAAATGGTCAGAACAACATGTTGGTAGCCTAGCCTTAACTAGGACTATTCTAGGTTTCCTTAACCTATTATTAGGTGTTGTTGTGGTATTCAAATTATTTGGGGTGATATGATGACAAAGTGGAAAGGACCATCTAATACAAAAAAATGTGAAAAGTGCTTAAGGGTTATTGAATCTAGAAACACACCGAAAAGTTTCACTTCAAATTGGATGAGAACATGGTGGAATGAAGAGAAAACAATATGTTATAATTGTGGAAAGCGGTGGTTTCAGTGAAGTTTTTCAAATGGCTTAAGAAGTGGCTCTATGGTTTAGATGATGAGGATAATAAAATGATTCTATCTCATGAAGAAAGAGTCCAAAGATTAAAAGAACAGGTGAGAAAATGAGACTATGTAGTTGCCAATTTAACAAGCACACTAGAAGTGTGGGTGATGATGGAAGATGCACATATTGTGGTTTGGTGGTGGATGAAAGATGAAAGTAGTTTATGGACATACTGATTCTATCTATGTGCAAATGCCTATAGATAAAGCAGAAGAGACGCTTGATTTACTAAACAATCATGTGAGGTCTCACTTTCCAAATATATTAGGATTGAAGGAACACCCAGTTAAACTTGAATTTGAGAAGTATTTCTCTACCTTAGGTGTAGGCAAAACTAAGAATCGCAATGCAGGATTAATCATGTGGAAAGATGGAAAGTATCTTGAAGAGCAAGAGTTTGTGATGACAGGTTTCACTGCAAAGCGAGTAGCAATTACTAGTCTAGCAAAGCGCATTCAACTTGAATTACTAAAGAAGTGGGTTAATCGAGTAGAGGAAATCAAAATCACCCAATGGTTAAATGCAGAATTCAATTGGGTTCTTGATGGAGTTATTGAGCCATCAGAATTAATTCAGCGAAGCCGGTATAGAGAGGAAAGGTTGACTTATATGTGTGACGCATGTAATAAGAAATACACCTGGGAACAGGTATTCAATATGAGAAAAAGGCAAACAGATAGTGCCGCAAATTACTGTGATAAGTGTGGTCAAAATTTAGAACTGCTTACATTGGGTGGAAAAAGACCAAACATAGGAGCAGGCATTGAAGGAGTTCTTTGGTGGAATCAAAATAGGACTCCAAAAATTGATGACTCATATCTTTACATGAAGGTTATGGATAATGCATCTAGGCATAATTATATGAATGTTTTAACGGGGGAGCATAAGAGACCAGCATACATATCTGCTCCAACTGTGCAAGATTTACAGGAGTTTACTCCTGATTATAGGCATTATGCCCAGTCTATTATTAAGAAAGCAGAGCCTATATATAATGCTATGGATTGGGACATAACTTTAATTCAACATGACAATAATCAAAGTGGTCTAGGGGATTGGTGGTAAAATGAGAGAATATACTTATGAATGGGATGCAAAGAAATACGGCGATGAAACTCAGCCTATACTGAAAATAACCAAGTCATCATTTGGTTCGTTTCAATGGTGTCCAAAGAAATATGAATTTTGTTATCCCTTTAGATTGCCGCAAGATACTACAGAACCTATGATTAAAGGAACGGTAGTGCATAATAGTAGACAAACTTTCTTTGATGAATTTGATATAACAAAGGCAGAGTCTTTGTCTCACTCAGAATTAATCACCTATAACATGGGGCTACATCCTATTGATGACTATACTGATATTTACAGGAATATAGCCACCTTTGAAGCACAGCGTTTTGTTGATGCTAGAGAGGCAGGGAATATAGATGATTATTTACCTGTTGTTAATGAGGTTATGTTGGATGCAGAAATAGAAATACCCTTTGATATTAACCCGAAATGTATTCTAAAGAGAAACTACAAGGTTCACTTGCAGGGAATCATTGACCGTATGTTTTTAGATGGAGGTAACTATGTTCCATTAGAATTAAAGACTGGACTTTGGAAGGAATGGAGAACAACAGGTATGCGTAAAGAAATGGCGTTCTATAAATTGCTGGTAGAATCAGCAACAGATGAATCTTTAGAAGCGGCAGGACTTGATAGAGATATTTCTATTACTCATTGGGGTTGGTATTATCCTGTATCAAATTATATTCACATTGAACAGGTGAAAAAGTCTAGCACAACAGCATTAATGCGAGGCATAACTCAGATACTAAAGGCATATGAGAATGAGGAATTTCCTGCAAAGTATTACTACAAGACATGTGCTCATTGTAGTTTCTACCCTATATGTGATGAAGCACAGGCGGCGACTTGGCTATGATAGTAAAAGATATAATTAAAGAAAAATTGAGAGAGAAGAAATGGACATTTGGCGAGATAGCAAATGTGACAAATACAGTAAATGAATTAGCAGAATATGCATATGATACAATGACAGCCAAAGAGAAGTTAGATTTGATTTGGAAGATTGAAATCATGGAGCCACTCCCAGATTATGAATTTGGGAGTTTCTTTGGTATAACAGTAATGGAACAATTACGAATAGAAATAGCAATTATAATAAAAGAAGAACTGTCAGATGCGACAGTTATGTTTAAGGAGGATAATAAAAATGAAGTTTCCAAGACAAGTGTGGGCGGGAAGCCACATACAAAACGCACCGCAAATGAAAAGAACAATAGTGAGGAATAAGCGAGAATTCATTGATTGGGTTAATGCTTTCAATGGTAAAATGAATTGCTACACTTCAGTGTATGACTATGCATTATTTGCAGAAACGGCTGAAGTTGATAATTCTATTATTCTAGACAGAATGTTTTTGGATTTTGATGCACATGATGAACCATTAAAGAATGCTTTTTATGATATGAGCGCATTGGCTATAATTCTAAATGCAGAAGATATAAAATTCACTATGTATTTTAGCGGGAAAGGATTTCATATTATCGTCTATGGAGAGAAAGCAAATGATATCCGAAGCATTCAACAGTATTACTCCGAATTTTCTTCGTTATATCCTACTCTTGATAGAACTGGAATTCAAACTAAGAGACTTAAGAGAATACCTAATACAGTTAATCTCAGTAGCGATGGCCCGTATTACTGTATTCCTTTAACCTTTGAAGATATTAATTTAGGATTGAAGCATATATTGAGAACCGCGAAAACAGGAAACCATAAGACTATAAGGTATGGCTCCGTCTTGAAGACATGGGAAACAGTGGCTCCAATTGAAGTATCTAATATTGAAATTGAAGCACCAAAGCCGCCAGGAGAATTACCGATAATACCTTGTTTGTATAACGCAATAATGGTAGAAAATCCAGGGCATTATGCTAGAGTATACTTAACACAATGGTATCGAGATATACTATCAATGGGCGAAAGACATATTGAACCAGCACAACAGCAAGAAATGGTGGAGATTATTATGAAGGAGTTTAAGGCTATATCCTCCAATGAAGATATATGGTTAGATTGGCATGAACCTACAACAAGAAAGCATGTTGAGTTTATTGTTAGGGGTGGTTATCATGCTCCAGGCTGTAAGTCTGTTTTAATTCCACAGGGTTATTGTCCTGGTAAATGTTGGAGGTTTTGTGAATGAAAAAATTAATAATTGATAGCCGCGAAAATTCTAATCTCTATGAGTATGTGGAATCAGAAGCGCATAGGCTGATGATACCCACTGAGAAACAATGGCTAGAAGTAGGTGATTATGTATTTGGTGATGTTTGTTTTGAGGCAAAGTCCTCTTTCGACTTCCTACAATCTGTAATCAATAAGCGACTCTGGAATCAAATTGATAATATGGATAGGCATTATGAGCATTCCTTTGTGATAATACATGGCTCCTTACATGAGGCTATGGATTTCACAAAATATGTGAAGATGAATGTTCCTCCAGAGATGCTAAAGAATAAATTTTATGGGGCCATAGGAAAGATTGCATTAGATACGGATTGTGAAGTCATGTGGTTTGAGAATGCTAAGAAGGCTGCTCAAGTTATGACTACCATTTGTAAGATGCGGCCAATTGATAGAAAGGTCATAAGTCCTAGTTTATTAAAAAGGATTTCAACAGAAGACATTAGATTGGATATGCTCTGCACAATTAACGGAGTTAGCGAAAGTAAGGGTAAGAAGTTAATAAGAGAGTTTGGTTCAGTCATGGAAATAGGAGATTCAAATGCCGAGGAATTGGCGTTGATTGACGGTATCGGCATTACGATAGCGCAAAGAATAATAGACACTTTGAATAGTGAAGAGAAGGTTTCGATATGAATAAGAATTTAATTGAAGAAGAAGATGAAATTTTCTACAGTTTTGTAGACAATGATGTGCAGGTAACTAATTGGGCTAGATTACCTGCGATAGTAGAAACATACACAAAAGACGCAACGAAGGCATCGAACTATAATGATGTGCCTGCATCAATATCTTTCTTTGTAATGCTTGGGCAATTATGCAAGGATATGATAGCAATTCCTAGTGGAGTTAACATAGATGATTGCCGGATACAGTTTGCTTGGTTGCAGACTTCGGGAACAGGAAAATCAACATTAACTAATTGGTATATTCCTATTATCCGAGAGGCATTTGAAAGAGTAAATACACAGTATGGGACTCAGATGAATATCTTTGAGACTACTGATTATACCGACGCAGCGTTAATAGGGTCGTATGAAAGGAGAACAGAAGAAGTAGTAGATGATGATGGACAAACAAGAAGGATTGAAGTTGAGGCCCCAATACAAGGTCAATTAGATGGTAGTGGATTAGCCATGTGGGATGAGTTTGAGGCATCAGGTGTATTCAAACAATCACAGCATAAAGAAAATGCAGTAGTATATCTGAATACATTTATGAATACTCTTCATGGTGAAACATGGATTATTACTAAGAAACTTAAGATGGGAGATGAACCCATTGAATGTAAGTGTGAGCGTTCAGTTTATGCTACAACTTATATTCCAAAGCATCTAACTACTGTAATTGCTGAAAAGGGAGTTCTTCAACGACTACTCATATTTATCTATGAGGTTCCACAGCATCAACAACAGCAGATGAGAAGACAATTGATTGCTGACTTTGGAACTATTAAAGCAAGAGAGAAGGTTCAAACAAAATACGCAGATAGTTTTGTTAAACTATATGAGTGTGTTAAGGAAAGATATGATGCAGTAGGCGGTGACCAATTAAAGGTGATTAGATATGATAAGACAGCCAATGATGCATTACTTCAAGAGTGTATTCTGATGGAGCGTTATATTACTAATAGTCGTCAAGTTGTATTCGAGGCTATGGAAACTTTCATCAATAGAATTCTCAAGCATATCGAAAAGATGGCTGTTTTGTGTTGTGTAGCGGAAGCCCCTAGTATCCCCGATAAATCTAAAAGATTCATAGTAACGGATAAACATGTGCTTCAAGCATCATCTCTCATACGCAACTGCTATAAGTCATTGGTATCATGGCTGGATGAGGCCCTACGGGAGGAAAAGAGGGGCTTGGAGCAAAAGGCTAATGTTGGAGCATTCAAGGCTGAATATCGAAACTTAATCAAGAACCCAAAAGGCAGTAGAAAACTACTTAAGGATGGATGGGTTAAGAAGGGCATATTAATAGAGAAGGTTATGGCTGTAACTAAAAGAGGGAACTCGACTATATACAAGTGGTATGCAGAAATAGACGAATACTTTGAAGAAACGGCAATGGCTGATAAGACTAAACTAGTTAGATTAAAGGAGGATTGGACATGAAGTGGGAAAACAAGTATGTAGTGTTTGATGTTACTAATGGACCAAAGGTTGTAGTAGAAACATTAGACACATATGGAAAGGATGGTTGGGAATTAACTTCAATCATCTCAGTAGGTGATGGAGAAAGGTTAGTAGCCTTTTTGAAGAGAAGGTTTGATATAGTCATGCCGGACCCCGAAGGGGATAAGAAGAATAAGATTGCAGAAATGTGGTCTAAGGATGGTGAATAGTTATGTTAAGAGAATTAATAGAGACGATACTCATAATACCAATTGTGATATTAGGAGTAGTGTTTGGTGGATTTGGATTGTTTGGTTAATATGTTGGCGTTAGATATTGAAACTAAGAATATGTCTCATGAAATAGGGGGATGGGGTAATACCCACATGTTTCAGGTTTCTACTGCCTGCACATGGGATGGAGACAAAGGAACCATTTACATTGATAAAGCAGTGGATGAATTGAATAAAGGTAATGTTGAAGTAAAACCATTGTCTCAATTAAAGTTTGATTTAGATGACCACTTACAAAAGGGTGGAAAGGTGTTAGGCCATAATATTGTAGGCTTCGACCTTCCGGTGTTAAGAGATGCTATGGATATATATTGTATTCAAAAGTATTTGAATCAGCGAGCATATGTAGATACAAGTCGAGATATTACTAAGGCTTCTGGTGAAAGATATAGGCTGAATAACTTAGTAAAATGCACTTTAGGGGATAGTAAAATAATGGACAGCGCAGATGCCCCCGTTGTATGGAAGGCAGGTGGATATTCACAGGTAGCAGAATACTGCTTAAAAGATTGTAAGTTAGTATATGACTTGTGGAAGCATGGGGTTGAACATAAAATGGTGAAGGGATTTTCCATTGAAAAAGAAGAAGAAGTAGAATTGGAGGTAGATTGGAAATGACAACATTAGAAGTTATTCTGTGGATTCTGTTCCTTCTCACTATCAGTTTATTATTCTTTGCGGCGTTTGGTGCAGAAAAGATTTCTAACCAGACCATCGAAGAGTATATGGACAATTTGATTAGTGAGGAACAACAGCGTGGCACTTAGAGAACAATGTGGATATTGTGGTATCTTTACGATACCAAAGCGTATCTTAGGATGCTATGTGGGTTCTCCGCAAACAGTTATGATTTGGGAATGCCGAGAGTGTAATGCTCTTTGGTCTGAAAAAGTCTTACCTGTTGCGGAGGCCCATTAGACTTTTTTTTGGTTTCCAGACCAATTTTTCCGTTAATGATTTATTGCCATACTCTAACCGTTAATCGGCTAATATTGACGAAATATCGTTAATGATTTAATCGAGATTTTCTGAGGTAGAGGGCTGTTTGGGTCGGGTCATTGGAGCGCGAGAGAACGCTCTATTCGACCCCCTGCGAGCCTGTTGAGGCTGTCTGAGGCTCTCCCCCTGCCCCTGCCTCAATCGGGCGTGAGGCCGTCAGAACGCGCCTATTCTTGAGGCAGATTTATTCGGCCTGAGTCTTGCGAGGTTCAAATACTCTCAGGTCCGTAGTTTAACATCGGTGCATTAATCAACTATCAATTGCATCGGTAAAACCATCCATTGTTTTCAAATGGAGGTAGCATTGTTTGAGTAAATTATACTGTGTTTTAGCATTACCAATATTTAGTGTGGTTGTGAAACTCTTTCCACCAAAGGGGCGTTTTCCATCTTCTTTTGCGCTTTCATTCTTATAGATGTCAACTGAGTATCGCACATTAACTCCCTCATCATTCTCCATATTATCAAGGTCTGCTCTCGTTATTTTTGCATATACATTGGGGAGTGTTACCCCTAATTCTTCGTGTTCATAATCTAGTTCTAGTGCCATTATATCACATCCATTCCGGTTTGGTTGGAATATTATTGTATGCCTGTTCAGATGTTTCATAGTCTTGTGGTAGGTTTAGTAGGTCAATTCTATATTGTTGTAATTCTATTTTCTGTTCATCAGTTAGACTATCATAGAGTATGGATAATTGATATATATCCATCTCTTTCAGTAGTCCTTGTCTAATTCCTCTTAATTCATCCCATTCCATTCAATCACCTCATAGAGTATATTGCACCCATACTAGTGCTTGTGCGTTATTCAAACTTGTGCCACTAGCAGTTCTCTTAAATTGTAGTATATCACCAGCAGAAAAAGTCATACCTACTGCTGAACCTGATACTACTTTTGTATAGTTATTAGCATTAGTTTCAGTTAATGAATCGGATGACCATGAAAAATCTGTTCCACTTGCCGCACCATTTACTCTTAATCTCCAAGTATTAGCGGTGCTATTTGATGTAATACTTCCACCTGCAAACAAGAAAGATACAGCCATTACTTTACCGTCAAATGGCATTGGATAAGCATTAGGATTAGCGGTAGAACTTTGTACGGTTGGAACACGCATATCTACTGTTGTAGTGTTTAATGCTGCTCTTTCAAAGAATAGAGGTGTTAATGCTCCAAGAACTAAACCATCCCCATTACCTTCAATCCAAGTAACTCCACCATCTCCTGATGAAATCTTCAACTGGTCGTCTTCATCAGCCGTAACATCTGCTTTACCTATTACCACATTGTTATCACCCGAAGTGATATTATCGCCAGATTGATAGCCAATGGTGATATTTGAATGACCTGTGTTTATTGCCCCACCAGCCGTCACACCCACCATAGTATTATAATTACCGCTTGTTACATTATCCCCTGCACCATATCCTAATGCAGTTACACCTGTTGAATTAGCATAATAACCTGCATTTAATCCAACATAAGTATTTTGTGAACCAGTTGTTATTCCTCTACCTGCATCGTTTCCTATTGCCATGTTATAGCCAGCAGTTGCGAATCTTAAAGCATCATGTCCTATTGCTACACTATAGCCACTAGATGCCATAGCATCTAAAGCATAATTTCCGATGGCGATGCTTTTTGTTCCTGTTGTAATTCCATTCAATGCATAATAACCTATTCCTATGTTATTGTCTGCACCACTTGTATTAGTTTGGTCGCCTGAAAGTGCCTGTTTTCCTATCGCTATATTGTAATCGCCCTGGTCATTACCTACATATTTACCTGCATCTACGCCGACAGCCACATTCCCTGTTCCTTGAGTTTTACCATAAGAACCCATATATGCTTGGTCGCCAATCGCAATATTGGATGATGCCCCGACTATTCTTTCACCTGCGGCCATACCAATCGCAATATTGGATGAACCGGTTGTTAAATTGTTAAGTGTCTTATAACCAAGTGCCGCGTTTCTATCTCCTGTTGTAACTGCTGGACCCGAAAGTTGTCCTGCAAAGATATTCCAATTAGCATTATCTAATGACCCTGTTGTTTCATGTCCAATCCAAATACTTGTTCCTGAAACCTTAGCATCTGATAATCCATCTAATGCAGAAGCACCACCAACAGCAGAACCTCCTACTGTTAGAGAACCTACAACATTAACTGTTCCATCAGCCGCTATAGTTAATCTTGAAGTTCCGGCAGTTGAGAATCCTAAGATGTCTGTTCCGCCCAAATACATTCCATTATTAGTATCATTTCTGAAAGTGTAAGCGGGGGCTGAAGCCGATTCATCATTCATCGCTTCAATTTTTCCATGAACCTCAACATTACCATAGTTCAGCAATTTTCCTGAACTATCAATAGTAGTCCTTACATTTCCTCCTGTGGCGAAACCAATCTTATTTGCTGCTGTGCGATACATTCCTGTATCAGTATCAGAAGTGAAAGCAAAGGCTGGTGCTGATGCTGAACCATTATCTGCTCCATCGTTTGAATCACCACCACTTGAAACAGTTTGCCAAGAACCATCTCCACGCAAATACTTGCTTGCATCTGCTACTTCTGCTTTAGGAACTAATCCTGCACTACCGACAACATTCGTTGCAACACCCGTTCCAGCAGAAGAACCACCAAACTCAGGAAAGACAGTATCTTCTGTAGAAGCATCACTCATAGTCATTCTCATAGTTGTATTTGATTCTAAAGTTATTGCTGCATTTACAGAATGAGAAGCAGCAGTTGAACCCTTAACACCCCTATCTACAATTAGTGCAAATGTATTGGAATTTGACGCTTCTAAATCTGATAGACCACCTAATAGCCTACAATATTCACTTCCAATCTTTACAAGTTGTGTTGCTTTATTTACACCTAATGCTACGCTGAAAAACTTATCTTCATCAGCCTCAGTCATATATAATAAAGTAGCAGTAGTATTTACAGCAGTAGTTAAGGTGGCAGTAACTTCTGCTATAGCACCTTTATTTTCTATACCATCAGCATTAACTGTTTTAACATTTGTGTTAAGTAATGTAGTTGTAGAAGTTAATCCTGTTCCTCCCCTACCTGCAACTAATGTTCCTGCCCCAATCTTTGATGCGTTAATGTCTGATGCTACTTTATCATTCCCTACTTCTCCATCCCTTATTTGTGCTGCTCTTACAGCATTAGTAGCAATTTGAGCATTATCTACTGCGTTAGTAGCAATAGAATCATTATTAACTGCATTTGTCTTGATTTGTTCATTCTCTACAGCATCAGTATCTATTTGTAATGTATCTACTGCATTATCTGCTAATTGTGCAGTATCTATTGCTTTAGATTCTAATTTACTTCCAGCAATTGCTGCATCTGCTATCCTTGCTATAGGTAATGTTCCTGTTGTTAATTTAGCCGCATCTACTCCACTTGCTAAATCAGCATTTAATACTGCACCTGTTAGGCTTAACTTACTGTATGCAATTGACCCTGCTAAATCAGCGTTTAACACCGCACCTGTTAGACTTAATTTACTGTATGCAATTGAACCTGCCAATTTAGCATTAGTAATAGAACCAGCCAATTGAGCATTTGTAACTGTGCCTGATAAACTAGTAGTAGGTAAAGCAGTTGCATTAGTTAAGACTAATGCTGATGGTGTTCCTAATGCTGGCGTTGTTAATGTTGCATTAGTAGCAGTTAATTTACCAATGGTAGTAGCACCTGTTCCATTAGGTGTAATTGTAATAGCACCATCAGCACCATCGGTTATAGTTAATGTTCCTGAGTTAGTGCCTCCATTAGTGCGAAGAACAAGGTCTTGGGCTGATGAAGTTTCAATTGTGTTCTTGTTTGTATCTGTCCCTATTTTCACATTCCCGGCTTCAACGCTACCAAAGAAGTCAGCCGCACCTGTTACAGCAGTAATTGAGATGTTGTTAGTATTTGATATTACACCAGCACTTGAGAAGTATGCTAAATTGTTATTCCCTGCATGAGTGCCGACAGTTACACCATCAGTCACAGTATCAGCATTACCTGTTAAATCACCAACAAAAGCACTAGCAGATATTGGTTTGTTTGAAGCAAGTCTAGCATTAGTATTATCCCAAGTAAAGGTAGGCGCACTAGCATGAGAACCAAATTGTAGTCCAGCAGCATTAGTTAATGCTAGGGTTGAAGCACCACTAGCCATAGTAATAGTTGCATCAACAACATCTAAATCAGTAGCACTTACAGTATTCAAATCACCTGTAATATTGAAATCTCCACCAACAGTTAAATCTCCTAGAATGGTTACAGTATCATCTGCAACCCCAATGGTTACATCATCGAAATCTGCGGCAAGGCCACTTTTTAGGTTAGCGGTTGAAACGCTCACATCAGTATTAGTTACCTTAGCATTATTAGCAGTATGTTCGTCAAATATTGCTTTAGACATTACACCACTAACAGAAGTAGTGGCTATGGGTATTGTTGCATCTGTTCCATCAGAAGATGTTATTACTCTAGCACCTGTTGTTCCTGTAATTGCTAAGTCAGTAGAAACATTAGTGACCTTAGAATTGTTAGCAGTAATATGACCTGCTTGTGTAGAAGTAATACCTGTCTTAGCAGTATTAGCCGTAACAGCATCAAATGTAGTTGTATTCATTACTCCTGAAACACTAGTTGTTGCTACGGGTATTACTACATTATCTCCTGTAGATGAAGTTATTGTTCTTGCTTCATCAGTTCCGGTAATACCTAAGTCAGTATCTACATTGGCTTCTGCACCTGAAGGAGCATGAGATACTTGTGAATGGTCATAAGCCGTTTTACCTCTATCGCCTCTATATGCTGTGCTACTTGTTTCACCTAATGCTAATAAAGATGTATCCCCTGCTAAAGCAGTAGTGCTTGTGGTTCCTAATCCAGGGAAAGTGACTTTTGCAGTATTAGCCGTAACAGCAGAAGCATCAGTATAACTAGTCTTAGCAGTATTAGCCGCTATCGCATCAAACATTTCATCGGTCATCACACCCCAAGCATCTGTAGTTGCTGCTGGTAATGCTACATTAGTTCCATCACTAGATTCTACAGTTAAAGATGTTCCATTAGCAGTAGCACTTAGATTAGTAGAAACATTGGTAACCTTAGCAGTATTAGCACTAACTGCCGAAGCATCTGTATAACTAACTTTGGCTGTATTTGCAGTTAAATTATCAAACATCTCATCAGACATTACGCCCCAATTATCAGTATCAGCCAATGGTAATGATGCATTTGTTCCATCACTAGAAGATATTGTTAATGCACTTCCACTAGCACTAACTCCTAAATTAGTGCTAACATTGGTAGCCTTTGCTGTATTGGCTGTAATGGCTGATGCTTGACCACCAGTTATAGTAGTAGTATTACCTGCTAAGGCAGTTGAACCTGATGTTCCTAATGCTAAGGTGGTATATCCTAAGCCGGTCACAAAGGTATGTATTTGGTCTGCTGTTGCTAAACCCGTTCCACTATCTGCTATTGCGGCTGTATCTAATACTGCACCTGTTCCTAATCCCAAGTTAGACCTTGCAGTTGAAGCACTCGCCAAGTCTGAAAGATTACTTGCCTTTGCTAATTTGAGTCCTATACTTGTAGCAGTAGTAGTTGCGAATGAAGCATCATCACCAAGAGCAGCCGCTAATTCATTAAGGGTGTCTAATGCCGCAGGTGCGCTATCAACAATACCTGAAACTTCTGCATCAACATATGCCTTAACTGATTGTTGACTTGGAACAGCAGTAGCACTATTGGAACTCATATTATCTTGGTCTAGTAAAGTTAACTGTGTATCTGTTCCTGTTATTGTAATCTTACCAGAATTAGTGTGAGAAGTTGTGATTGAACCCGCACCTAAGAATTCAACATCTTGATTGGTGTTACCTGCGGCTCCACTACCAGATAATCTAATACGCGTTGTTCCTGATTGTGAAGTTAAAGTGTAGGCATTCTGAGTATTGGTATCTGTATTAGTTACCTTTGCATCATTTAGTGCTGTTCTCTTTTCTAATTTACCCATACCTACTAATAGAGTATCTGTTGCGGCTACTGCCCCACCTGTTGCTGTACTTATTCCTGTTAATACTTTGGCTATTACCTGTGCATTAGTTAATTGAGTGTCTGTATTTGATATATAACTAGGTGTTGCCCATACAGCAGTTCCGCTTGAATCATATTTTAAGAACTCGCCTGAACTTCCTCCTGTTGGTATATGTTTATTACCAGCAGTTGTAGGATGAGTATAAACTGTATCTGTGAATACAGCACTTGTAGGAACGGCTGTCTTTACATTATCATATGCCCAATCAGAACTTATTGAAGTAGTAGATGCACCATCAGTTGGTGAACTACTAATTGCTCTATGTGTATCTGTATCTGTGGTGAATGTTAATGCTCCTTGCATATATGTTTGTAAGACACCAACACCCATTTTCTTTAATGTGCCACTATCACTAATTACAAATTCATCCGCAGAAACAAGACCACTTGTTAATGCACTTTGTCCTGTTATATCTCCAATTACAAAGTTTGATGACCCTTGACCGGAAGCACCAATAGCAGTTCTAATTTCTGCGGCTGTAATACCAGACTTAAGTGTTGGAGTGCCACCATTATCATATAGTGCTGCATTTCCACTATCACCACTTACATTGGCTTCAGCACCAGCAGGTGCGTGTGATGCTTGAGAATGAGTATAAGCAGTATCATAGTTAGTTTTGAGGGCATCTGTAAGGTCATTCTCAGTAAGGCCACCATCACCTACTGAATAAGTTGTGTTATTATCAGCAGCCCAAACTGCTGTTCCACTAGAAGTATACTTTAGGAATTGTCCTGAAGAACCGCCTGTAGGGATATGTTTATTCCCAGCACTTGTTGGATGAGTATATACTGTATCATTATCTGCCGCCCAAACTGCTGTTCCTGAAGATGTATATTTCAGGAATTGTCCTGATGAACCACCAGTAGGAATATGTTTATTACCTGCTGTGGTAGGATGAGTATAGACTGTATTTGTATAGTTATTGGCATGAACTGTACCTGCTCCGCTAACCGTTAAATCAACAGGTATAGCAGTATTGCCCACTAATGCAGTTGAGCCACTAGTTCCAAAGCCTGGGAAAGATACCTTAGCCGTATTTGCTGTAACTGCTGATGCATCTGTATAACTAACCTTTGCGGTATTTGCTACAACCGCAGTTTCTAGATTAGCAACATTTGGAATGGCTACTGTTCCTGTAAAGGTAGGAGAGGCTAATGGTGCTTTCGACGCTAATGCTGTAGTTACTGTTCCTGCATAATTAGCATCATCTCCTATTGATGCGGCTAATTCATTTAGTGTGTTTAATGCGCCTGGAGCAGAATCAATTAAAGAATCTATCTTTGCCTGTGCTAAAGTATTAATCTCTGTATCTGTTCTTGGAACACCAGCACCAGCAGTTATACCATCAAGTTTAGTTTTAAGTGTAGTTGTGAAGTTCTTCTGTGTTAAGCCTCCATCTCCTACTGCATAGGTTGTATTCGTATCGGTGTAGTTGTTAGCATGAACTGTTCCGGCCCCACTAACTGTTAAATCAACAGTATTGGTAGCACTTGCTGCTATACCATCTAACTTTGTCTTGAGAGTAGTAGTGAAGTTTTTCTGAGTAAGGCCACCATCTCCTACTGTATAGGTTGTATTAGTATCTGTGGAAGCAAGAGTCAATGTTCCTGCGGTATCATCATAGGTTGCTGTAACATTCGTTCCCCCTACAATAAGACCATCTACATAATCCTCAACTTGTTCTTGAGTTAATTGAGTATTAGTATCAGTATCAGGGTCAGCCCAAGTTCCATCTTTCTTTAAGTAAGTGCTACCACTACCTCCACCTAAGTTAGTTAATGCGGCTCCACTTGATAATGCAATATCATTTGCATTTGCAGTAATACCAGTTCCACCAATTACATTTAGAGTAGCCGCACCTGAAGCCGCACCACCTGTTAATCCGCTACCAGCAATAACATCTGTTATGTCTCCTGAACCAGACCCGAAGTTCTGAGCCACTATGTAATCGTAAACAACATTACCTGTGACTAATCCAGCATTAGCATCAGCAATCGCACCTGTTCCTGATAGGGTTGCGGCTGTGCCTAATCCTAAATCACTCTTTACTTCTGTTGCTGTTCTTGCTTCTAATGTTGTTGAATCACTCCACCTAGCAAATTCATTTGCATTGATTGTTCCTGTCTTTGCTACATCACCTGTATTTGCAGTAGCACCAGCCGAAACGCCACTTAACTTAGTCTTTTCAGCATCAGTATATGCAGCAGTAACTAATTCCCACTCACCAGATGTAATAGCATCAGCGCCAGCAGAAGAAGCAGAATAGACTTTATTAGAATCGTTTGTATCTATCCATATATCTCCAACGGCTAGAGATACAGGAATATCATCTTGTTTGAATGTAGCATTCTTAGTTGCCCCATCCTCGAATACTAAAGGAATTGTTGCCGCATTTCCATTAGTTAAACTTAATGTCTTAATATCACCACTAACTGCCTTTGCTAAGGTGATTGCTCCACGAATAGTAGCAGTAGAATCATTATCAACATTACCTAATCCTACATTGGCTTTTGTGGTTCCAGCCTGTATAGTTGCGGTTGAATCGTTATCTACATTAGCAAGCCCAACATGTGTTTTAGTTACACCTGCAACTGTCCCTGTAAATGTGGGTGAAGCCTTTGGCGCTCTTAAGTCTAATTGGGTTTGTTGTGCTGTTGATACCGGCTTTGCTGTGTCTGCGGTGTTATCTACACTTGCAAGACCAACATGAGTTTTGGTAACCCCCGCTACTGTTCCTGTAAATGTAGGAGAAGCGAGGTTGGCCTTCAAAGCATCGTCTTGTAATAATACCCATTCTGTGCTTGAGATTTCATCATCACCAGCAGCAGTAGCCCTATATTGTTTAAGGCTGTTAGAGTTATCATACCATACATCACCTGCGGCTAATGCTGTTGGAACTGATGATGACTTAAATGTTGTAATCTGTCTTTCGTTTACTACATTACCTAATCCTACATCATCAGCATCAGCCGCCAAAAGAACTGCTGCTTGAATAGTAGCATCACTTGTGTTATCAACATTACCTAATCCTACATCATCAGCATCAGCCGCAGTAAGGGTTGCTGTTTGAATAGTAGATTGGCTAACATTTGTTACATTTCCTAAACCTACATTGGCCGCAGTAGTATTAGTATTCAGTATGGTTGCTTCTGTTGCCTTAGTGCTACCATTTTCCAATAATATGTTTCCTGTCCCACCTGAGCCTAACCTTCCCCCTACGGTAGCACCATCAGAAGGTTTAGTGTTAGTTGATGAAGTGGCTCTTACTTGGTCCCAGGAGGTTTCATCATTCAATACATCCTCATCATCCAATACATTATCTGATTCATCCTTTAGGTCTGTTCCAGCAGTAGCACCAAGCGTTGCACCACTAGCAGGCAAATCAACCCATGTTGTTCCTGTTCCACTACCACTGCTTGTTAATTGTGTAGCGGTGATTTTAGTCAGGAAATCCTTCATCAGAACTTTCTTATATGTAGTTGTGCTACCATCATATATCATGATATAATCAGCAGCAATATCACCAGCAGTTGCTAAATCACCTAGTCCAGAGAAGTTAGCCTTGGTTTTAATATCATCCAAATCAGTTGCCGCAGTAACTGTAAGGTAGTCTGTCTTGGTTTTGCTATTTGTTATGTTAGTGGCTTGAGTCG
>Ga0315334_10000942_pt1 | contig 17874 bp, 14 predicted proteins | sample M150034915metaG_FD_205555 | JGI IMG/M metagenome (GOLD analysis project Ga0315334, IMG submission 205555) | Ammonia-oxidizing marine archaeal communities from Monterey Bay, California, United States - M1 500m 34915 | ecosystem: Environmental > Aquatic > Marine > Intertidal zone | place: USA... | reverse complement strand
TTCCCCGGACACTCCCTTTAACAATTTCCACTCCACGGATCGGCATGATGGCTTCCAACGACCCTCCGTTTCAACGCAATAAAAAGAATGAACCCAGCACGGCTGAAATCCTCCAGAGACAACCTCCGTTTGACCTCGAGGCTGAAATGGGTGTATTGGGAAGCATATTGCTGCTACCCGAGGTGTGTGATGAGATTTCATCCCTGCGAGCAGAAGACTTCTACGATGACGCAAATCGCAAGATCTACGGCAACCTCCGCGAGATGCATGACGCCGGAGAAAAGATTGATATCACGCTGCTCGTTTCAAGGTTAAGAACAGCCGGCGATTACGAAAAGGTTGGCGGTGCTGCCTATCTAGCCAGATTGTCATCGTCAGTTGCCAATGCTGCTCACGCCATCTACTACAGCAATATCGTTACGGAAAAATCTGTCTATCGCCGGCTGATTGCATCCAGTACCGAGATCCTGCGAGATGCCTACGACCAATCCTCAACCGCCAAGGAACTTTGCGCTCAAGCCGAACAAAAGGTCTTCGCGATCATGGACGGCAGGTCATCGCAATCCGTACAAAACATCGCCGATGTGCTGCACCAGTCAATGGACCGCATGGAAGCACGTATGCGAGATGAATATGTCGAGGGAGCAGCAGAAACAGGTTTGACCAAATTCGACGAACTGACCGGTGGATTGCATCACGGTGAATTGATCATCCTTGCCGCACGTCCTTCGATGGGCAAAACTGCCTTGGCCATGAATATCGGCGAACACGTCTCCATTGAGCAGAAGCAACCCGTTTTGTTTGTCTCACTGGAAATGTCAGGCCTCGAATTAGCTGACCGAATGCTCTGTTCACTGGCCAGAGTCAACGGCCACCGACTTCGAAACGGAACCATTTCCTCCGATGACCGAGACCGACTGGTTCGAAAAGCAAACGAGGTAAGCCAAGCACCTCTGTTCGTCGATGATTCACCTAGTCGAACCGTCAGTGAAATTGCGGCGGCCGCACGCAGAATCAAACGCAGAGAAGATTCATTGGGTCTGATCGTGATCGATTACCTGCAACTCATTGAGCCAGACAATTCAAAAGACCCACGGCAGGAACAGGTTGCCAAGATCGCCAGACGATTGAAGGGACTTTCGCGCGAACTGGAAGTCCCGCTGCTCTGCCTGTCCCAACTCAACCGCCAAGCCGAGGACAGCAAAGACCATCGCCCCAAACTCAGTCACCTCCGAGAATCAGGTGCTATCGAACAAGATGCTGACGTTGTGATGTTTGTCCACCGCGAGGAGTACTACCACCGCGGCGATGACCGGGCCCAATACGCCGGCCAGGCGGAACTCATCATCGCCAAACAGCGAAATGGCCCCATTGGGGATGTGGAACTGACTTGGGAAGCAGACTTTACAAAGTTCACCGACCGCGCTGCCGATCGCCATAACGAGTTCGATGACTACGCCGAATTCACCAGTCCCGGTGGTTTCTAACTGGCCCCTCTGACCTCAGTTAGCCCAACCTACTTCACCACATTCTCCTTTGCCATCAGCATCGGAGGATCACAAAAGTCAGTCAGCCCCGACGCACTGACTTTGCAACCATCTCGATCCTGGCCGATATCCATCCTGCATTTCGCCGCACTCGCTGGCGTGCTAGCAAGAGCCATCACCTGTCGACCACTGGTCGACCGGACACGCCGCCTGCAGCGTGAATCCAAACCGCTCTGTAAGCACTCTGCATGTTTTCTTCAGTGGCCTATTGCATCGAACCAAGCCCGCAATCGCATCGTTGCAGGAGGTCAAAAACGCAGGGCACAAAGCTCACGCGACCCTGAGGCAGGCAGAGAATCAGAACTTCGCTGAAAAGCACCTCGGCTAGCACCTATTTTACCCATGCCACCTGTGCTTCCACCCGACAACGAGAATTCGTTTCCACTTCAGAACCGATACCGATCATGCCGATCATACCGATTGTATCGACCTGCGTCATGTGGTTCAGCCGGCGCGGTTCGTCTCCAACCTTCCAAACTGTGTGACAACGATGCACTCCAACGATTCTGGCTACGACATTCCGCCATTCCCGGCTTTTCCTAGCACCGATAGATACATCCCCTTGGGTTCCGTCAAAGATGCAGTTGAACGGCTTGGCCGCAGCATTCAGGCCAAAGACGCAATCTCGGTAGTGATTGGTCCGCCGGGTACTGGAAAGACACTCATTTGCGGGTTGCTTTCCGCGCAGAACCGACGTTCTCACCAAGTCATCACATTGGGTGAAACTCCCTTTGCAGACAGTGATTCTTTTTTACGTCGCATTCTGCACCAACTTGGCAGCGAGTCGACCAATATTCCCAATGGCGATTTGAGCTTTGCGCTGTTTGACCGCCTTTGCCTTGACCACGAAAACGAATCCGGGTTGCTGCTTTTAGTCGACGAGGCACAGTCGCTCACGCCTGAACTGTTCGAGACCGTCCGCACTCTCACCAATCTCACTCGAAATGGTCAGCCCTGTGTCAGTGTCGTCTTGTCAGGCGGTACCCTACTCGACGAATTACTGATCGCTCCGGCTATGGATGCGTTCAGACAACGGGTATCAACCCGTTGTTACCTGCATCCCTTCAACGGTGAAGAAACCGCCTGGTACATCAACCAGACGATCCGCAACTGTGGTTCCGATCCCAACGCAACAATTACTGCCGACGCGATTTCTGCGGTCCACCATGCTTGCAGTGGCGTTCCCCGTCTGCTGAATCAACTTCTGACACATGCGATCGAATACGCTTCCCTGCGCGACGAATATCTAATCACCGATGGAATCATCGAAATGGCTTGGGCCGAAGTTCAACAACTTCCCAGTCCTATGATCGATGAACCCGAAATTGAAATCAATTCGTCCAACATCGAATTTGGCGAACTCGACGAACTGCCTGACCCGGTGACAGATAAACTCGAATACGATCCAACGCTAACTGAGTCATCTGACATGACCGATGGCGCGGCCTGCATTGACTCCGTCTCGACCGAGCAAGAATCAACCTTCGAGTCCGAGCCTGCGGAACAGTCCACACACGAGTCAACATCGACCGACGATTACGATGTGTTTGAATTTGACTTTGAGCCCAATCATGAGTCCATTCTACCACTGACAACGGAACCCAGTTCTACCGCTGAACAAGTTTCGCCACCCGAGAATGACACAAACTCCAAGACGGAACTAGTATTCCCTCAACTCGCGACCCCGGCCCTTGCCGCGAACGCTGAGTTACAACCCGATAACGAATTCGATCTCGAATTCGATCCCGAACTCGATGAAGAATATATTGCAGAACTCGATGAAGACTTTAATGCAGAACTCGATGCGACGTTGAATGCAAACGTCGATGCAAACGTCGATGCAAACGTCGATGCAAACGTCGATGCAGACGTCGATGCAGACTTCAATGCCGCGAAATCAGCCTCTGATTTTCCAGAAGTCTCTGCAAACACGAAATCCAACGAGAACCTGTTTGGCGCCTTGGAGGCCGAAGAAAACCTCACGACCATGAATAAATCGATTCTGTCCCCAATGATCTACCCGATTGATACGGATCAAATCGAATCAATCTTGCACGAGGAAATCCTTGACATCAATGGGCTATTGCTTGATACCAACGCAGCAAGCGTTCAATATAGCGCAGAAGACACAGTGCCCAGCGTGGCACGTTTGCAAGCGCAGGCCGACCTCAGCGACAACAGTCTTGACCAACTCCACGATATCGAAATCGGTTGCCAAGACACTTCCCAACAGCAACAGACATCCACTGAGTCATTGGACGCACCCGCATTGACTACCAGCATTGACTCCACTGAGACTGAACTCGATGTTTTGAACTCTGAAACAGATAAGCACAGTGATGCCGCAACCGCACCTTACCATGGGCACGACGACAGCGACTTGTTGGTCATTGAAGACGAGGTTGAAATTCGTCGCATCGACAATGCGAAAACCGGCACTGATTCACCACAACCAATCTTGATTGATTACCGTCAATTGCTCTCACGCATGCGGTCAAAAAGTTGAATGCAGTCTGCTCGCGTTGACCTGCTATCGTGATGCCCATGCTGAACCGTTATCAATGCCATTACAAAAGATCGCAAAACAGATCGTATCTCTCGCAGACCGGCATGCCTCCACTCCGGTGCTGATTACGCCGCCTTATCTCTCGTTTCGGCCCAGATTCTTCATCGAGCTAACCCGTGAACTTTTAACACACACCAACCGGAGCATTCGCGTCGACTGGCATAGGGGCATGCCCAGTGCATTGACATTGCTGTCTGACCAAGTTGCGGCTTTTCAGGCACGAGTAATCAATCGGGCGTTGCTGCAAAGCGGATTAGCATCAACAGTCACGGGGTCGCCGATAAAGCGCAAGCACAGCAGCAAGCTGACGAGCGACTTGTCCGCTGGTGAAACGCCGCCGCCAGATGTACAAGCGTTTCCATGTCACCAGAATGCGAGCGTACAGATTACAGCCACCATAGCGCGACCCGGTGGCCCAACCCGCGACCTTGTGATTGGATTGGCAGACTCGCGGCAGGAATTACCTCTGTGGACAACCGCCATCTGGCTTGGCAGTTCTCCGCAGGAGATCCAAAGCTTACGAGCGGCCTAGCGGTGGATTTTGCGCAGCTGTCTTACAGCTGCCTCTCAATGTTTGACTGACTGTCATTCACGAACCGCGTCCTCGATCAGGCTCTGTTCCATTTGGTTCATTGCCTGCTATGTTGTTTCGCAGTGACCGGTTGGCAACCCCATTGAACCCCCTACGTAGGAGTCAAGCGTGAACAAGACCCAGGAACACAATCCCATTGATCCCGACAACACTCGGGTCGGCTGGATCGGGACCGGCGTGATGGGCAGCAGCATGTGTGGACACCTGATGACAGGCGGATTCCAAGCGACCGTCTACAACCGCAGCCCGCAAAAAGCGGCGGCTCTTATAGATCGAGGTGCCGTGCTTGTTGATTCACCTCGTCAGGTTGCTGAACGCTCCGATGTCGTGTTTACGATCGTCGGCTTTCCCTCTGATGTGGAACAGGTAATTCTGGGCGATGACGGTGTTCTGAGCGGAACCTCGGCGGGCATGACGATCGTCGACATGACGACCAGCAAGCCGTCTCTCGCCGAACGCATTGCTGCTGAAGCTGACAAGATCGGTGTCGCCAGTATTGACGCGCCCGTGAGCGGTGGCGATACCGGTGCTCGCAACGCCAGCTTGTCGATCATGATCGGTGGTCAAGCCGAACAGGTAGCTCGAATCGAGCCTCTGTTCCAATTGATGGGCAAAACGATTGTGCACCAAGGCGGTCCAGGACGCGGCCAACACACGAAGATGGTCAATCAAACACTGATAGCCGCTGGTATGATCGCGGTGTGCGAGGGCCTTTTGTACGCTACCAAAGTAGGTCTGGACCTGCCAACTGTGCTCAAAAGCGTGTCATCAGGAGCCGCGGGCAGTTGGTCTTTGACAAACATGGCACCCCGCATGATTGATGGTGACTTTGACCCGGGTTTTTTCGTTGAACACTTCATCAAAGACATGCGGATTGCACTGGACGAGGCAGCCGCGATGAATCTGTCATTGCCCGGATTGGCAATGGCACAGCAGCTTTACCAGGCAGTAGCCGCTCAGGGTCATAAAAAGGATGGAACACAAGCATTGATGCTGGCCATGGCACAAATGAACAGCATCGACTGGAAAAACCAAGCATCATGAACCGGTATCAAATGCTGTTTGCACCCCAAATCTGGAAACCAAAAATCAGCCCAACTTTGGTCCAGTACCTGCGGCCATTTCGCGAACGCCAACAAAAGCGTCTGATTCGAATTTCCCAGGTTGATGTTCAAGGTGACGACATCGTCCGCGAACGCTTGGACAAGGGTGAGGGTGTCATGATCATGCCCAACCATTCCAGCCACGCAGATCCTTATGTTATTTATTCCGCAGCAGATCAAATCGGAACCGCGTTGCACGTCATGGCAACATGGCATGTATTCCATGAAAAATCGTGGCTGACGAGATGGCTGCTGACCAAACACGGGTGCTTTAGCGTTGACCGGGAAGCCAATGACATTGGTGCTTTTCGACTGGCTACCAGCATCCTGCAAGACCAACGCGAGCCACTCGTGATTTTTCCTGAGGGAGAAATCTACCATTGCAATGACAGGGTAACACCGTTTCGTGAGGGTGCAGCTGCCATCGCGGTGGCTGCCGCCAGAAAGAGCAAACGCCCCATTTCATGCATTCCCTGCGCCATAACCTATCGTTACGTCAAAGACCCGACCGAATCGTTACTTGCGACAATGAGTGAACTGGAGGCGTCCATTTTCTGGAGGCCCAAAACGAAGCTACCGCTCGAACAGCGGATTTACGATTTCGCCGAGGTGTTACTGATCGTTAAGGAACTCGAGTATCTGAAAAGGTCGCAGTCTGGCCGTCTTCCTGAACGAATCGCTGCGTTGCGTGAACATATTTTGTCCGCAGTCGAATCACGCCACCAATTGGAAGACGCAGGAAAAAAGGTCCCAGAACGGGTTAAAGCTGCGAGAAAAACCATCATGGAACAGCTCCGGCAGGAAAATCTGGAGAAGGTCCAACGTCAGAAACTTGAAGACGACATGGAGGACCTGTTCCTGGTGATCCAGTCTTTCAGCTATCCAGGCGATTACGTTGTCGATCATCCCACGACCGACCGAATGGCTGAAACCATCGACAAGTTCGAAGAAGATGTTCTCAGAAAGACGACTGCCACGATCAAGGCGGAGCGGCGTGTGAAGGTCCATTTTGGCGAGCCGGTCGAAGTCAGCAGCGACCGAAAAGTCAAGTCGCAGAGTAGCACCATCACGTCAACTATTGAACAGCGTGTCCAAGAGATGTTGAGTTCACATTGACCAGTCAAGTCAGCCGCGTTGATGCTGGGTCACGGCGTGAACAGCCGGGACGTTCACCTGCGTACCGAGCGTTCGTGGCGATGGCGTCTCGAACCGGCGTCCATCTCTGCAGGCGGAGGGATCAAGATTCCCGCAGCAGTCGGTGAAGCACCGGATCCAGTTGGTTGGACGCGACGTCCACTTCAAATAGTTTTCGCCGGTTGGTTTCACCACTGATCAGTGCAATCTGCGATTTTCGAATTCCCAGTGCATCAGCCAGTGCCTGAATGATCGCTTTGTTGGCACGCCCCTTGTCGGCAGCCGCTGTCACCCGAATTCTTAATGCCCCATCGTGGGTTCCCCCCACATGTGTGCGCCGCGCACCAGGTGTGGCGTGAACAGAAATTCGGGTTCTATCTTTGATCAATCAAACCCTCAAACAGAATTGATCCAATCCGCACCATCGTGGCACCCGCACGAATCGCCTCCGGAAAATCTCCACTCATCCCCATGGACAGTTCCGGCAGTGCTTGACCACTTGACTGACTTAATCGATCTCGCAGTTCACGCGTCTTATCGAAGTGTGTTCTGGCTGCGTCGCGACTCGTCCCCCACCCAGCCATGGCCATCAAACCCTTCACGCGAACCCCGGCCGCTGGTAACGAATCGAGAACGGCTTCCAGGCTTTCGGGTAGGAATCCGGTTTTCCCCTCATCAGCGCTGACATTTACCTCCAGCAACACATCCACGATCAAGCCTTGAGTCGAGGCATGCTCGGCAATCGCAGCAAGAATACGTTGACTGTCGACAGAATGAATCAGCGGCTTGGATCGCAATAACCTGCGGACCTTGTTTCGCTGCAGGTGTCCGATCATGTGCCAAGTGACGGGTTGATCAAACGTCAATTCCTCTGTTTTCTGCCACATCAACTGCGGCCGACTTTCGCCCAACTGTCGGCAACCTGCCTTTACCAAAGCGAGGGTTGTCTCTGCATCGACGTATTTCGAGACACCAATGATCTGCACCGAATCTTCTGCGCGACCCGAATTGATCGCGACCTCGCGAACTTTCTGCTGGACCGCCTGCCAATTTTCGGAAAGACGCTGTTGCTTTTGCTGTTCAATCATCCGTCAGATGGCTCTCGTCGACCGTGACTAATTCCTCGTGCGAACCGTCGCCGGGATAGAATCGCGAACCGTAAAACCCGGCTACCAGATGCTTACCCAACGTCGTTCGGCAACGTCGCTGACCCAGCGAACGGTAAACCATCCATTGCTCCGATCCAGCCTGTACACGGTAAGCAATTGCTTCATGTCGCGACACCAGCCTAAGTTGATCACCCACCGTTAATTGTCGCCAGGTACGTGGCCGCGAAAAACGCCGTCGCTGAAAATCGAACCACAACGGCGCATACAACGAATGCCGGCCACGCGTGTAAAGTTGCAGGTGTCGGTCAGCGGTTTCCGAGATAGTGGAATCCGTTGGCCCCATCGACCATTCCCCAGCGGCAAGCGGCACGACAAGTACCCGCTGTTTTCCGTCAGCAAGAAAACCTTCTCTGGTTTCGGAATCCGGACGCCATGAAATCGAGGGAGCCAGCGGCAGATTGGTCCAATAATCCAGCGTCGACTCGGTTGCCTCTTCAACATCGTCAGGAACCAGACTATCAGCAAGCAAGAGGCAACGATCGTCACGGATCAGCATCAACTGACGTTGGACGGTTAGTCCGCCCGTCCAGGGTTGCTCGATTTCAAGGTAGTGAACATCGTCATCACTGTACTCGCATACCTCGGACCAATCGCCACATGAATGCTGCTCAATGCCATCCCATTCCAATCTGACCTGAATTTTTCCAGCGAACACCTTTCGCCGCCCTGCGAACAACTCAAGCCACGGGTCTTCCCTTGAATAATCGAGATGGAACCTGCCACGCCTGACATCCCATTCTGGAAACGCCACGGCTAACTTTGCTTCTCGATCATGGTGAAAAGACTTGGGTAACCCAACCTCCCAAACCAAACGACCGCCAACAGGAGCCTCCCCGCATGCAGCCGCAAAGGCGGGGCCTAATGCTTCGGCGTGCTCGTCCATCAGGCGAGGTATCAATCCCGCATCGATGTAATCGTCTTCCATCTCCATGACCGTCGCATCGCTGAAAGCCGTCCCACTTGGATGTGTAAATACGGCAGCCCAGTTCGCCAACAGCGCTGCAGTTCTGCGATCCGCCTTGCGAAATTTTCGTTTAGCAACTCGCTCCACCAACGCCTGACAACGCAGCAGCGATCCCAGCACCAGCCGTGTATCCCCAGCATGAGCTACAACAACTGAAACTGCCTCTGTTTCCCGCTCGCACCAGCGTCTGACCGACTCTGCGGCTCTATTTGCCAACTGCTGGCAGGCAGCTACGCACCGAACACGCCAGGCGAGCGTCAGTCCCAGTTCACCAGCCAGCATCAGATGATTGCAGGAATCCACAGAATTCCTCTGAAGCATCGCTTCATGCAATTGCTGCAGGGTAGATGTCAGACGCCACCAACGATGAGGTTCAATTCGATCGGCAAGAGCAGGCAAGGCCGCAGCCCATAAAATCGCCTGATGTGCGTCGGCGAGTTTGACATCCCTCGTGCCGTCAATCAATTCGATGAAGGACGCCGCCGCCCGATCGAGGTCGATAGTTTTCACGCACACCTTGCCGTCAGCACAGCCAAGTCGAGACAAAACGACTGTCAGCGGGTCACACGCCTGTCCCAGCGATGCCGCCACACCCCAACGGTACACATTGCCTCGCTCGCTGGAATCGCCAAACATCTTGCGGGCGTACTTTGGGTGATTCAGTTGACACAGCCGTTGAGACAACCGATCCCAACGTTCCTCGAGGGCAGGCTCCGCCGCGGAGTTGGCCGCTGCATCACCCGGTTTAGCATCATCAGGTTCAGCCGGAAAGGTTTCAATCGACATCAAGCTCAACCCTATTTCAGTCAGGGCGGTACTTCCATCAGCACCGCCGCAATTTTAAGCATCAAGGCCCCAGGTATCGGCGATTCCTGGTCCAGACGCTCCCCTCACCGAGGCTGGAACGCCATCGGTCATTGGCACGATACCTGCAAGGATAATCGCTCACCGGCTTGGCGATACCTTCCAGCTCAAAAGTTGCTACCCTAACTCATGGCCCATGGGAATCCTCTAGTGCTTGTTTTGCGTCCGACGATTAACATATCGTTCGGGCCGTGTGAACCAAAACCGCGAAAACACAGTGGCTTCGCTGTAGTCGGTGCCAATCTCCGCCCCTTCCATGCCGAAATCCCGGCAAGAGACCGTCTCATGACGTTCAAGTTAACCATCCAAGACAGGCCCGTCCGCGGGATAGAAGTGATGAATACCCCACTCGCAATCCTTGGCATTCTGTTCGCTTTCAGCATGTCTGCTCAGTTAGCATCATCTCAGGACCCTGATTCGCGTTCGGTTGCTTCAACGGGCTCGGAAGCCGGTGATACCAACGGGCAAAATGGATCGGAAACGCCGGCTGCCAAAAATTCTGATACACGGCCCACCCTGCCGACGCCAGGGCAGCCCCCGACCGGGGATGGACCGGCAACGCAGGAGGAAATTGATCCGATTCTCGATACCTACGTAGCTCCTGGAACAATCGCCCGACGGGCTTTCGCGCCTCCGCCCAACGCAAAGTCCATCAGCAAAAACCATCTTTGGATCGACTCAAAACGCAAACGAGTCATCCTGGATGGCTATGTCGCGATGAATGATGGACCGCTTGAAATGTTCGCCTGTCCAGAAGGGACCAAGGAACATGAGTCGATCATCGGAACGCTGCCCGGATCCAAGGAAGTTCATGCGGCACTGCTGGCGGTCGGCGCGAAGCACGGCACACCCGTTGAATTTCTGCCCCGGTTCGTGCCTGCGACCGGACAACGCATTCGAATATGGGTCTGTTATCGCGACAAAGAGGGTAAGTTCCAGGCAGTCGACGGTCGCCGTTGGGTCAAGCAGGCAAGGACTGGGAAACAGATGGAACCTGACTGGGTATTCTCGGGCAGCGGATTCTGGAAAGACCCCGCAACCGGACAAGAGTACTATCGCGCGGACTCAGGGGATATGATCTGCGTCTCGAACTTCAACTCAGCCATGATGGATATCCCTGTCGCCAGCAGTGCGGATGCCAATGATCTGCTATTCCTTCCCTTCACGAGTCGTATTCCCCCACAAGGCACGCCCCTGCGACTCGTTTTAGTTCCGATCCCGCTGTACACCGACAAACCCGCTGACGCCGCCCAAGGCGACACGCCATCAACCGACACAAAAACGCCGCCGAGCAAGTCTATCCTGCCCGCCAGACCCAAATCCACAACTAAACCCGCAGGCAACACAAGCACTGAGACTAAAGTCGAAGCTCGCAATTAACCACACCCAACTGTGTTCAGGACGAACCGCCCCACACCGGCGGTATGCCAGTCGCTTTGCAGGTATTCCGCCTGTTGTTTCTGAACGGAAATTTCCAGAACGTGTTTTCTGTCCCGCATTTTCTAAGTAGGTTGCTCAATTTACAAAGTTGAACATTCTGCTGTTGGCGACATTCAACGACCACCCACAGGCTAAGTGAGAGTCGAGATCCGGCGGACAGACAGGTTGATCGTTATCGGCCGCGTCAGTTTTCGTTTGCGAGCGGCCACGATTCGCAAAAGGCGATTGACAAGCGCCTTCAGACGACCAACCGGACAATTCCGGCAGGAACCTGTCTTAGATAAGCCCAACCGCTTTCCGCCAGACCCAAAAGATCCCAAGCAGCAAGACCAACGTGAGACACGTCACCGGATGGCTCCACAACTGCAGTCGTCGTAATGACGGTTCGGGCTTTGGCAAAGAGGAAAGCAACTGGATAATTTGACTCACGTCGTCGCGTCCAACCGCCTTGCCGCGCGACACCAATGCGATCTCAGCCAGCACATCAGGCCTGGCAGGTTTGCCGATCTGTTCGATCGTCTGGCCACGGACAAACAGCGACGCGTCCAACTTCACTCCGGTTTGCTGGCAGATCACAGCAACGGCATGGTTGCCTGGTTCCTCGGGCGTAAAACGTCCTTGGAACACGCCCCACAGATCGCCTTCTGCTAACAGTCGGACGGTTTCAACATTGCCAGTGGGTGATGTAACGGTAACGAGCACATCCCCTTTTTCGAGAGGCTCCCCCCCTTTGTCCATGACGTGCGCACTGAAGGTCAGCGTTTGTCGTACTTGCGGCTGATCTGGCTTGTAGAACAGCCTCATTCCCTTGCCTTTGACCATATTTCGCTGATAGGCCATCCAGCGCACAACCTGCCCCCAAAAACGATAATGGTACTTATCCTCGACGCCCTTTCGCCAACGCCACGCACCATCGGTTCCCATGAACAACACCTTTCCCTCACCGAAGGTCCGCGTCACCAGCAACGGCAATCGACCGTACTGATTGCTCATTTCACTGTGCACGGCTAATACTTCGGCCCCGGCCTTCGCTCGCACAACCGGCGCGTACCACTGGAAGCCCGGCAGGTCTTCCCAAACTTGAACGTTTTCATCGGCGGTGTCGGCCAGTTTTGTCAACAGGCTGCTTCGCCCCCGTTGGGTCAATTCAAAATGCCCCGGCGTGCGCGACCCCCATCCACCGGGCTGCAATTCGTCCATGACAACCGGATTCAAATCATCCAGTGCGGTTCCCTTCAAGCTGAACTGTCTTCCCTGCAACCCCGGCATAAAGACCAGACCACTAGCCTGTTGTTCGATCAATCCTTTCAGCAACTCGCACTGTTCCTCTGTCAGCTGACCATCATCCAGGCCGACATCACCCAAAAAGACAACATCGTAGGTTGCCAGATCCTCAATCGCTTCTGGGAAAACCTGAATGTAGTCCTTGGAACCGCCACCAACTTTCTCCAGCCCTGGATGAAACAGCAGGCATGAAACCTCAACTCCCGGATCCCGCGACAGGGCGTTCCTCAAGTACCGGTATTCCCAGCGCGGATAAGATTCCACCACCAGAACCTTCAGTTGTTCTTCGCGAATCACAATGGGCGCGGATTGCTCATTGTTGTCAGCGATCGTCTCTTCATCCTGCGTCGGAATCGAGACTTTGATCGTAAAGTCACCCGTTCCCTCTGTTTTCCAGATAAACGCGTCATAGGTCCGGCCCATCGCGGTCACACGCACGTCTTTGGTCAACGTTTCGCCATTCGAGATTTCCATCGTGACCGTGGTCAGAAAATCTCTCGGCAACGAACTATCAATGGTGAACGGAATACGAACGGGCTTTCCCGCTGCACCGAACGTCGGGATATCAACACTGATCAATTCCACATCGGGCAATCTGGTGGGGCTGCCAGCAACCACAGTAAAGACAGGGATCTGCTTGGTCCGCAACCGAGATGCGGCTTCAACTGGCGGCTCTCCGTCATTCCAGTCTCCATCGGAAATCAAGACAATCCCCATCAACTGGCTTACCTTGGATGCAGTTTCCAGCAACGGGTCCTTGAGATTTGTGACTGCCTGTTTCCCCGCTTCCCTACCCGCAGGACCACCAACAATGAGACCAGTTCCATCGCTCTCGGATGCATCCACACTACCTTTGCCAGCACTGCTAATCGGCTGAACCACCACGTTCAAACGGTTATCCAGTTCGGACCATGTCTTGGCGTCGATCAAGGGCATGACTGCCTCGGCACGAGTGACCGCTTGTAGACCACCAGCACCGTCGATAAGCACGTCACGTGTCTCCATGCTACGGGAATCATCCCAAAGCACTGCAATCGTCGGTTTTGTGTCTGGCTGATACTTTTCGATCCACTCTGGTTGATTCAGCAACACCGCGATCAAGGCAACGATCAATACGCGAAACACTTCCAGTTGCGCAACGGCTCGCAACCGACCACTACGCTCCCAGGCATAATAGCTCACTGCGGAAGTGCCAAGCACGGCAAAGATCGCCAGGCCAATGGAAAATGGAGTCGCCAGGAAGGTGAGGTGTTCAACGCCAGTCATGCCGCACCTCCCACCGGAGCACTCTCTGCCCCCGAAGAATCCGGCGTTGCAAACCTGTTGTCTGATTTTCCTGAACTGGGCCTTCCGTTTCTGGGTCCTCCTGTTTTTCGTCCTCCGCTCGCTGAATTCCCGACGGCGGCAATGCGCCTTGGGATGCAAAGTACCGCTTCGGCCACCAAAGCGAGCAAGACAAAGATAAGAAACAGTCGCCAGATTTCCTGTATCAAACTGCTGTCATTTCCTGCGATCTGATTGACGCGATCAAACTCCAGGTCCTCGAACAAAGCCTCAACGCGTTCTGCGGGCACAATCGTGGGAACATCCTCACCCTCGCTCCGATTCAAGGCAAACAGTTTTTCCTGCTGCCGATAGATACCTGCGATTGAGGAAAACGTATTGGATAAGCTCTGCGAATCGCCAGCCAATTGCTGCCAGTTGAGAGCGTCACTCGCGGGCAGTTCACCGGCGACCACCTGCCGCGTATTGCCCAGCATTCTGGACCCTGCTTCGACCGCACGCTGAACCATGGCATAGAGCACAATCCCGGCAGAAGCCAAGGATGAATCCGCTTGCGACGTCGTCGTGGTGCAAAAGAAAACCCCTCCAGAATCTGTCATCGCCCTCGCCAACAGGGGCGCACCACCGTCCAGAACCGCCAACGAACGGAACTGGCCGATTAGTTCGCAATGACGGGTGACTCTCAACTCGCCCACTGGCAACGCATCTCCACTGCGTGTCCGATTCAGAAGACCCTGGTCACCCACCCAAGATCCCACCCGCACGACCTTGGGTTCCTGCCAACTGCCCCACCCGAGTCCTGCAAACTGTGCGTCGGTTGGAACCTCGGGAGGAAAAAACATCACCTGCCCGCCACGCTGAACGAACGAAGTCAGGACGGCGTGCAGCGGGTCATTAGCAGCGGGAATGCTGACCTGCCAAACCACCAGTGAAACGTCCTCGAGTTCCTGGGAAACCATTTTCTCGGGCAAAATACTGGTGGACTCACAATCAATATCCGCGTCTGGTGAAATCGCGGTCGCAAATTCAATGGGGCGTACGGCAACTGGATCGTCACTGACGATCAACGTTTTCCGAGACGCCTGTTTGTCATAGACAAAATAGTATTCGTTATCGCTGGAACTGGAATCCACGGGAATCGAAACACGCCCCCATCCACGGTCCGTTGCCGAATCCAACGAGATCGAATGATCCACCAATTCCAGGCCGGACCCATTCAATTCAACGTTGAACTCGGACTGCGCACCATTCAACTCCAGCCCAATTGGGATAGTCGTCGTTTCGGATCCCGCGTCGTCCTGATCAATACGCAAGGACAACAGTAGCTTGGTCGTGTTTTGTTCTTCAACTCGACGTACTCGTGTCACGGTGAGCGAGCGATTTCCCGATTCCATCTCGGGATAGGCCAACAGATGAAACCGTACCATCTGGGGAAGTTCTACCAGCGATTCACGAATCGCATCCCACCTGCCACTGTCATCTTTCCAGTCATTGCGTCGAACGTCGCTCAACATCCACACCTCGGCCCTGCTGGGTCGATTAGCTTTGATGTAACGATCAGTCGCCTCCAACAGCCCCGGCAGATCAGCCGATGCACTTACTGGCAGGACTTCGGACATCTGCAACAGGTCTTCCGGTTTTTTAAACTCAACCGGCTTTGAATTCACACTGTCCAACAAGACGTAACGACTGCCCCCAAGGGTCTGCAGCGAATCAACAAGTTTAGCCAGACCGGCATCCAGCTTTGAGACTCCACCGGGTCCCGCCTGAGTCATGCTGGGCGAGCGATCCAGCAGAATGATCGTCGTATCGATCTGGCCTCCCCCAGCCACCCCCAACCAGCCGCTGGACAGGGGTCGGCTAATTGCGAAAATCAGTCCGGCGATTGCCAACGTTCGTGCAGCAAGGATCAACCATTGCCGCACACGTGCATATCCACGCGACATCCGATTGGCTGACAACAGAAACTGCATCGCCCCCCACTGCACCGTCTGAAAACGACGCTGATTGATCAGGTGAATGATGATGGGCAACGCGATCACGGGTAGCGCGATCAACATGGCAGGCTGCAGAAAGCTCATCGGCCAATTCGCCCCGTGTTACGCCCCACCAGGAACTGAAACAGAACCTGCTCGTAATCATCTTCGAGACTGCATCTGTGATAATCGACTCCCGTCTCAAGGACGATCGCCTGCACTTCCTCAAGATATTGCATCATCGCCTGTTGATAACGGTCAAAGATTTCACTCGGATCAGCGAACAGGGAAACTCCACCCTCAAGGTCGAGGAATCGAGTCGGTCGACGAAAATCAAACGCTACCTCCTGCGGATCCAGCAGATGAAAAACCGAAACATCGTGCTTGCGAAACCGCAAGTGATCAAAGGCTTCTTTCAAATCGGGTGTGTCCACGAACAAATCCGAGATAATTACCACCAAAGCACGACCGCGTGTCGTCTCTGCAAATTCGTGCAACCTGCTAACCAGCCCGGTCTCGCCAGCGGGACTGGAATTCTCCAGCACGTCATTCAAACCGCGCAGGTGTGACGGTGTCCTGCGTGGGGGAATGGTTCGAACAATGTCAGTTCCCATGCAAGTCAAACCAACCGCATCGCCCTGTTGCACCGCCAAATAAGCAAGCGATCCAGCCAACCGTTGGGCATATGCGATCTTGGTCACGTCACCAGAACCGAACGCCATCGAACCACTGGTATCCAGCACCAAACACAGACGCAGGTTCGTATCTGCTTCGAATTCCTTGACGTAATAACGATCGGTGCGGCCGTAAGCTCGCCAATCGAGTCGACGCAGATCATCACCGGGGACGTATCTCCGATACTCTGCAAATTCGACGCTCGAGCCACGGTGTGGACTCGCATGCATCCCGGAAACATTGCCAACCATCGGACGCCTCGCGAACAATGGCATCGCAGCAAGCCGCGCCAATGCGTGAGCGTCGAGAAACTGTCGATTCCGATTATCGCCTAACAAGGTCTGCAGAACGCCGTGGTTGGATAGATGAGCGGATGGGTCATGTGGGGCAGGCCGGTAACTCAGCCGATCAGATTTGAGTCAGGATACGAACTGTTTAGTCAGGTGCGAATTGCAGGACCAGGAAGTGGCGGGTAGATCAAAACCAACGACGGATCGCTGGACAAAAGGTAGTTCAGGTATCGCACACAGTGCAGGTAAACCACAAAAAACATCGGTTTAAGACCAGCACTCTTGGCCAACTGGTAGCCACCTCACGGGCTGTTCACCCGACCGAATCTCGCCTCAGAGGCAGGCGTTCTTTTCCACGCCCACCCAGACGTCTTCTGAGAGTCCCCCCAGTATAGACAATTTGCACGATCAGGCGTCCGCCCCATCCTTAATTTCGAGACGATTCTTCCCGGTCTGGGTCGCACCCGCAACAGAGGCCCCATTCCCTGCTATTCCCTGCCATTCCCTGTCTGCGCCCTGCCAATCCCTGCCTGCGGCCTGCCAATCCCTGCCTGCGCCCTCCATTCCCTGTCTACGCCTGCCAACGTCACATCGCCCTGCTGGCGCCACCCTACCCAACCGACCGCACATCGATTGGGCCAGCATATTTCACTCGCAGCCGCGTTAAGTCCGCCACGCAAGCATGGTAAATCAGGCAGCAATCTGCAACACTTCCACGAACCAACGTCCTCCGACGGCAACGGCACTACCATGAAAACCGAACCCCATTCAAGTATTCTCCGTTTTACCTACATCGCATTTCTGCCAATCGTGTTTTGGCTGCATGCCTCGCAGCCAGCATCATCGCAAACCAGTCCACCGCAAAGTGAGTCCCCGACAGCCGGCTCAGCGGAGAGCAACTCTCAACCAAAACCGGCGGCATCCCCCAAAGCTATTACCACGGTCGACCCGAACGTCACCCAGGCGCACCTGAAACTATTCGTAAA
>Ga0315334_10000941_pt1 | contig 17888 bp, 15 predicted proteins | sample M150034915metaG_FD_205555 | JGI IMG/M metagenome (GOLD analysis project Ga0315334, IMG submission 205555) | Ammonia-oxidizing marine archaeal communities from Monterey Bay, California, United States - M1 500m 34915 | ecosystem: Environmental > Aquatic > Marine > Intertidal zone | place: USA... | reverse complement strand
CGTATTTGCGGGTTGATTTCCCGACCTTGAATTTGAGTGTAACAGGTTGGCCCTTGAGCCATTCGCCGTCGTCGTCGGAGTCTTCTTCTTCCATCTCTTCTTCCGCCGCCGCTTCTTCCATCTCTTCTTCCGCCGCCGCTTCTTCCGCCACTTCTTCTCCCATCTGTTTCCACTCCTTTTTCGAGCGTATTCTTGTCACTTTGGGTAGTGGAGGTTTCTTTGACGCGAATCCGGCTAGCATCTGGTGAGCGATCTTACGTTGATCACTCTCGTCCTTGCGTGCCTCTTTTGGGTGGATGGACCATTTGGCGTAATTGTTTTTGACCCATTCCTTGATCCCACAGTCCTTGGAAAGTTGTTCTCGGTCCAATGACCGCACCTTGCCAAAGGTCTTGCCTTGAAGGCACGAGTCATCGGACTTCCAATTATCTTCGTCCTTGTCGGCCCAATAATTCGGCGGCAGCCCGTAATCGAACGCTTTATTGGACATGAGTTCGCTGTCCTTTTGCCGCTTGACGTCCTTGATTGAGTACTTCAACCACCTTGCGTTAGCGATCCAGTGTCGCGCCAACGGGCCGAACTTTTCATCCTTCATCATTGCCTCAATTTCAACGTCGTTGGGTGGAACTGCCATAAAAAATTGTGGCGCCCTCTTTTCGTTAGCAACTGCCCGCTTGTAGTTTTGATCTTTGTTGCCTATCTCGTAGTTAATCGGAACCTGCTGGTGTTCTATACCCCATTGAACTTGGGTTTCCCATTTTTGTCGACGCCCCTGCCTGTCGCCATCTGCGGGAACCATGTACGACACACCTTTGATTACTTCCACGGGAACGAACACCTCCTTTGCCTTGTCGGGGGGTCCTTTGGCGAGCTCCGCGTCTCGTGCCTCTTGCGTCAAATCGTCAAGGTTTTTCTCCCCGCCCCTGATCACCACTTTTGCGTTACCTTGACTGTAATTGATCCTGAACGTGTTCCTGCCTTGTACTGTAAGCGGGTATAATGTCGGCGCAAGACGCCATAAACACGTTGACTGATCGTAGTGATATGTACCATCTGGCGGCTGAAACATAATCCCATTCACCTTGAACATCGACGTAGAGCAGTCGTCCTTTGGAACCCCTTCTTCGAGGTTTCTGCTCGAGTCGAGTTGTTTTTGAAGAGTTTCCTGTTCTACACCCAGTTTATCGAGTTCGTCCTTCCACTTTGCAGGGTGCTTGAGCATGTCATCCACATTTCGTAACCAATTGGGACCAATATTCATAATAATTGATTATACTGTCACCAACAATTATTTAATATAGTCTAGTTCAATAAAATATCGAAATGTTTAAGCAAGGAATAATTGGTAGCGTTCTCGCTCTTCAACGTTAACACGAACTCGCGCAAAGCCATGGAATCTTCAATGAAAAAATAGTTCAAGACGACAGCAGCTAATTTGGCGCGAGGCACCACGGCGTCGATCTGCGTGTTCATGGAGAAGTTATAGTATCGGATCGAATACGTTTGCGTTATGATTTCGTTGAAGAGTGTGCGGCGGTTGCGTTGAAACGTGAGGAGATGTTGTAGTGCCTGCAGTGTCTCTTTGAACATGGATTTAAACGAAATGTTCAGCCCTAATATCGTGACTCCAGTGCTATCGATCAATAGGTTTGGTTTGGCTGTCAGCACGGACCGTAGATAAAACTGAATTTCATTCTGCGTTGGTGCGGGGGACGACATCTGTTTTAAAATAGCATTGAATTGGGTCGTGTGCGACAAGGACTCGATGAAATTATTTGTGGCCGTGACGGCATTAGTTCTAGACATTCGCTGCGCTTGAACAATCCAAAAGAATAATTTATATCACTGTGAACGATGCGATAAAAGCATCGCAGTGTCTTGCATCAAAACTTCCGTTGATGTGCGCAGCGCCTCTGTTTGTAAAACCCATCGACGTCGTCAAGGCAGATAATACCACCCCTAAGGATAAATTCTCGTGGGTAAAAATATTACGCTGACTTTCATCAGGTTGTCCCGTGGCGGGCCTCGTAAACTCTTGTTCTTGTTCTGGTTCTGTACCTGGCGGTGGGTCGTTCGGATATACGTATTCCTCCCGCCACGGTCCTGACGGTCCTGACGGAATCGATGAGTTTGTAGCGTTGAATTCAGGAACGGTAAAAGTTCCATCTTCGGAATACCCACTACTACCCCCACCCCATACGTTGAACACTCGTCTTTGTACGTCTTCAAGGCCATAGTTCCACACGACGGCAGTAACGGCCATAGTTGCCGCAGTCGCCGCTGTTTGACTTGGATGCGCTTGCATATAGTGTATGGCGTTTCGCATATTACGAAGTACATTACCAGGTCCGACAGTTACGGTTCTTCCACCAACAGTTACCGTGGCTGTGTCAATCGCACGCAATAAAGCGGCAGTGGTGAGACGGAACGCGCCACCTTCAACTTGCGGTGGTCCGTCTGTCGTTGGTCCGTTCCCTGCCATTTCTTCCCTGAATAATGGCGCGAGTGTCATAAATGCTGTTGTCAGGTCGGGGGCGGCGAAGCTCGATAGCCTCACCCCCACCATTTGACGTATATGTTCGAGGTCCCCTGCGGTTACACCCCTCGACGTCGCTAATTGTACATTACGTCGTAGTATTGGGGAAACGGTGATGGTACCATCTGGTCGTCCGTCCACAACGTCCAACACGCCATCGACTGCGTCACTCGCGTCTTCGAACACGTCTGTGAACTCGTCCCTCTCGTCTTCACAGTTGGATAGTTCGGCTCGATTTCGTCTTAACTCTTCTGTAAGAACGGTTTTTTCACCCTTAAGTCTAATAATCGTTCGTTCATCTTGGGCTTGTGCCTCGCGTAATCTTCCATTACACTCATCAATAGCCTTATGTAAACGACTGATCTCATTATTCAATTGAATAATTTTTAATCTTGTTTCCCGTAAATGTTGGTCGCGTGGAATCTGTCTCTTATTGGTGTCTGCCAACTCCTCTTCCAGTGATCCTATTATTCCTGACTGTAAAAAGTTATCGTCGCGACACGTTTTCAATGTTTTCAATGTTTGTTGAATTGCATCGATTAGATCTGTTTTTGTGATTTGAGCACCTTGTGAATCGTCAAGAAGTATCCCTACCTCTTTGAATATACTTTGAACTGTTCTAGAAACTGTTCCCATATCATTATTCAGAATGTTCTTGGTGTCGAAAGCAGCGCGGTTACCGCCGCGCATTTCGTTGTAGTTCGGGAAGAACTTGTCCATCACTTGGTAGAACTCGGCAAGGACTTGGGGTTCGGTAGCGTCAGCGTTGTTGATGAGTTCCATATGTTTCTTGGACAGTTCGTTGAGAACATTACTGAACAAATCTCGATGATTGTCAAAGAGAACGCTCAGTTTACGAATCTTGCGTCGATCCACCGACATAAGCAACGCGGTTACATGGACAATTGGATTGATTAATATAGCGCGAGCGCAATTCTAACCACAGTGACCAAATTAAGTCAGACTTTCGTTTTCTGGCCAGGGTCCCCATGCACGGAAAGCACAGAAAGGGCAGAAAGGGCAGAAAGGGCAGAAAGGGCAGAAGTCGTGCCCGCCGAAAAGTCAGACTTTCGTTTTCTGGCCAGGGTCCCCATGCACGGAAAGCACAGAAAGGGCAGAAAGGGCAGAAAGGGCAGAAGCCTATAAAAGATTAGATAGTCCGTAGGACGAATTTGATGAATGCGTTCTTGGAATTTGTTAAGCGCCAGCGTTGGTGTCACGGTGGCCGCACGAAGGACGGCAAGGGAAGCCAGACACCCGAAGAAGACCAGAGTTTGCACATGTTTGTACATGACCCGTGTTGCGATACAATGCGCGAAGTTTGCTGTCCAATATGTTTCATTGAGTGGAAGTACGGCGCACTCTGCTGCAAAACCAACTGTGGTCATGTTTTCCACACATCGTGTTTGCATGGTTGGTTGTCAAAGAAGAAAACCTGTCCCATCTGTCGTTCAATCCAACGATCCAAATGACGACCGAGTTTATTGACGACCCTCGATTTTATGCTTCGTTTAAAGAATACCATGAAGCAAAATGCAAGTGGATGACATTATCTATGGAGTCTGAACGTATTGAATTGCAAAAGGAACGAGAACGGTTTCGTCCGCAAGACCTCATGAAATTCAAACAAGTATTGGCAACAGCTATTGTCCCCGTTGATCTTAGCCGCGAGATGCGGTACAAGACTGCGTTGTTCTCGCAGGAGAAGGACATGGAAACATGGCTCGACGAGCACCGCCATGACACTCCAGAAGCGCAGCGTGTTTACGTCGACGAAGTGATTGCGCAGAAGGAAGTTTTTGTAGCACAGAAGATCAGTGACGACCTCGCACAAGCGCAGCAGTGGTTCAAAGAAACCTACCTCCCCAGAAATGACTTCATGTTGCCGCTTACGGCAAAGGAAGCCGAATACATTGCCTCCAACATCGATGCTGCGAACGCGCGATTGATTTCGCAAGGCGAGATCCAAGCGTGCGGTTGTATAGCATGGCAAGGTCCTCTGCAGTCAACTCAGAAGTGGGCCTACATCGAGCGTCGGCGACAGAATAACCAGACGGAGAAGAAGAAGAGAATTACTGGCAAAGTACAAGAGCTGCTGTACAACTTTCTTCGCGAGCCACTGCGACTGAAGCAGAGGTGCACGCGTACGTGCGAAACGGTGAACTGCGTGAATCCGTACCACGTTGAGATTAAAATTAAGGGGAACCGTAAGAGGAAGCGTTCCCTAGAATTGTGAGTGAATAGTATATAATATTGTTCGTATGCGTGCTATGTAAAACAATGGGAGATTTTGACAAACAATTCCAAGAAATTGTGAAGCTTCGAAATGAGTTGAACAATGAACGAACGATGGATTTTGAAGCGATTGGTGCCAAAAAAAGAGCGGTTGTGAAACGGGCCAAGCTGGCCGAACAACAACTGAAGAAGAAAACGGGGGACTTAAAAACACAACTGAAGAGTGCGGGGGACTTAAAAACACAACTGAATAGTCTGAAGGATAAAATGAAGATGGTTCAGGCATTCGCGAATGTTTCCGACGAAGATCGTAACCTGTGGTGGTACAAGAACAAGCGCGAAGTTGAGGAGGAGGAGAAAGCAGCGCGTGCCAAGAGAACGCGTATTTTTTATGAAACCCGGGCGTTCAATCAGAGCGTGAAACAAGGTGAAATCAACAAGCAGTTGTGGGAGTTGGAACAAACCCCTCATTGGGACAAGCACACTCAACAGAAGTACACCCAGGGTAAAGCGTACGACGACTACAGCGACCGGCAGTTACAGCTGTCGCGACAGCAGCACGTTGGGAACAAGTATCGATATCAATATTAGTCATTAAGGTCAAGTGAAAAATCGCTAAACACCGAACTCGCATCGTCCTCTTGTTCGTCTTGTTCAGCGGGCGTCCATCCTTCGTGTTCGTTCACATCAATCTCGGATGCCTCGCTAAGACTATCGCTGTGATACTCGGTTTGTTTTTGTTGTAGTGCGAGTCTTTCCTTTTGGAATTCTATTTTTTGTTGTTCAATCTGAAATTGTGCATCTTGAACCTTGGCTGCTTCAGTGGCTATCCTCTCCGCAGAGGTCAATTCTTGTTGGATTCGTAGCTCCTCTGCCGCTATTCGTTCCATGTTGGCTTTCTCGAGCAGTTGCTGTGCTATACCTTCTTGTTCGACGCGTGCCATTTCAGATTGCCTGAACTTTTCGGCCATAATTTTTTCTTCCTCAACACGCTTCGTACGAAGCACTTTCATTCGCTGCCTTTCCTGGTCCAGTTCAGCTTCTAGTTTGCCGACATCAGGGAGCGCGCTTTCTTTGGTCATATTCTCTTGGATAGATTGTGTTGCTTTGGCGATTTGATCTTCGAACAGATCAATCATAGAGACCGGTTCTGGAATAATCTGTTCAACCATCAGTGGTAAATGTGTGTTTTGCTGAGACTTCTTCGATTCCACTGCTTTTTGTAGAATCGAACGATATTGTTGAGTTGAATCTGAACCCTGAACAATGAACCGTTCGAGTAGCTGAACATACCCTTCTTCCTTCCGATTCTTGGCAACGGACGTTCCGATTGTTTTGGGGTGCGCTTGTATTTTGGTTTCAAGGTAGTCCTTGACCAGTTCTAAGACTAAACTCTGGTTGCGTGGTTCTTTTTGAATAGTCTCTTGAACAATCTGTAATTGTGAAACGACGGTATTGAACTTATCGAACTGTTCTGGACGCCCCCCTTCCACGTTCGCCCGTTCAATGTAATGTGCAGCAATTGCGAGGCTGCCTTGAGGTTCAAGTAACGATTGAACCGTTTTCAGGATGTTTTGATCGGATTGTTCTTGTTCTTCAGCTTGTTCTTCAGAAATGTTGAGACTCGCAGCAGTGCTTACGAGCGCAGCGGTCGCAGATGCACCGCCCGCAGGCGGTGGCGGTCGTACTATACCCGCCACGTATGTTTCAAACTCTTTGTAGTAGAATACTTTAACGAACGATTCTAACCATTCCGACAACTGGTGTAGAATTTGGTGTTGTTTGATTGTATCGAACTGCGCAGTATGCAGAGTCTGCTCTAGATGATTAATGATCCTGTCTTCATCGTAAGCGCCGCTCAACTCTGCGTACGCGTGTGGGATGAAATCCCGAAGACATTCATGAACGAACGTGTTCCCAGACACAGCAATATTGGCGAGACTCCCCATCTGGTACCCCCCTTCTATTTGTTGAATTCTGTCTTGAACAATCCCCAGCTGTGCCGCGATAGTTAGACGTTTGTCGATTAGATTCTTAAGCGTAGGATTGAATTGGGCATCGGCGTCCCCGTCCAAATTCGTTAAATATTCCACCGGATGAGTGTATCCTCCAGTTTTTTGACGGAAGATTTCGTCAAGTGAGTCCAGTTGTTTGTTTAGTTGCGTTTCGAGCGTGAACAGAAGACGGTAGGCACCAGTGTCGGGTTCAGGGTTGGGCATACCCAACCTATCAATGTACCTATTCAATATTCCCACTCGTCCGGGAATTCCTTTTGCAACCCTGAACCCACGACGAACTTGATCGCGGGCGGCTCCTGCTGCTGATAGACGTAAACTACCACCAGGATTCCCGTTCCGCCTCTCTTCTTCCTTTTCGTCTTGGGCTGCCTTCCAGGAAGATACGATTTCAAAATCAACACCGAATGATGTGCACCAAGCTCCGTATGTCTTACGGTTCGCGAGTTCGATGCGACTGTAGTGTGTACCGTACACGTCGTTATTATGCAACTTAATAGTGAGTTCATAGATGTGTTTGTACAGCTCTTGTCGCGCCTTTCTGTGACTCATGGTGTCGTCGTTGATTCGTGCCAGATCTGTCTTGACCTGTCTGTACAGTGTGGATGCGTCGCGCGCGCGTCCCAGCTGAATGTTCAGAATTTTTCTACAAAATTCTTCTAAATTCATCTTCTCGCTCTCTCGTTCAACCTCCCTCTGTTTTTGTGTTTTGTACAGATGTTTCCTGGCCAACTCAGGATCCATTAAAGCGTCGAGTTCAAATGCGAGTTTGCCTCGGTATTCCAGAGTATCCTCCAACCCAGTGATCAGATCACGTGTAATTCTAGGTACCCTATCCTGCAGCACCGTCCAGTCAGGGTTGTGTGTCATATCTAGCCCTAAATGTGTTATATGCAATGTGTTATCACCGCCAATGCCGGACGGAGTCCACGTCCCACGAACCCAAGTGGAGAACCACAACTTTGCGTAAAACTGTGGCGGGATCACGATATCAACCACGGGAAACGAGATCCCCCATTCCTCGAGATCCTTTGTCGAAACATGCTCAGGAAACAGGCCCGTCAATCGCTTCTTCGCAGAGTACGGAATTGAAGAATCGCTTATAATTTTTGGAATATATTCTGTACGGAACTCGGCGAATGTGACGGCGTTTAATTGCGGAGCAGTTGGTGTCTGATTATAGAGATGCTCTACGATAAAAGGAACGTCGTGGTTTCGTAGCCGTCGCAGTGTAGTTTTGTGCTTCTTTCCCGTTGCGCGAATAAGTTGGCCGAAAAAGTTGTTCGCGAATGTATTGTCATACCGCAGCTGATGATCTAATTTTTCAAACTGACGGTTGTTGGTGTAAAAATTTGAGGGCCGTACAAAATCTTCAAGAAATCCGAACTGCGTTCTATAGAATTGACCAGCACAAGTATTCTCACTAAACGAACGAACAAAGGTACTAATCGACACGTCGGGAGTGCGCGCGATGGATGCGGTTTGGTGTTCACCCAGTGCGTCGGCTTCGCGCGCATGTTTGAGTTCCAGGTACGCTCGTTCGTTCACCCCCTTCCAAAACGCGTCAGTGTACCTATCATCCATGGCATGTACTTTAGTAACAGAACTTCAGCAATGAATTATATACTGATATTTTTTTGAGAAATAATATATGACTTCTGTGCTTTCTGCCCTTTCTGCCCTTTCTGCCCTTTCTGCCCTTTCTGCCCTTTCCGTACATGGGGACCCTGGCCAGAAAACGAAAGTCTGACTTTTTTGGGATTCGTTTTCTGCCCTTTCTGCCCTTTCTGCCCTTTCTGTGCTTTCCGTACATGGGGACCCTGGCCAGAAAACGAAAGTCTGACTTTTTGACCGCGTTGCTTAAGCACATATAAATGAACGTAGGTAGCTCTTCACCAAATAATTCCTTGATGTCTACCACCAACGATCCGATTTTGACCTCCACCTCCAAGAACTCTTCATCAAACTATTCCAAGATGTCTTCCACCAACGATCCCAAAATGCCCGCCAGTCTCGCCACCATTCTCGCGAAGATGAAGAAGCGTCAGGCCGAAGCGCCTGCTGAGGACAAGACGAAGACGAAGAAGGCCTACACGGGCAACCTGCGTATCGATCTCCACGCGACCGTAATTAGTGCATACAATACGGATAAGAGTGAACGTTTTAACGTTATTGTGAGCACGCACGGTCTCGACAAGCTCGAGAAGAGTGAGCGTTCAAATGGCTACTTTGAGGACGGTGTCATCAAGATTCGTCCGCAGAATTCTGAGGATTATTCTCAACAGATTATCCCAGGAGATGTGTTTGAGTGCTCGCGGTGGCATGGTGGGAAGAGCGAGCGCGTCAAGAAGACGTATAAGTTTGGGCAGTCCGTGGTGCTCAAGCGTGTCTCCATCAAGGAGGGAGACAACGGGATGTGCTTTAACAACGTCCATTGGGTGGAGTATTCTACGGAACAGTTCCCGATGACTATCCCAAAGAGTATGACTGACCTCGAGGCCGATTCGTACCACAAGGCGGTCGTCATCGGAGGCGAGAGCAATGTGTCGAACGCAACTTTCGGGGAACTTAAGCTCACTTCGTCGGGCAAGATCTACACGCGCCTCTCCTTCAACTACGGCGAGGAGGGCGATCAGGAGGGTTCTTCGATGTTCTGGCAGGAGAAGCTCTTCCAGTTCGGTATCTACAACCCTGAGACGCTGGAGTCAGTCCTCCCTAAGATCCTGGAGACAAGCATTACCATCATCGGCAACAAGGAAAAGGATGAAGGATTTGAGAGTGACGCGCTCAAGCTCAATGTCCGCGCACTTCTGCTCGGCGCTGGCACACTCCAGCAATACATTGAGGAGTATGGCACTCACCTCACGAAGGCGAAGGTTGTCAAGGAACTTGGCGCGACGGTCAACAGCGACCTCAACGAGGGCCACCCGCTCAACAGCAGTACCGACGACACGACGGTGCTGAACCTGAACGAGTGGAGCGGTAACATCAAGGGAATGTCTGCTGCTGTGAAGTTCTACAAGCTGTTTGACACGGTGATTTTTGCAGTGCTCGCGTAGTTTTTCTGCTTTTCTCTTGCTGTCCTAAAACAATTCCCAAAAAAAAATCCTTGGGACTATTCCACCAACGATCCAAAAAATGATTATTTCGGATAAATTGGAAATTTATTCAACACTGTTGCAATTTCAGTTCACCGAGTCGCAGCGCCTCTATTTCTGTCAATCAGTAATTCTGGTCGACATTACATCGTTTTTTCGAAAAAAAATAGAAAAGTTGCTAATCGTTGCGTATGAAGACGAAACAAAAGCGCAGCTCGGACACGTCGTTCAACAATACCTCAACGGTGGCAACCCGGTTTTGTTCTGTAAAATAAAAAAGGTTTCCAACAAGCGAGAACGGCATGAGGTCACGGCGACTGATGGTTTGCTCATTTTGGCGGATGCACAGTACAAAATCAATAAAGTGTTCGCGCGCGCAGAATTAGAAAAAATAGTGCCAACAAGACTTATTATAGACTATTAATAAATTTCCACACAAAATTCCGAGTAGTATCGTAAACGGTTGAGAATGAGTTTGGCGCGCTTCCTAGATCGACAAACTTCGAACAGCCCTTGCTTGCCTCGCCTTTATCCTTGTATGAATTAAAGTCATTCAGTACCGTACCTCCGCTACCATCGCTCTCGGGTGGAACCCAATAGTCCCGGTTAGAGGAACCCCCGATAGTGTACCCGTCGGTGCATTCGATCTCGTTCTGCAGCCAGTCCTGATATACCGACGTTCCCGCCATTTCCAAGTTCCCCACGTGGGCCGTATTTGGTAGCAGCATCGACACTTGGTTGTACGTGTCAAATTCGGTATCTAGTGCGATAGTGGGAAACGCATCGTACACTACGCCAGGATCCAACGATAGCGAAAAAAACGCAGGAACTGTTGTGTCCTGTTGGCCATGTACCGCGAGGAACGGGACGTCCGTAACGTAATTCTGTGTGATGTCTATGAACGCGGAAGGATTGTACGGGTACATGCCCAAATTGTTAGAATTCGAGTTCGGACCCATAAACTTCGTCTGGAATGTTTGGAATTGAAGGTCGTTGAAAAACGACCCCCCCGAATAAAGAACGTTGAAGTTCATACGCGGGACATCCTCGCCGGCCGTCTGTCGTCGAGCGTACTCAGCGCTGATGAACCCGCCAACCGAAAACCCGAACACTCCGATATAATTCCGATCAAATGCAAAAGATGTGTCGTCGACAATATCTTGTATGGTAGCGGATACAATATCCGTGGCCGTCGTCAAATGGGTCTGGCCGTTGCAGCAACTTTCCTTGGTTCGGAGAGTACTAGAACAACCACCAGGAGGTGTAACGGTTGCATCGCAGCTCGCACACGAGTTCCCGTTATTGGCAGTGCAGAGATTTGCATTGAAGTACACCCAGTCCATTTGAGAATGGTGCGTGTTGGGCAAATCGTCAGGATTATTGTTCTTGTCAGAGGCCTTGAAAAAAAGGCCTAGAAACGACGAAGGACTAACGGTAGTTAACATTACCGGATAGTCCAGCTCAAACACTTGAAACCCCCACGACAGTAATTTCACAACTAATGATTTTGTATAGCCCATTGCCATGCGCCCCAACTCCTTGAATCCGCCACCATGAATTAAAAACACGGCAGGAATTCTCGTTCGATCGTCGTTTGCATAATAGTGATGGAAAAATTGTTGCGACACATACTCATAGTTGTTGGTGTTGTTGGTGTTTTTACACCAAGAACCTTCGCTCTCTTCGCTCTCCGTATCACCCAGACACTTAAAATCATTGTTCATGTAATCGAAGGTCTTCGCGATGACCCCCGTCTGCAGCTCATAATTATGGTAGTCGGTGGTCATTGCGCCGTACGCGGTAGAATCGAAGGAGGATAAATCCAAGTGAGTTGGTGCATTAGTGGGTGCATTAGTGGGTGCGGCGGTCGGTGTGGTGGTCGTGGGTGCGGCGGTCGGTGTGGCGGCTGTGGGTGCCGTCGTAGGTACCGGTTCCGTTGGGAACGGAGTGGGCGTTAGAGTCGGACGTTCGGTTTGAAGCACCGTTGGTTTAAACGTGGGATAATTCGTGGGATAATTCGTGGGAAAGGGCGTAGGTGGCAATGGGCTCTTGGTGGGGAAAGGGGTCGGTTTTTGCGTAGGGTATGCGGTGGTTGGGGGGTCAGTTGTGTCAGGGATTGTGATGTCTGACAAGCACGCCTCAAAATTCTCTGTACAGTCGGTCCTGTCGAGGAAAGTGGTAGGTGGTGGCGTCGGTGCCTCGTTGGTAGTGAGTTCGCTGTAGATGACCAGTGCGGCCAGCATCCACAGAATGCCGGTCCCTATCAAAAAAACGACGACTGCCATCCATCGAGAGCGTAATTGTACACCACTATTAAACATAAGCAATGCGGTTGCTTTAATTCGTTACATTTATATTTTATATAATCATAAAGCAAACATTTTTTTCAATTGAGGAGTACAGACTGTTTTTTCGCTGGTTTTTTTATCGTAGAGGGTTCCGTCGTAATCGCGTTGTAAGTGGTAACACCAGGCGGCGAACGCGTCCATAAAAGTGAGGAAACGGACCGGGTCTTGTGTTTTTGTGAAAAGAACGATACTGTGGGAGAAAGGAATGGAGAGGAGTTTGGGCTCGAGGGATACGTCTGGAAACGGTTGCATGGTAAACAATGATTTGATGGTGCGTTTCCACTGTCGCGAAGTGACGTAGTCGCAGATGCCCATCATCAGCCCGTTCAAATCGGTTGCGGATAATTTCTCCATTCGTTCCAACACCACCAATTCGTCGGCCATTCCGTCTGGGTCATCCAAGTCCAGTTCGTCCGCGTCTTCGTCGTCGGGAAGATCGCGTTTCAATAGATCGACGACAAAGTCGTTCCCAGTTTGCATGAGTTGGTTTGCGGTAGTCATCCCGCGCGTTGTTTGTAGCAACTTGTAGTAGATAATATTAACGGCCGGAAATTTGCGTCGATAGAGCAGTTCCTCGAAATACCGCACTTGTACCTCGCAATAATATTTCCCAAAGATGGCGCAAAAATCGTCTCCCGCAGCGGTTACCGTCATGTTTGCAGCCCACTTGAGAAACGCAGGCCGCACTTGCGACAAATAATTCTCATAATCCGCTCCGCTTTGTTTTATAGGTTGTGCGAGTTCAAAGGTCCGAAAATTCCGTTCGACCTCTTTGGTTAACATTGCAAAATCATAGATAAATCGTGACGTCGGAATCGCGCGATTGTTGTTGATTTGAACCACGTATTCGTCGATGTCGTTGACGTCTTGGGAATGTGCGTAATTGCTGATGACCGCCAATCGATTTCGAACTTGGGTGAACAACGTCTTCAGAAAATCGAGATCGTCTACCGTGGAGTATTGTTTGTTGCTCAGCAGAATATCAAAAAGCGATACTTTGCACTGCGTCATGGAAAACTGAACGAGTGGGTGTGTGTTAAAAAACCGGACCTCGTTGTCTTCAAACAGCGTTTTATTAAACATGTCTTCCTTGAAAAAATATTGCGAATTATTCCTGTAATAGTTATCCAGATCGCACCACTCCTCGTCGTTCAGCAACAGTAGCAATTTGCTTTCGGTGATGAAAACCAAACTGTTCAGGCTCGATATGATACTGCCGCGTATTTTATGGACTTCTTGTTCTGCGAGTGAGTAGTTGGTCAATGATGCTTCCTGGAACGGGGACATGAGTTGTTCAATTGTTTCGAGCGCGTCGTGATTTTTAATGGGATTGTCAAAATCGAGGTCAATCAATTTATTAGTGTCGATAATGAATTGGATAATTTGGTGGGGTAGTTTATTATTCCTCAAACTATTCGTTAAGAGAACTATTTTGGAACAAAGTTCTTCGGACATTTTAAAAAATGAAGCAGGAACAATTTGTTATATATTTACAACAACCCAAAACACAAGTGAATAAAATGGAAACTGTTGGTCGCAGACAGCAACTGTTTCAAGAAATACGGCGACGAACGGTGTTTTTCCAGCGACGTCCACAAGGCCCACCACCACCACCCGACGACGACGACGAGCCCGAATACATAAAAACCTTGGAAGACATCACGTTCAATTTTTTGCGTCGACGCCCATTTCCAAGGGAACACCCAGACAGGATGTCGCTTGTGAGACTGTGCGTTCAAGCAGACAATGAAGTGGAGCTTACGTGTTTTCTGTTGGAGCACGGGTACGTGGATCTATACGAGGCGATCCAGACGGCGTTACACCATCAACTATACGATCTCCCGCTACCGATCCGAAACAGATTCGAAGAAGCCTATTTGCGGTTCATCGCAGAAGAATCAAATGACACGTTTGTAAACGACCATAAACTGAGGGAACGGGGCGATTCGGTAGCGGACAGAATTGACGAGATCATTCAGAAATACCCGCTACAACAAGCGACTGCAGAAATGGTGAAAAACTCACCGATCTGTCCCATTTGTCAGTATCAGATACGTAAACGTCAACACGTGCGTAAAACGTGCGGATCCTGTTGCTACCATCGAAAATGCTGCGATGAATTCTTGGTCCAGAGTCGTTCATGCGCAATTTGTCGTAGATTGGTCATCACAGAATCCTAGATGTCTACCACCAACGATCCCAAAATGAACCCTCGTTTCGCCGCATTTTTCGCCAAGAAAGCTAAAACTTGTGTGCCGACCTTGTCGTTGCTGAAGAAAAACGACACTTCCGGAATGGTGCTCGTCGGCGTGCTCGACAACGTCCGTCGCATGCCGGCCAAGCGATCGCCGGGTTCGTTTTGTGTCACGATGATTGCTGGACGCTGCAAGATTTTCGACCACTCGATGTTCGAAGTGTCCGGCGAACACATCATTTTGAACAAAGACGCGAACAATTCGGAGAATATCATTCTGAAAAATTTTGAGAATATTTTATTCGGATCATTTTTGGTGCCTGATGACATTGAGAACAACATCGGTTCGCTTGTCAAGTGCCACGGGTTCCAGCGAAACGCGGCAGGTTATTTGACCTGCAAATCTATTACGGTGCTGCAAGCGGACAAAAACGACAGTGTGATGGGATTGGCGGCGAATATCCCAAACATCGACTTCGAGACAACTCCGGACAAGTATTGCAGCGCGATCCTGCAGTTCCGGAGCGACGACCAATTGCACGATGATTGGAAAAATATGAACGGGAACGCGTGCAGTCTGAACCTAACGGAGGCGGTTTACGCAACGGAGGACGGCGAGTTGCTGTTCAAAGGATCTGCAGAGGCAATGAGCTTCGACGTACCACACCAAAACACTTACTTGTTCGAGCTCTACTGGACGGCGGCGATCTGCCGCCGTTTCGGTATAACTAACAAAGAAATTTGGCCAGTTTTGGCACCCGCGCTGCTCTCGAATTTCCGCGGATTCATCAAGGGAAACATCGACATTGTAGCATCGTCAGGCCTCGCAATCAACGACCCTGACAACAAAAGCGAAGACTATGCCGGAGGATACAAGATCTTCACCAACCACCTTGAAATTGACATGGTAACGACGATCAAGCAGGCTGGTGAAGAAATCACATCCGAGCAGCTACTGGATTATTTTGACGATGAGCTGTTTTTGGAGTCGGAACACAGCACTGACAATCCGCTAAACCAAAAGACAAGCCTGGTTCGAAACCTAAACGAGTTCTCCGGCTCGCTGAAGAAGATCATGGAAGCGGACGGCGTCAAATTCTACCAGATCAACCGAGAGGGAGTGTCGAATATTTTCTGTGTTTTGACCTCTCCTCTGACGAAGAAGAGGAACAAGTGATAGTTTGTAGAATAATTTCCTTAAATGATCCATCAACGATCCAAAAAATGTCAGAATTGTCGAAGAACGAATTTCATTGAGGATCATGTTCAAAATATGATTGTTTGTACGGATTGTGGCGTTGTGCAAAAGGGAATGGACGCTGTAAGGATGGCACAAACGTTTAACCAGAGCCAACAGAACAGTGTTACAGCTCATTTTCAACAGCTGGGTTGCGTTGCAGTCGACAAAAAATACAAATTCGTTCAACTGCAAGCGAACGTGCTCACAAAGACCAAAGCCCAGAATCGAATGCAAAACCTGACTAAAAAAATGGATTCGATTGCCGATCGCATGAGACTTTGCAAACGGATCACGGATCGCGCATCCATTTTAATGTACGCCAGTCTCGAGAATAAAAAAATGAGAAGGATCAAAAAGGATGAGTTGCTGGCGGCAGTCTGTGTTGTGTTGGCAGCTCGCGAAGCTCGTATCCAATTTACCTTCCGGGAAGTCTCAGAGGCTTGCGAGAACGTGACCAAAAAAGAAATTTGCAGGGTTTACAAACAACACGAGCGCGTTCTTGGGAAGCAGGAAAAAAAACTTGACATTGAGCAGATCAAATTTAGTTCGATGATAAACCGGTTCACGTCGCTGATTGGCATCGAGTGGATGGAGCAGAAAAAAATGCGAAAACTGTATAACAAAATTAACCAGCAATCGGAACTGAGCACGCTCAATCCGTTGACAAGACTCGCGTGCTCGATTTATCTGATAATGGGCCAAAAAAAAGAAAATTGTGCAATGGTATCCCTTGCGTGTAACGTTTCTGAGCATACCATTCTCAGATCATCAGTTTTGGTTCGACAATTTATTCCATAAACAATCTATAATAAACTATCTGTTTCTGTAAAGAAAGTTGGTCCAAGCATGGGAATATCTTTGCCCATAAGTGGCACTCCGTTACGGCACTCAATTTTTAGCACGTCGTCGTCACTATGTTGCGTGTTAACAGACTCCGGTTCCTTCTTGTTCGGAAGCTTGGGGGTCTTTGTGGTGGTTTTGGATAGTGGGTCGTACGGCCTCACGGTATAAAGAAATCCAGCGGCACAGATGAAGAACACCAACACCACGTAGAGAACAATATTGAATGCCTCTTTCCAATCGATACTATATTCGATATAATCCGGTTGAATAGTTTCTAGAATTGTTTTGAGACTGGTAAAGCACAACCAAGTTACAATCGTTTTTGTCGAGAAGGACAGCAGTATGAAGAAGGTGTGCCTGTTGAACTGTTTCGAGTACCATTTAGAGCCATCCGATAAATAGAGGTGTATCCCAAACAGAGCGAACATAATTGCATTGACAGTCGCGATCGCGATCCGATCGCGACTGCTCATACCCGTCACCGATAACGATTTCGTAATGACAATTGTTTGTGTCCACAGAAAAACGAGGGACCCAATGAAAAAATATAAAAATTTGTGAGTCCCGTTCCTTTTTTCTGTTTTGACCAAGTACCCGCAGATCTGTTGGATCAAGAGGAGTACAAAGAAACTCCCCAGTAAGAACAGATCCGTTTCTCCCATTACCAGCATAATAATCATTTCGAGTCCCGCGTACGTGAGAGATAAATCAGTTGCGAGCCTAATTCGTTCGTAGTAAATGATCTTGTCGTCCGAGCTGCCCCATGTGTTGAACATCCCAAGGAGGCTCGAGACCAGCGAGATGCCTTCGTTCATCATCAACAGCGTCGTGATATTCACAGAGCCCCATTCTTTCGTCACGAAAAACGATTCGTTCGTTATTTTGTTCACGTGGTGTTCGGAGTCCGCAAAGGTCGTACTGGTGTATCGTAGCGGTACTTTGAACGACATATGGTATACCCCGAGTAGAATGACGTTGAGTGAGTGAACGACCACGGCGGTGGCATTCAATCCTGCGACGTACCGCTTGAGTGTAAAATACGACAAGAACGTCATTTTTTTTATTGTTTATGTTTGAAAAACATTTTTATATACTATACACCAAAAGAAGAAGGAATAGGTTAAAACAAACACAAATGTTGCTGTTGCGATATAGGGTAGCAGTTCACTGTATTGGTTCGTTTGAGTAACACGGTCATCGTCACTAAATTCAGCGTCATGCCCGTCTTCGGTATCTTCGGTCTTCAATTCGTTAGTTTTTTCGCGGATTCGCCTGCGAATCACTCTCTTTGCATCCTTTCGCGCTTTGACTAGATCGTCGTTCATGTTTGTGTGCTGTTACTGTTTTTTTCATTTTTTTATATCAATTTTCAAATCCAA
>Ga0315334_10000939_pt1 | contig 17916 bp, 12 predicted proteins | sample M150034915metaG_FD_205555 | JGI IMG/M metagenome (GOLD analysis project Ga0315334, IMG submission 205555) | Ammonia-oxidizing marine archaeal communities from Monterey Bay, California, United States - M1 500m 34915 | ecosystem: Environmental > Aquatic > Marine > Intertidal zone | place: USA... | reverse complement strand
CATCTACAGCGATGACGTCTCGATTCAAGGCTCGTCCTTCACGATCCGGAAGTTCGCTGAGGAGACGATTTCGATCATTCAGCTCATCCAGTGGAAGACCCTGTCATCGCAGATGGCCGCCTATATCTGGCTCGGCTTGGAGAGTGGAATGTCCATGCTTGTGTCTGGGGAGACGGCCTCGGGGAAGACGACCACCCTGAACGCAATCCTCCCATTTGTCGACCACAACGTGAAGATCTACACTGCAGAGGACACACCCGAGGTCAAGGTCTCCCACACCATCTGGCAGAGGCTCATCACGCGCGACTCCAAGAACGAGGATTCTCGCGTCGAGATGTTCGACCTGCTCAAAGCTGCGTTGAGATCACGCCCCCGGTACATCATCATCGGCGAGATCAGGGGCGTCGAGGGAGCGATCGCCTTCCAAGCCATGCAGACCGGCCACCCAGTGGTTGGGACCTTCCACGCTTCGAACATCGTCAAACTAATCCAGAGGTTCACAGGCGATCCGATTAATGTCCCAGCCCGCTTCTTTGACAATCTGAACTTCGCCATCTTCCAAGAGGTCGTCGAGGCACCCGGTGGCGGCATCGCGAGGCGCATCACCGGGGTCAGCGAGGTAATCGGCTTCGACAAGACCGCAGACGGAATCCTAACGAGGAACATGTTCGAATGGGATCCGGTAAACGACGAGGTGTACTTCCGCGGCATGTTCCAGTCGGACATGCTTGAGAACAAGATTGCACCCAGGATGGGCTTCCGTAGCAAGAGAGATATCTATGACGAGCTGGAGCGCCGGACCATAGCCCTCCAAAGGATGGTGGACAGGGACCTGACGCACTTCGACGACGTCTTCGACCTGCTTGACGTCTACTACAAGGAAGGGTGGGATAGGTTCGCATCGGCCCTCGAAACGTGGACTGGGATAAACCACTAGTGGGGGGGTGGTAGCGTGGAGGACAAGGCAAGCACGTGGGAGATCGCCCTGCTAAGACTGGGGATGCCATTTGGAAGATACCTACTTTTATTCTCCCTGCCCGCAACTATTGTTGGGCTCATTGCCGGCATTGCTGTCTGGTACTCAGTGAGCGACGTGGTTACCGGGTTGACCGGACTCTTGCTGATTTTGGTGTTTCCGCTGGTTACATTCTTCGCCACGATTGCCTATCCGGTATCGCAGGTGTCCTCTGAGGCCATTCAGATAGAGCAGGACATGCACATGTTCATGACTAGGATGGGTATTCTCTCCCTCGGAGAGTCAGCGGAGAAGGGAATGTTCGACGTCCTCAAGGAGATGGGAGATTACGGGGCGCTAGCGCACGAGATCCAAGCCATAGAGACCCTAGTCACCAAGTGGCACACGAACCTACCCGAGGCCGCAAGGATTGTCGGTCGACAGAGTCCCTCAGCTATCTGGAGCGACTTCCTTGACAGGATGGCCTTCTCCGTCGAGGTCGGCCAACCCATCGGCGAGTTCTTCAAGAGTGAGAACGAAACCTTCGACCAAGCTTTCACGACGATTTACGATGCTAGGCTCGAGCAGTTGGACACTCTGAGGGAAACCTTCGTTTCTCTAACCACCACGGGCCTCTTATTGCTGGTTGTCGCCGGTCTGCACCTGATTCTTTTCCAGGTTGGCGATGAGACTTCTAACCCATTTCAGATTATCCTGAGGGCAAGGTGGGTTCTGATGGCGGGGGCACTATTCGCCTTTTTCCAATTAGCCGCTTGGTACCTCTTCACGCTCGTAATCCCAGACGAGGACCTCTTCGCCAAGCACGGATACAACACCGAACAGGCCATAGACATCCGGAGGGCTTGGATTTTTGCTGCAGTGCTCGGGACTATCGAGTTCCTCATCCTGATTGGGCTATTCATTTTCCTAGGCACATCTTGGCTCTTCGACAACTGGAACTACATCGGACTACTCACCATCGCCGCGTTATCTTCTCCTCTCTTGGCCCCCGCCATGCTGACACTACAAGAGGAGACTCGCGTCAGGAGGAGGGACGAGGCATTCCCCGAGTTCATCCGAGCCTTCGGAGGGACTGCGCAGGCGAGGGCTCAGGAGCCTAGCGCGATGGTCAAGGCTCTGTCCGGAATCGACTTCGGGGCCTTAGACGACTCTATCGCCAATCTGGAGAAGCGCCTCTCGATGCGAATAGACAGTGACTACTCTTGGAATTGGTTCGCCGCTGACAACAACTCGATGTTAGTTTCACGGTTCACCAGAGTCTTCATCGAGGGCTCATCCTCCACTGGTGAAGCCGGTCGCGTGGGAGATCTTGTCTCTCAGAGCACTACCACTTTACTGGGACTCAGGCAGAGAAGACAGATTTCTGCTAGTGTCATGCGAAGCGTCTCCTACGGTCTGCTGATTGCCATGATTATCGCACTGAACATCACCACTTCAATCATCGCTGGCCTTGGTGAAACCATCGCGGAAGTCGCCGCTGGACTGGTTGATAGCACCGGAGAAGTTGGCACCGCAGCCGGGGGCGTGGATGTGGCGCTACCGGTACTGTCGGCCACAGGGGGCGTGGACCAGAACATCAGAGTCTTCCAGTACATGGGCTCGTTTCTGATATTAATGTCAATCATCGTCCTAGGGCTGATTACGGCTAGGATAAGGGGTGGAGGAACAACTCTGGTTCTGGGGCAGATGATCCAGATGATGTGGGTTGCTGGAATAGCAAATCTGTTCAGCGCGTGGATCCTAACCCAGTCCATAGGACTCTTCCAAACCGGATAACGGGCCCATGGAAGCCTTGATGTCTTACCAATCAAGCCTAATGGCATGGATGCGGACTCTTTGCTTGCTTGGCTCAGGGTTTTCGTGCTGGTCTGCTGCCTATCTATAGCAGCACGTTCAGATTACGCCACTCTGTCTGTCAGGGATCGTCATTGGCTCAATTGGTCTGTTCCTGTAACGGTACTCTTGGTCGCGGAGATGATGTTTCTCAAGACCGCCGCTTCAAATTTCTACATGGTGGCCGCATTGCTGGCAATCTCATCGACAGCTCTCTTCGAGCCCCCAAACCCGAAGGAGGCAGGCAGATGGGACCCCACAGAGACATCTCTCGCGTTGGTTTACCTCGTCGGAATCGTTGGCCTGCTGGTAGGAGTATTTCAAAACGCAGACACTGACTTTGTCCAACTAGTTCTGGGAAACGAGTCTCCAGAGACCACCCTCTGGTGGTCAATGATTGCAGCCTTCCTAACTGTGTTGGTCTATCTATCAGCTTGGAGATTCGGACTGATTCAGGGTGGCGCTGACGCTAAGGCGTTGATTCTACTCACTCTTCTGATGCCTTCGTGGGCGTTCTTACCTGAACCATTCTACGCCTCGGAGGAAGCTCTGTTCAAACTCCCTCCTTCGATAGTGATGTTCCTGTGGGCATCGGCGGCCTTCCTATTAGCTCCTCCAGTTTTGTTGTTCCAGAACGTGATGAGCGGAAACATCGCCTCATGGACCGACCTCAAGATGGCCTGGCACGCCACTAAGAGACCAACTTCGGAGATTGGTGAGAGGCCCGTATGGCTGTTGACCGAGATAATCAAAGATGATGAGTCAGAAAACCCCCTCGTTGTACATCGATTTCTTCCTAGTTCCAACACCCCCTCTGTCGAGGAACTTGCTCCGAGGCTGGCAGAACTCGAATCCCAAGGAATCGAGAGCGTTTGGATAGCCACCAAGCACCCATTCATCGTCTACCTGTTCCTCGCCATCGCCCCGTTGATGCTTATCGGTGACCCCATGGGAATCCTAGCCAGTTCAATCTAGTCAGATGAAATCCTCAAGCGTCATGACTGTGACTCTGTCGTTGGTGAATAACGAATCGACACTGGAAACCATCCACCCGACTCTATGCTTTGTGTAGTCGTCCACCCCATATTCCTCCATTATCTTCTGAGTGACCTGAATGTATTTCCTGACAGCCCCTTCTGATACCGTGAGAATCACATTCCCACCGCAAATAGAACTCTCCGAGATTCCAATACCTGAGAATCCTTGAGTTCCCTTTGAAATCTGCCTAATACACTTACCAGCAAGCGGCATTCTGCGATACGACTCCCCGCATTTCACACATCTAACCTTCTGTCTAGTGAAGGCCATAAGATTCCCTCTCATATCGGGGAGGAAGTGCGACTCAATGACTTGCTTTGCAACGCCATCCACGCTGACTGACCTGAGCATACTACCCAGTTCTAGTTGCCCATTCAGCTTGTCCTTCATAGTGGCCAGAGTCTTGTATGCAGAGTTCTGGGGCCCTGCATCGAGATTCCCAGAGTCATGAGTCCAACCGTATCCCCGTAGATCCCCGATGGACCCTAGTCTGTCCCCGACCAAGTCCACTAGACTCCTCACTTCGCGTGAGTGAGGCTGAGAGAGTGTCGCCTCGTAGAATGCCCGCGAATAGTTCCAGGAACAGTCGACATTCAGAGCCTCCTTGTCAATCTCGCTTGGGTTGAGCCGAGTGGTTAGGACTAGAGGGGCATCCATCCTACCTCCTCTTCCATCGGGAAGAATCGATCTTGTGAAGTTCAGGAGACCATCCATCAACATCATTATGCTATCCTCGTCGCCGTCGCAGTTCCTCCTCTTGGCTGCGTGGAACAGGGGATGGGCGTAGCCAGCGGAAGCATCAGTCCATCCGATAATGCGACAGGCCACTCCACCGGATGTGTGAGGAGCGAGCCCTATTGCGATGTGTCCCACAATATCTCCGGCCTCCTTAGCATTGTAGAAAGGTCCCATTCCGTAGAATCTTACAAGCAAGTCATCCAAGAACGCACAGGTGGATAGAAGATAGTCTGCAGCGCTCTTAGAGGGAATGAAGTCCTGAGGGAATAACTCGATTGTTTGATCGTCGGATTTGAGCTCTGTTCCACGACTGTCATGAGTGTACCCCAGTTTCAACAATTCCTTCCATGGAGTTCCTATCTCACAGGGGCGGAAGTGAGTCACGGGAACATCACTCATGTCGTATCTCGAAGTCCCGTCTCTGAACACTGAGATTCCGTGTTTTCCCCTCAGAATACCCTTCTCTAGGGGCTCCGGAGTCTGCTCAGTGGAGAATAGCCCCTGTACGGCCTTAATCTTCACAGGGAGATTGTCAAGATCCAAACCCCTCCTCTTGACCTCTAGAACCAAACGAAGGTCGACTGTAGTCCGCTCCCCTCTTCTACGATAGTTATTCTTACTTGTGCGTTCGGCCTTCACGGTCCTTCCACCACACTCTTTCGGAATTCTCGGATCAGGTCTGTTGTGGCATGTCAGGTAGGGAGAATCACGACCGCAAACCTTGCAGAAACGCGGACCCATATTGACTCTTATTGGATCCCTAGCCGATGCCTCAGAAATCAGTCTCTGTGGCCCTCCACTCTTGCCGATAGGAAAAATGGAGTGGACCAGAGGCTTCATCTCCCTGACACCAGATTTCTCTGGTCTACCCATACGGGCCCCTATTCTGCAAGGAACAGCATCTTCCCATCGCAGGTTGGAAACCTTCCTTACCACTGCCAAGGAGCGATCGACCTCGTAGTCGTCCAGCACACTTCTGGCACGCCACCCACCTGGAGAAAGACCACCTCCATTTGCTTCCTCCTCTTGAACACGTGCCGCGGCCGCTCGAGCCTGCTCAATAACGTCTTCAATGTGGGGCGCGACCTCGACCCTTTGTAGAAAATCCTCGTCTGCTAACTCCAAACCCAAACCCTCGACAAGACCCTCCCAGTATGCTGGAATCACTATATCTCCGTCATCATGGGTGTGCTCCAACCCAAGTGTCATGAGGGCAGATTTCACCACCCCATGCGCTCTAACCTCCGTCCATCTCGGCCATTCTCCCGACACTGGGGCCCCAAGCCCCAACGCTTCTTCGCTCATTTCAAAGGGCCATCCCTCAACCACCCCACCGAGTCTTAGGGTACTGCCCTCTATCAGGCAATCATCGGTCAGTGCCCCAATCAGGAAAGGTATGAACTGTGGGGGGAGGTCGGACCACCAGAGGTTCCAAGGTGGGGGCACGGCCGTTTCTAGCATCTCTGAGATATTGCGTACCTGCTCCCAGGAAAGGACTATTTCACGGAGGTAGGACAACCAATCCCTGCGCCTCCATGATCTTTCCAGTTGAGCCTCCCCTCCTCTGTTTATTGCACCGTTGAACGGCAAGCCAGGAGGCAAAGTGCTTCTGTCTACTCCTAGAATTCCAGCGAACCAATCGACTTTGCCGTGACTGTCCAGGGACTCTGAGACGTCGGCTGCCCACCAATCTCTTGAGTAGGACGAAGGTACCAAATTCTTGTTATTTTCTAAGAACTCGCCGAATCCGAGGAGGATTTCTCCCGAATCCCAGATTGATGCCAGATTGCTCCGATGTTCTTGCCATTCCTCCACACTTCTAATCATTAGAAAAGAACCGTCATTGAGAAGAACCATCGGGCTATCAATCTCAGTGCATGGGGTGACAGCGCATGCCTTCCCCGGCCCTTCTATCTTCATCTGTGTTCCAACTGACAGGAACGCACCCATCACTTCCATTGTTACCGGGTTCAGTCCCGCAGCAGCCAGTCCAGTAGCGCGACTTCTACCGTACCTAAGCCTAAATCCACCCGGCTCTCGTGGCTCCCCGAAAATCGGTCTTCCTGCAATAACATCCTCCATGTACCTGCCTTGCTTGGGTATGATACGGCGCCTTTCGCTACCATCCTCGGATTTCGAGTCCTTGCCCTTTTCAGCGAATCGAGAGATGAATTCCCAGCCTGGCACCTCCAGCCGCTCTGTGTGAGTTTGAATCTTCGGAGCCTTGAGACAGAGTCCCTCTGCGATAACTAGCATCACACCGCCGCGTACTCTGGTGCGATAGGATCCGTTCTCGTTAACGACGTTCCTGACTTCCTTGTAACCTGCGCATTCCATTCTCTCTGTCTCTTCACCGTTTATCATCACGGGGCAGGCATTAACGATAATCTCAGTCTCTTCAGGCGGGGGTTTGTACTGAAGATTAGCCCTGTAGAGTCCGAACTCCTCCTTCACTCGTTCTACTTCAGGAACTGTCGGTTTGTATCGTCCAACTCCCATCTCACGACGTAGAATATCACCAATAAGGACACCCAAAGCTTGGGCAGTCCCTCCCGCTGCCCTAATCGGACCACAGAAGTCGATCGATAGAAACTCAGAACCATCGGCGTTATTCATTATTCTAACATCCCCTATTCCGTCCAAAGGTGCAACTAGCACGGCCTCGGTTAAAACAGCTAGACCAACTCTTAGACCTGAGTCAATCGATTTCCTCTTGTCCCCGGTTTCCTTGTGCATCAGACGAGTCACGGACTGTGCAATCTTTATCGCTGCAGTCTCACGGTCATCAGCAAGCAGTAGCTCTCTCAGGACACCCTCTATTCGCAAAGGCTCCTTCGACCGATCGTTTGGATTTGGATATAAGTAGGGATCCTCTAGAAGCTTCTCCGTTCTGCTAGCTAGATCCGCGGCACGAGGTATCTCCACGTCGTAGGAGAAGTCCAGTCCCTTCGACTTGGCCTCATTAGCTACTACGTACGCCTCCTCTATTCTCTCGTCCAGCCAATTCTGGTACAATTCTTGCTCACGCTGTAATCGCTCAGTGTCCATGACTGCTACAGTAGAATCACCTGTCATACAACATGCGCCGCCGCCGGTATCTTGTCATCAAACGAGACCGTCCAAGAACATTGACCGACATCTCGTGATTTTCTTACTCTCACGAAGGTAACCTTCATCCGACTCCTGTCAGGCCTAAGGGGGAAGAGATGACGTCAACTACAGTGGAGGAAGCGAGGAAACGCCTCGTTAGTAAGGTCCGTGATTTAGCCTATATCTACACAGATGACGAGCTATTCACCCTAGCCAGTGGCAGACAGAGCAACCACTTCTTCGACATGAAACCAGTTATGATGGACCCCGAGTGCGCGCACCTTCTTGGTGTGTTGATTCACTCCGCACTGGATGGGGCGAGGCAGGTGGATGCCGTGGGCGGCCTTGAAATGGGCGCAGTCCCACTTACTGGCATAACCATCGCCAAGGCTGGAAAGGGCTCAAGCCTCCGTGGATTCATCGTTCGTAAAGAGCCCAAGGGCAGGGGCGGCCGAAAGACAGGAAATCCACCAGGGATAGAAGGCTCAAGCCTCCATCACGGAGATAGGGTTGTGCTGTTGGAGGATGTCACCACCACAGGGGGATCCGCACTGAAGGCCGCTAAGCAATTGTCCGATATGGGATGCGAAGTCGCCGCCTGCATCACCATACTTGATCGAGAAGAGGGGGGCGCCGAAGCCTTTGAGGAGGCAGGAATACCACTCATCCCATTGACGCTCAAGTCGGATATCACCGGTGAATGAGATGGGACAGCACGAAATAGACAGCGAGGCGCAGCCCTATCATCCTACAAAGCTCGAAAGGAAGGAGTACATCGGAATCGGCGAGTTCTTTTCGGTCGACATGAGAACTGGCATTATCGATGACGTTCTTGAATTCCCCGAGATGCGCAAGTCATCATACAAGATTAGAGTGGACTTCGGTCCCGTGGTTGGCAAGCTATGGAGCTCGGCCCAGATAACAAACTATACGCGGGCACAGTTGATTGGTAGGATGGTGGTCGCTGCAATCAACCTCGGAGAGAAGACTCTTCCAACAGGATTCGTCTCGCAGTTTTTGGTTCTAGGTGCACTCGATCCCGACGGCACCGTCCATCTCCTGAAACTTCCTGAGGGGACTTTACCCGGATCAACAGTGGCCTAGCCGGAGTCATTCACATCTCCCTATCAATACCATATTGAACTTGGAGCGTCTGCTCCAGACATGACAGTTGTTAGGATGACTACAAGCGCGGGCGAAATCTTCGTACTCCTCTACACCGTTGACTGCCCGAAGACCACTACAAATTTTCTAAAACTAGTAGACGACGGCTTCTACGATGGGTTGCATTTTCACCGAGTAATTAACAACTTCATGATTCAGGGGGGATGCCCCCACTCGAGTGATCCGAATAATGGCAGAGCAGGTACCGGTGGGCCCGGTTGGAAGATTGATTGCGAAACTTCTGCATTAAGGAAGAAGCACGACAGACCAGGGATTTTCTCTATGGCAAACTCAGGACCTAATACGGGCGGTTCCCAATTCTTCCTGACCACTGTTCCGACCCCTTGGCTCAACGGAAATCACGCTATTTTCGGCGAGGTGGCTGATGGGATGGAAGTAGTCAGGACAATAGAGGCAACTCCAACGGTGCCCGGTGACAGACCCACCTCCCCACAGAAGATAATAAAGGTCGAGAGAGTGTAATCGACATATATTCTAATAATATTTATTAATAACTAATTATTAGCAACTACATGCCACGGCACCGAATAGGCAATAGTAGAATTATCAGTCTCTCTTTACCAGAGGAACTCGCACGCCGATTAGACTCTAGGGTTGGCAAGGGACACAAACGGGGCCGTTCAGCTACAATTGCTAAGATGATAGAGGATTCGCTATCTGGAGAAAGTGGTTTCGAAAGACCAACAACAATCGTAGAACCCATTAGGGCGAAAACTTCCTCAACCAATGTCAGAATTGAAAAGGACACAATGGGAGGGGTGGAGGTACCTGCAGACATGTACTACGGAGCTCAAACTGCTCGCTCGCTGATGAACTTCGATATCGGTGAGGATACCATGCCAAGATCTATTGTCAGGGCGTTCGGGCTCCTCAAGCAAGCAGCGGCCGAGACTAATGTCAACCTGGGGGATTTGGACCCTGAGATAGGAGACCTAATCGTAGCAGCGTGCGACGAAGTCATCTCTGGGGTCTTTGACGGACATTTTCCATTGAGGATTTGGCAGACTGGATCGGGGACGCAGACCAACATGAACGCAAACGAGGTCATTGCAAATAGGGCAATCGAGACGTCTGGAGGGATACTAGGTAGCAAGTCGCCGGTACATCCTAACGACCACGTCAATTGTTCTCAATCTAGCAACGACACCTTTCCAACAGCGATGCACATTGCTGCATCTGAGGAGATTCAACACACCTTAATCCCAGCAATCTATCTTCTACGTACGGCAATTAATGACAAGTCAGAGGAGTTCGCCGACATAGTCAAGATTGGCAGGACCCATCTTATGGACGCCGTTCCTTTGACTCTCGGTCAGGAGTTCGGCGCCTACGTCTCTATGCTTGATGCAGACATTGTCAGGATAGAGAACGCACAAACCGATCTATTCGAATTGGCGCTAGGAGGCACTGCGGTTGGCACTGGTTTGAACACTAAACCAGAGTTCGCCGACCAAGTCGCCCAGAGGATTGCCGATAAGACCGGACTCACATTTGTCAGCGCAGAGAATAAGTTCGCGCAACTCGCTGCACATGACGCGATTGTGGCCGCATCGGGGGCTCTGAACACTCTGGCAGCGTCGCTGATGAAGATTGCTAATGACATCAGGTGGCTTGGATCAGGACCACGCTGCGGTTTCGGGGAGTTGTCTCTTCCAGCCAACGAGCCCGGTTCGAGCATCATGCCGGGCAAAGTGAACCCAACCCAGTCCGAGGCTATGACCATGGTGTGCTGTCAGGTGATGGGAAATCACTCTGCCATTTCCATAGGCGGCAGTCAGGGAAATTTCGAACTCAATGTGTTCAAGCCACTAATGATTCATAACCTTCTGCATAGCATCCGTCTGATATCCGATACGTGCCGCTCTTTCTCTGACAAGTGCGTATCAGGACTATCAGCCAACGAAGGAAAAATCACCGAGCACCTTGAAAACTCACTGATGCTGGTCACTGCACTAAATCCTCACATAGGGTACGATAACGCAGCCAAGATAGCTAAGAACGCCCATGAGAACGACCTAACACTTAGGCAGAGTGCTATAGAGCTGAAGCTTCTTACTGGTGATCAGTTCGACGAGTGGGTAAAAGCAGAGAGTATGATTGGTCCTAGCGCATGACGAGTTCTTCCCAGATATTCCATAACGCGCGCGAGCGGAGCGAGACGCTCCGCAAGTATTGTAGAACTGATTAGTGGGCCGATGTTGGCACCTCGGTGTACAGGTGGGAGCAACAGGGGGTTCTGCACATGGGGGAGCATCCCCCCCTGTTAACTCCGCAGGGTCCGGGTGTCCCCTGGGCCCGAAGGCCCAGGTTTCCCCGGGTAGAAGACTCCAGAACCTCTAGGGCTCCTTAGTCATTTTCCGACTACTGAGAAATCACTTCCTCCTTCGCCGTCTCCGCTTCTATTCCCGCCTCTCGACGTTCCTTTCCACGATTCGATACAGGCTCCTCCACGAGTCTCCCCGCCCTTGTTGCCCAAATGTTTCCCTCCGTTTCCTTCCCCTTCCTTGCGTCCGGTTCTCTCCACTTCGTTTCCCATTTTTTCGCGACCCAGATTCATTCTCATTCTCCTACGCGCGTGTATCTCCGCAGCTTCTCTCTCGCTCTCCCCTTCCTTGCGTCCAGTTCCTCCGATTTCGTCGCTGCCGCCTTCACGTCCACAGACGCTCCAGCCTCTTCCCGATTTCCTTTCAGATCTCGGTTCCACCGCCCCGATTTCGGGGTTCGGTTTTGTGGCCCGCGAGTCGCGCCGAAGCGCCCTCACACCACTCCACCGGAGCAGCAAGAAACACAGGGTCGTGGCCGGCACATAAACGTTTCGCGGATTTACCCGCAGTTCACCGGAAAACAGGGTTCGGGGGAGTCAATTTCCACTGCAAATCATTCGCGCCGAAGATCCCGGATTCGACGCCTAAGCAATGACTTTCTTTCATCGTAATCTTCCCCTTCGTCAATTTGCTGTAATCTCCGCAGAAGAACATCCTGTTCTATCAGAAAAATATTCCCTCTTGAATCCCCCAAGGCAATCGCTCGATCTGTGGAAAATCCCACCTCTATTCGCGACCCATGAAACAGCTCGAAATCGACCTCCCCGCTTTTCTTATCCAATAGAGCCAGTTTAGATTCCCCGGTCCAAGATGATGACCACACGCACACATCTCCTTTCGATGATGGGCCCATAATAACCAAGTCCACAAGTCCACCTAGATCGATCGACCAACCACCCAATCTATCCCCGGAAGAAACTCGACCAGAATCCATACCTGCCACCCAGTCATCGCTGACATACAAGGACGTAATGGCGGAAGATCCAGCTGGATGAGTGAAAATCCCTTCTTCGGATATCTCACTGATTCCTCCGTCGCTATGGCCTAGATACAGGACACCACTATCCGAAACCACGCCCATTGTAACGGGACTATCATTACCCAGAGGGAAATATTCCGGACCGCTTTCACTTGACACCACAGCGTACCCACATTTTGGCCGGCTAAGTCCTACAATGGCTTCCTCCTGTGTGGACGCTAGAGACCATGCCCGACCTTCGATGCCCCACTTCTCCAATACAGAGCCCTCAACGTCGATTAGCCAAACAGTTGCTTCGTAGTAGTCTTGAATTTCTATGTTGTAGACGGACGAAGTAGCCCAGATACCACTGCCCGCGAATCGGACAAAGTCGGTTGACCCCTCTAAATCGATACTCCAGAGAAACTCACCAGTTTCCAAATCAACAGCGTGAATCTTGTCTGACTCCGTGAAGAACAAAGTCTTGCCATTTGTATCGGAGTCGGAGCAGGGCCCGTCAACTTTAGACCTCCAGATTTCAGATCCGCTGGTAATGCTCCAACATGCTATGTCTCCCTGTCGGGATCCTGCGACGAGCCTATCACCGGAAATGCTCAGTAGGGTACACTGACCGTCTAACTCGCGCACAAAAGAAGCGATGTGGACTAATCCCATGCGAGCCATACCCATCCACAAGCGTATTCGCTATCGGGGTTTCCTCGCTCAGACTCAGGCGGTGACTCCGTAAAGTCGCTCGACCTTACCGCACAGATAGTCGATGAATGCGTCAGGCGAGGGTGGTGAACCCGTCGCTTCCTCAATCAGTTCTGCCGGTTCGAGAATACTACCTCTCTGATGTATGTGCTTCCGCATCCAAGTGAGCAGTGGTACGAACTCTCCGCTACTCATCTGCTTGTCGTGTTCGGGTAAATCCTTGCGAGCTGCTTCCAGAAGTTGAGCGGCGTAAAGATTCCCCAAAGTGTAAGTCGGGAAGTATCCGAAAGCACCCATGGACCAGTGTATGTCCTGTAGAACTCCAAGAGCTCGGTTGGGGGCCCGGATGCCTAGGAACTCATCATACATGTCATCCCACGCGTCAGGTAGGTCGTCAACCTCAAGGTCGCCTGCAATCAACTTCTTCTCTATCTCGTAGCGAATCATGATGTGGAGATTGTAAGTCGCCTCGTCTGCCTCTACCCTAATCAGACTGGGTTCGACGAGGTTGACCGCTTGCCACAACTGATCTGCACTGACTCCCTCCATGTTTTCCGGAAAGTTCTGTTTCCACAAAGGCAGTACCCACATACAGAACTCTCGTGAGCGCCCAACCTGATTCTCCCATAGCCGACTCTGACTCTCATGGACACCCAGCCCGTTAGCCTGACCAGCAGGTTGGAAGTCCAAGTCTCGCCGACGACCCTGCTCATAGGTCCCGTGTCCGGTCTCATGCATCGACCCGTAAAGTGAGCCGAAGGGATCTGACTCGCTGTAGCGGGTAGTCCACCTGACATCATCCGGGTTTGGCCCACCACAGAAGGGATGGGTCGAGGCATCCCTCCTTCCCGCAGAGAAGTCGAACCCAATCGCTTCTGCGACGCTCTGACTCAGGGCCTCCTGCGCTGGTTGCGCCCAGGAATTATCCTCCACCCAAGACATGTCAGGGCGGTTGCCGCTCTCTGAAACCGCTTTAATCAGCGGTGCGACGTTATCTCGAAGTCCGGTGAACAAGGGATCGACCCTTGCTACTGTGAGGCCAGTTTCGTACAGATCCAGCAGAGCATCGTACCGAAGATTATCGTAGCCGAGGTAGTCAGCCTTTTGGCGGGCGATATCGATTGCCTTGGCCAAATCATCACGGAATATCGAGAAATCGTCCTCGGCGCGAGCTTTCGTCCAAGATATCTGAGCCCTAGAGCGATGTTTCGCCATTTCCTCAACGAAATCTGTGGGTAACTTGGTGGCCTTATCGTATGACTCACGGGCTAGCCTGACATTGGCTGATTGCACGTCGTCCAAACCCTCTGCTAAATCCAGATTTTCCAACAACTTACCTACTTGCAGGTCCGTCAGCCTCTGGTGACCGATCTTCGAGACCCAAGCCAACTGCTCAGCCCTCAGCGCAGCAGCCTTGGGCGGCATGAGCACCTCCTGGTCCCAACTAACCAAGCCGCCAATTTGGCCAATTAGATCGATGTCCTTCAGACGTCCAAGCAACTCCTCGTAAGCATCCATAGCATCGGGGAGAGGGATGGTGGACACATAACTTGCGGCAGGCCAATCAGCCTCAGACATCCACTCCCAGAATACCTCTGAGACCCATTCCGATGCCATACGAAATCAGGCTGACCACGCCAAGAATTACGACCATTTCCAAGAATCTGTCTCTGAAGGAGACCCCCTCGACTACAGATACGTAGAAGTTGAACATGGCTACAATAATCAATCCAATAGCGAAGGTACAAAGCAGTGCTTGGACGTACGACTCCAACCCTCGGAAGTCCGGGCTATCTGCTTGGAAGAGCAAGTATGGGGCCACCAGTAGTAAGACTGTCACTAGATAGGAAATCCAAGTGAAGAAGGCGGCTTTGACCGCGGACTCACGCTTTTTCTCAGCCCGCGAGGAGAGATACTCAGACGCCCCCATGCTAAATGCGGCTGCAATTCCTGTGACAAGTCCAGCTAGAGCCACCAATCGCAGATTTTGTAGAGCGAAAGTCAGTCCCGCTAGCGCCCCAGTGAGCTCTACTAGGGCGTCCGACATCCCCAAAACGACGCTTCCGGAATATCGCAGTCGCTCTTCATCGAGCATTCCTATCATGTTCTCTTCGTGAGCCTCCTCCTCTAGAGCGATATCGTGCAGACCCAACTCACGATACTCAGCAGCAGCATCTTGTTCGGTGGCCTCCATCATCTTCACAGCGAAGGTAAATCCAAACAGCTTGGCAAGCAACACTTGTCTGCGAACCTTGCCCATGTCAGCTTTGACTTCCCGCTCCGTCATTTTCGCGATTACAGACTCGTGCCTCTCTTCCTCTAGGGCGATTCCATTTAGAATAGATTTGTTTACTGGGTCCGACTGTCTCTTGGCGAGCCTCCGGTAGACCTCTGCCTCGGTGGCCTCCATTCGCTGCAAATACAGCAGACGCTCTAGTTTCGCATCGTCCACGGCACTGTGTGCGATTCAGGGCTATTGAACTCATCTCAGGAGACCGAATCCATCATGTGCGCCCCCCTTGACGTGAAATGCGTGTATCTGCGGAATCAGAGCGTGCTCATCACCCTGATATTGCTCATTCCTTCCATCTCGGGATGCCTCGGTACTTCAGATTTGGATGCAGAGGGTCCCGAATCCGAACACTGGCTACCTCTCGTGGAGGAGAGGTCCGACATGGTGTACCGCGATGACGACGTTTTCAGCAGAGTCTCGTGGAACGGAACCTATCAGATCGACGCAGTGCGTTCGATTTTCGTTCCGGTATCAGCTATAGGAGTAGCTGATGGAGGAGCAGGTGTTACAGGGGGTGCTGAGGTGCACTTGGGACTGTGGCTACCGACAATCCAGGGTTGCGACTTCGATGCCCCTGAGGTACCTGATGAATGCCTAGTTCCAATAATTGCCGAAATCGGACCCTATTACGACGACGGCGATGTAGACGCCCTGACTCCAGCAAACCGACTGGGGCGATTCTTAATCGAGAACTTTGTTCCACACGGATACGGAGTAGCACAGGTCAGCGTGTTCGGAACAGGCGAGTCGAACCACTGCATGGATCTTATGGGGCTCGATGAGCAGGAGGGGATTCACGCCGCCATCGAGTATCTCGGAACAGCATCCTTCTCCAACGGCAACGTGGGTGCCATCGGCAAGTCGTACGACGGCTCAACCCCGTGGGAGGCTGCTGCCATGGGCTCAGAGTATCTTCAAACAATCGTCCCAATGTCAGGGCTTATCGGTGTCCATGACCTGATGTGGCGAAACGGAAGTATGGAGGCAAGAGGTGCAATCATGCACAATGGGGTCTACGGCAGTTTCGGACTTGACGGTGACCTAGAGGATACACAGAATGCCTGCGAGGGATATTTTGAGGGATATTACGCAGGAGTAGGGGCCTACTTGACCGGCGATAACCTCGCATGGACAGGAAGTGATTATTGGGAGGAACGACACTTCTTGACCAGAGCTATCGAGAACTACGAAGGTTCGATTTACATCATACACGGATTGCAGGATTGGAACGTTGATCCTCACATGGCCTTCCCAGTGCATAATACGATGATTGGTGCCGGCTTCGAGGTCAAAGGCCTCTACGGACAATGGGGCCATCACTACCCTGACCGAAGCGCCGATCACGAGGGCCTGGGAAGCGGTAGAGGCGCCGAGGCGTTCCCGTACACGCTTAGGTGGGACTGGGCCGATGATCTACTGGAATGGTTCGACTACTATCTGATGGGCAATGGTTCTCAGCCTAGGCTGATAGCCGAGGTGCAGGACAATATGGGCGCATGGAGAGTCGAGTCGTCCTACCCACCACCCGACATTGAGTGGATTCGATTGGATATGGATGACTGCTCAATAATTGGTGGAAGCGACACGATTACATCAGGTTCCAGTCTGACTCTGGAATGCCCGAACTTTGAGCAGGAGACAAGGATTGTAGGAACGCCGACCTTTCACGTTGAGGCTACTATATCTCTAGCAGCAACTAGCGGCCACCTGTTTGTGGAGATGATCCAATCCAGCAGCGGTATGCATTTGGGACATGCCGTGATGGACCTAAGGTTTCACGAGGGTGGTAAGGAAGGAGACGTCCTTACACCGGGCTCTACCGTCATTGCCAAGATGGAGTTCTTCGGCATGGACGTGGTTATTCCAGAGAACGATGGAATCCAGCTAATCATCACCCAGACCGGCGAGGACTACGTGCCCAGTCCGGTATCTACGATGCCCGTCTCCTTAGGGATGGGATCTCAGAGCGTCCTCAGTCTATCTACAATCAGCAGGAATTGCAACGACCTGTTTCTTCCTCCCATGCACAGTGAATACCCACAATGCACAGCCGAAGAGTAACCAGACACAGCCCCGAACGCTTGATGCGAGCGTAATAGGTCGCTGCGCCCCATGGTACGCAACGATGCTAGACCCAACGTGTCTGTGGCCGACAGGATCCTTCTGCACCTTTGGGAGCAAGACCATCAGGCAGATCACTACATAGTGACCTCTGATGTGACGCGTCCGGGTATAGCCGAGTCATGCGCACTCCATCCACCTAATGTGTCACGAGCGATGGGCGATTTAGCGTCCCAGACACTTGTCACCCAGCACAGCCGAACAGTCAGGGACGAAAATCGCCGGCAGAAGACTTGGCAACTGACCGAGGAAGGGAGGGACAACGCTCGAAATCGAATCTCGGTTTTGAGGTCGTACATGGTCTTGATCAGGTCCAGAGAGGGCAAGTTGCTAGAAGTCAGAGCTGACGAGGCTGCATCTAAACTCAAGACCGGACTCAGTCTGCTTCAGGTACTGATGCATGCCCAGCACGAAGGAGTGCTGAACTTTGGGGATATACGCTTCGGGGCGCTAGTTAGGAAGGAGAACCAAACCCCTCCACCAGGATCTCTTTCCATCCTTGCGGGCGCCCACTCGACATATCACATACTCCCGCCGAAGACACGCACTGTACATGGTAGGGCCAAGGAGAAACTAGCACTTGAAGAATGGTACGCGTCTGGAAAACCGATGTTCGCCCTGTCTGGAATCGCTGGCTGTGGAAAGA
>Ga0315334_10000935_pt1 | contig 17977 bp, 16 predicted proteins | sample M150034915metaG_FD_205555 | JGI IMG/M metagenome (GOLD analysis project Ga0315334, IMG submission 205555) | Ammonia-oxidizing marine archaeal communities from Monterey Bay, California, United States - M1 500m 34915 | ecosystem: Environmental > Aquatic > Marine > Intertidal zone | place: USA... | reverse complement strand
ATTACTTTGATAAGTGATTTTGGTGCGATTCCAGCTCTTGGTGGATCCAAAATAATCGTTTTTATTTTTCCTTTATACTGAGGATGTTCGCGTAAAAACTTGCCGACATCCGATGCATAAAATTCGATATTCTTGATTCCATTTCGTGCTGCATTTCTTTTTGCATCAGCTATAGCCTCATCTACGATATCAACACCAATTATTTGAACGTCACCATTTCTGGATGTCATTATCTGACCTATTGTTCCTGTTCCGCAAAATAAATCCATTACAACATCGTTTGATGTTAGGTTTTCTTCAAATACATAATCCAGAGCTTTACTGTACAATACTTCTGCACTCTTCGGATTCGTTTGAAAAAAACTCTCCATTGAAATTTCAAAATCAAACCCAAGCAATCGTTCTATAACCACAGAAGCCCCATACAATAACCTGCACTGTCCATTTTCTATTTTTGAACGTTCCGCAACGTTATCGTTAATTGTGTGCTGAACACCAGCTAATCTGGACCCCAGTTTTTGCCGCAAGAAATCAACCACTTTATTCGCATTGAATTTTTCAACATCCTCAGAAGACGTCACAAGATTAATAAGCAGCTGGTCCTGATAGAAGGACTTTCGAACAACTATATGCCGAAAAAATCCTGTCTTCTTCGGCGGGTGCCATGCAGGTAGATCGGTTTGCTTTAACAGAGCTCTCAGCTCCGGTAAAAGTGTCTCCCAATGTTCATCGAACAAACCACTGGGTTTATCCAATGATTCTACCTTCCACCAAGTCCCTCTTCTTTTGAAGCCTAATGCAAAGGCATCATCAATATCTTCACCCGTACTTTTATCGTGTTCGATCGAAGAGAAGCTATACTCCATTTTATTGCGGTAAAAGAAGTGATCAGGAGATGAAATAAAGACATCAAAATAGTTCGCCGGGTTCTCAACTCCTCCAATTCTTCGAAATATCTCCAGTGTCGCTTCTTTCTTCACTTTTTCCTGTTCAGCAACGGGCACGTAAATATACGGTCCACCAGATATCTCCTGAAAGGATGAAATTTTTTCTAATGGCGATCTTTCAATTACTTCAAGAAGTTTGGCTTCAGCAAAACTCTTCCTCTTTTTTGCTACTCGAGCTGTGACTTTTTGACCGGGAAATGAATTTTCAACAAAAATCACATACTCTCCCTGATCTGTCTTCATCTTAGCGACTCCTTTTCCACCGAAGGCATAACCTGTGATGTCAACTGTAATAACATCTGACCGTTTGAACATGATAATATGATTAGATCATTCCTCTAATAATTCCTCGTTCAGAGCTGGAAACAAAATCGACTATTTGAGAACGCAACTTACTACTCGCCAAGGTGTCTTCAATTGCCTTAATTCCCTTAGAAATATTATTATTCTGAACAAATAAGATCCGATAAATATCTTCAATTTCCCGAATATCGTCATCCAGAAACCCTCTTCGTCGCAAACCAACTGAGTTCACTCCCGCAAATGTTAAAGGCTCCCTGGCTGCCTTTACAAAAGGTGGAATGTCTTTTCGGATTAGAGAAGCACCACCAACAAATGAATGTTCACCTATTCGGGCAAACTGTTGTGCAGCTACCTTCCCTTCCAGAATAGCAAAATCATCAATAGTAACATGTCCCGAAAGTCCAACATAGCTGGCCAGGATGACATTATTTCCAATTTGACAATCGTGTGCAATATGCACATAAGTCATTAACAAACAATTACTGCCAATTACCGTCTTCCATTTATCCTTTGTACCCCTGTGAATAGTAACACATTCACGAATGACAGTATTATCACCAATTTCAACGAAAGTATTCTCTCCTTCGAATTTCAAATCTTGAGGTACGATACCTATAACTGATCCCGGGAAAATCTCACAATTCTTACCAATCGTTGTGCCCGGATAGATCGTGACATTTGGATGGATTTTTGTTCCATCTCCAATGATTACATCCTCGTAAATTGTTGAAAAAGATTCCACTATCACACCAGATCCTAGCTGCGCATTATCAGAGATATTTGCAAACTTGCTTATCATTCTTTGTCTTTAACAACTTGAGCCAGCATTTCTGCTTCTACAACGACAATTCCATTAACATATCCCGCTCCTCCCATATGAACCAACCCACGTCGAATAGGAGACAATAAACATAATTCAAAAATTATGGTGTCTCCGGGAATTACTTTCTGCTTAAACTTGACCTTGTCAATTTTCATGAAATAAGTGGAATACAAATGAGGGTCTTCAACCTTGTTTAACGCAAATATCCCTCCTACCTGAGCCATTGCTTCGATTTGCAAAACTCCAGGAAAAATTGGATTCCCAGGAAAATGACCTGCAAAAATAGGTTCATTCATGGTTATGTTCTTAACCCCCAGAATGGAATCTTCCCGGATTTCCATAATCTTATCAACCATAAGAAAAGGGAACCGATGCGGTAGCATTTTTTCTATTGTATTAATGTCAAATAATGGTTTTTTAGTCAGATCGAACTGGCGTTTCCCTTTTTTCTTATTATTCATGTATTCCTTCAGGACTTTTGCGAAACGAACATTTCCTGAATGCCCAGGCCTTGCAGCCAATATATGTGCTTTTATTGGTTTCCCTACAAGTGCAAGATCTCCAACAATATCAAGTAACTTATGGCGGGCCGGCTCATTTTCAAAAGCCAATTTAGTACTGTTCAATACTCCAATACCTACTCTATCTGTAGTAATTCCCAAGTCTTCCTTTCCCAGAAGTTTTGCCAATCCATCCAATTCTTGCTGACTTACAGACTCTCGTTCTACCAAAACAATTGCATTATCCAGATCTCCACCCTTGATCAAACCATTTTTTGCAAGATGTTCTAATTCTTTCAAGAATACAAATGTGCGACACGCAGCTATTTCCTTCTTGAATTCCCCGATATTATACATTGAGGCATGTTGTGTCCCTAGTACAGGTGAGTTGTAATCAACCATTACCGTAAGTCTATAAACACTGTCTGGAACCGCTAGAAATTCAATACCCTTGTCCAGATCTTCCCAGGCAATATTCTCATCAAGCTCCAGGTATTCTCTTTCGGCTTGTTGATCTACACACCCCACTTTCTCTATTTCGTTGACGAACGGCCTTGAGCTACCATCCAAAATTGGAATTTCGGAAGCATCTACTGTTATCAAAGCATTATCGACACGACATCCATATAATGCGGCCAGAATATGTTCCGTAGTATAGACACGTGCGCCATTATCCTCCAGTGTAGTCCCTCTTTCTGTTGAAACAACCAGATCACAATCCGCTTTTATAACCGGCTCACCTTCAAGGTCGATACGTTTGAATTTATAGCCATGGTTATCCTTTGCCGGTAATATCTCAACAGTTACTTTTTCACCTGTATGAAGTCCGACTCCAGTAAGCTTAATAGATGTTTTTAAGGTTCTTTGCTTTTCAGCCATTTGTTATCGGTCTTTCGTTAATTCTTTAATCTTATCTTCCAATTCCTGCAAACGACTTAATATTCTTGGCAATCTTCTAAAACCCAGATAGGATTGCTTGTATTCTTTACTGTCAAATGCCGGCGAACCCATAACTATGGTATCCGGCTTCACTTCTCCACCAATACCGGATTGAGCCGCGATCATAGAACGGTCACCTATTTTCAAATGTCCTGCCAAACCAGCCTGTCCTCCGATCATGACATTATCACCAATCTTAGAAGATCCTGCAATACCAACCTGAGCAGCCATAGCTGTGTTTTTTCCCACCTCAACATTATGTCCGATCTGAACAAGATTGTCAATTTTAGATCCTTTTCGAATAATCGTACTTCCCATAGTAGCACGATCAATTGTAGAATTTGCCCCCACATCTACATTATCTTCAAGTACTACATTTCCGATTTGTGGAATCTTCTGAAATTCGCCATTCTGATCAGGAGAAAATCCAAATCCATCGGCTCCAATTACAGCTCCAGAATGAATAATGCAATTGGCACCAATTTTACTGTCTCTGTATATTGTTACGCCAGGATAAATTGTTGTACCGTTACCAATTTCAACATTACTTCCAATAGTAACATTGGGGAAAATTGCGACATCGTCACCTATAACCGATTCTTTCCCAATATACCCGAAGGCGCCCAGGTAAAGGTTCTCTCCTATCGTAGCAGACGCATCAATAAAAGAAGGAGATTCGATCCGAGGATCTTCTTTGGTCATTGAATCGTAGAGCTCAAGCAGTTTAGCAAAGCTAGAATATGCATCCGCTACTTTTATAAGTGTGAGTGATTCAGGAAGTTTCGAGGAAGCATTAAAAGTATCATTCACAATGCAAATACTGGATTGTGTAGTGTAAATAAACGCTTCATATTTCGGATTTGACAGAAATGAAAGAGCTCCAGAATGGCCCTCTTCAATTTTAGCCAAAGCACTTACTTCAACCGAAGGATTACCTTCTACAGCACCATCTAACATACTGGCTATTTGTTCGGCCGAAAATTTCATAGCACAAAAATATAAAAACAAAAGGTTAATGTATCATTGAAACGTGGCTTTTATTAAAGTGGTTGGATTGGTATTACTTCAGTCACAACCAATAATTGACTCAGATTCGAATGAAGTTATGTTCAACTTGTTCTTGTACCAGATCACCCTAATTCCAATTTCTTCACCATCCTTGTCGAAGATTAAATAATGCTCGGGTTTTGGTCTTAGGGTTAAATTAGATTTACCAAAGTCCATTTTTCCAGATTCTCTTAATAATTCCAGAACGCTTTTATCGTTCTCTAATCCTAAAAACAACTGTTGGCATTTAAGACGACTATTGGTGTCGGAAAAAACAATATTATCGTCCATTGGGAAATGAATAATCGTACCTGTCCCCTGTTCTGTTTTCTGAACTCTCTTGTCCTTAAATCCTACAAACACTTCAGAAATAAAGCTCTCCTCTGGCAAGGTGAATGCATATTTCTTATTACCTTTTTCGACTATATATATTTTTGGCTCACTATCCTTATCACTTGCACCAAAATTTACTTCACCATCATTTAGTGCCTCTACAATATCATTCACACTCAATCCTTTTGTTTGAAGTGTGCTGTACGTCTGATCAGAAACAACGAGAAGTCTGTCTAAAATCGAATTTTTAACCCTATTGGAAGGCAACCAGGAACATCCCCGATTTTCAAAAAAGAAAAACAAAAAAAACAGACCAATCCCAAAACCAATTCCGTAATATTTCAATCTTTTCAAAATCGTTTCCATAACGAGTACAATATTTGGTGAAGGCTGTTCTTTGCCAAAAAAAAACCCTATCCTGAATACAGGAAGGGTCCATTAACTTAATATTCGGTTTTATTATAAAATTGCATCCAATTTTGAAGTTAGCTGTGCCTTTGGAACAGCTCCAACCGATTTATCCGCAACTTCTCCTGCTTTAATAAATAATACAGTTGGTATATTTCGGACACCAAATTTAGCAGATATCCCAGGGTTGTTGTCTACATTAACTTTTCCAATAATGGCCTTTCCTTCATATTCTCCTGCCATCTCTTCGATCACTGGTCCGATCATTCTACACGGTCCGCACCACTCAGCCCAAAAATCCACAACTACAGGTATAGTCGAGTTCATCACCGTTTCTTCAAAATTCGCATCTGTTATTTCTAATGCCATAATTCTTGTTTTTATTGTTTTCTCGTCTTAACGACTACAAATTTAATTCTAAAAATAGCTTCAACAACAATTTTGCCAAATTTTATTTTTACGACATATTGACAGTTGACTCATTCATTACCTGCATTTTCTTTACCACCTTTTGATTCTCAGTCTTGAGGCAGTAGAAATACGCACCATTGTTAAGTTCATTGGAATCGAAACGTATGATATTCCCTCCTATCTTGCACTCTTTATTTTCAATTTCCAGAATTTCATTCATATCACTGTCCAGAATCAACAGACGATAACTCTTCACCTTTTCCGATGTAAAATAAAATGGCAGTACTCCTGAAGCCGGTTCAATTTCCAAACTGTACAATTCGCAAAAATCAGCTTGATTTACCGCATCTCTGTTCATAAACCGCAATAACCATTTATACGCAATAACAAGAATCAAAATCGATAATGAAACCCACAGGATCCCCATTATAATATCAATCCACGAATATCCAATTAAAACCATTTTATAAAGCAATTAGTTTGTTATTGTTTTTTCAATTTTTTATTTCTTCTCATTCTAATATTCAAAAATTCGACGATCAGCGCATATACCATTGCAAAATAGATATATCCTTTGGGAACGTGCTGTCCAAAAGCATCTGCAACCAAAACAACCCCAATTGTAACCAGGAACCCAAGAGCGATCATTTTAATAGTTGGCCGACTATTAATAAACCTTGATATCTGTTTTGCGAACAAAAGCATTACAATCATTGAAACAATGACAGCGACATATATTATGATCATGGGGTCACCTCCCGTTTCCTTCGCTATTCCATTTGTCATACCAATTGCCGATATGATCGAATCAAAACTAAAAACTAGATCGATAAAAACAATTTGCGTGATAACCCTCGATAAGGTAACTTTTCCAGTTTGTTCGCTTTTATCTCGACCGGTGACACTATCGTGCATTTCTGTTATGCTCTTATATATAAGAAAAAGCCCCCCGATCAGGAGCACAATACTCTGTCCTGAAAAATCAATCTCGAAAACAGTGAACAAAGTGTTGTTCATTTGCATTATCCAGCCCACTATACCAAGTAACAGTAATCGTACAATAAGTGCCAGAGACAATCCTAAATTTCTGGAAAACCGCTGTTGTTCAGAAGGCAAACGATCCGTAACGATCGAGATGAAAATAATATTATCGATACCAAGAACTATCTCGAGAAGAGATAAGATGACCAAATAGAATAAGCCATCCCAAGTCATCAAAATCGCGAAATCCATAATTAATAATTTTTCACGAAATTAAGAACTATTTAAGATGATTGTGCAAGATTAAAGAAATCCTTAAGTACAAGGTCATTTATTTCCGATGGCGTATTTATTTCTAAAAGCTTGGGCCGGTCATTTTCACTGCCCATAAAAAATGCATCGATAACATTATGGATCTCACCCATGGTCTCGGCTACAAAATATTCTATATTAAATGTGGTACACAGATGTTCAGCGCTATACTCATGACGCGCCTCAAAATATGTATCCAATTGTTTTACCGATGATGGGCCATCAATAATCTTAAAAATTCCACCGCCATTGTTATGAATAACAATTATTCTGAGGTTTCCAGGTAAGTGATTGCTCCAAAGTGCATTACTGTCGTAGAAAAAGGACACATCACCAGAAATTAAAACATTGAATTTTTCAGGATCCGTTAATGCCGAACCACATGCTGTACTGGTACATCCGTCAATTCCACTCGTCCCTCGATTTGAAAAGTACCGAACAGAATTATCGGGATCAAACAGCTGGCAATATCTGACAACAGAACTATTGCCCATATGAAGGTTTGCACTTTTTGGCAAAAAATCAAGCAAACACTCAAAAACTTTCAGATCTGAAAATTTTAATTTCTTATGGATTCCAGGTAATTTTTGTTGCACCAAAACATCTTTCTGCTTCCATTTTGTGCCAAATGTTGAAATATTTTGAGCCAGATCAAGATCTGATAATGATCTTAAAAAATCGGATGGGCTGCATTGAAAAGATTGTGTTTTCATCTTGTACGTATCCATATCCGGAAATTCGAAACCAACCTTCCAGTGCTCCTTAATATTTGCTTGTCTCAAAAATGTTTTTATTCTTTTCGAAATAACAGCACCACCTATTGAAATCAAAATATCAGGCTGGAACTCTTCCACCTCACTCTTTTGGATCGTACATAATGCTCTGTCGATACAATGGACAAAATTCTCCGATACAAGATTAGAAGTATTTTCAACCATTACGACCACAGAAGAATCACTGGAAATTTCAACCAAATTCTTCAATAAATCGTCATTATGGTCATTGAACTGTCCGCAAATAATCATTTTCTTTTCGGATCCAGACCATAAACCCGATATACTCTTGCATTCTGTTTGCGAAAAATGGAATGTTTCCTGCCTTTTCTTTTTATACAAAAAACTCTTATTGTATTCTATTTCAGATGTATTGTATAACGGTTCTGAAACAGGCACATTAAAATGAATCGGTCCCTTCCAATTTCCATTACATTGCTCAAATGCATTGGAAATATCGTCATTCATTTTGTTCCTTTCTGAATCACTTTCAATGAACTCAACAATCGTTGCTTCATATCTGATGTGGTTTCTATAAACACCGGATTGAACAATAGTTTGACCATCTCCATGATCGATCCATTCCGAGGGCCGGTCTGCAGAGATCACAACAATGGGGACACACTGATAATATGCCTCAGCCACAGCGGGATAATAATTGAGCATGGCAGATCCTGAAGTACAAACGATGCCCACAGGCTCCTTTAGCTGCAGCGCCATGCCTAAAGCATAAAATGCTGCAGAACGCTCGTCATGAATTACGATAGCATTCAAATCCGGATGCTCGTCGATAGCGATAATAAATGGGGCATTTCTTGAACCCGGAGAACATACAATGTGATTCATGCCATGATGCAAGCATTGCTGAATGAAATTTGATATACCGCTTTTATCTGTTGTTTTCATCGCGCCTAAAACTACAAGTTTTCAATAACGTTTAATAGAGTTTTGGCTTTATTTTCTGTTTCCTGCCACTCACTTTCCACATCAGAATCTTTCGTGAATCCTCCTCCTAAAAATAAATATGCTTTATCCGTGGTTATGTGTGCACAACGTAAATTAACATATAACGAGCTTGTATCTTCTCCAATGACCCCTATAAACCCAGCATAAAGTGAACGATTGTGTTCTTCGGCTTCATAAATAAGATCCAGCGCATTGTCTTGAGGCAAACCACAGACCGCAGGCGTAGGGTGAAGAGCAAGTGCAATATTGCCAACCGAACAATCTGCTAGATCAAAAGTGAATTCTGTTTTTAAATGGGTGACAGGACCTGCAACTAGATTTTCTCTTGGGCATTCCTGAACCTTTTTGATTCCGGATTTACTCAGTTGTGATTTAATGAAACTACTCACAAAATTTTGCTCGTTCTTTTCTTTTTCATTCCATTCTGTACTATCATTTGTTCTAAGGGTGCCAGCCAATGCCATTGTTTTGGCATCTGTTCCGGCTACCTCCAACAAAACTTCTGGAGTTGCCCCGATCCATGTACCAAATAATGGGCTGGAAATAAGATATACAAAAGCATCTGGGTAGACTTTGCAAAGCTTCTCATAGAGAGATATTGGGTTATAATCAAATGGAACATCCTTAATTCTCGATAAAACCGCCTTAGCTAAATTACGTGCTTGTAATTCCGATAAAAACCAATTAGCGCTTTTCACATAACTTTCCTTCGAACTACAATCAAGCACTGTTTTATAATTGTGAAGCTCGCTCGAAAGGTCATCCTGATTAAATGAATATAATTTGGTTTTATCAAAAGATGAAAGTACAAACCCAGAAGCTGTAGAAAAATCCTCTATTTCCGTGAACCGTCCGTTAAGTCGCTTTTTATCCCTTCCGGGAATTCTATAGTATAGGGTGTCTCCCAAAAAAATTATTTTCGCTGAACAATCATAATCGTGAGCCGACCAGTACATACGAGCTTACCCGTTTCTGCCATTTTCACATCTACTTTCCATACATGGGTCTTTCGCCCTAAATGGAGTATTTCTGCCGTACCTTCAACAAAACCGGACGTAGCCGATCCAACATGATTGGCATTGACCTCCAACCCAACAGGATACTCCTTTTCCATATCAACCAATAAACTTGAACCTATGGAACCAAGACTTTCAATTAAAACGACACTTGCTCCACCGTGCAACAGACCCAAGGGTTGCACAGTTCTGCTATCCACTGGCATTCGCGCTTTCAGAAAAGTATCTCCGATCTCAACTACCTCAATATCCAAGTGCTCCATTAAGGTTTCCTTGCTGTACTGATTGACCTGTTCTAGTGTAACATTTTTAAATTGCATAAGTGTAAATTTACTTTCATTGTACGAATTAACAACAATCGTGCGTTGAAGTTTATTTGAATTCTAATACGGTTCATTCATGAATTCATCTATTTTTGATTTATGATCTCGGAAAATATCAGTTTAAAACCGTTTAATACTTTTGGAATAAATGTTATTGCCAAGCGATTTGCAACATTTTCAAACTGTAAAGACCTGGCGACCATTCTGAATGAGAAAGGTGATGACCGACTGCTTATTCTTGGTGGTGGCAGTAATATTCTTTTTACAGGAGATTTTGATGGTCTTGTTCTTAAAAATGAGATTAAAGGATTTGAAATTATTGATCAAGATGATGCGTTCGCTATCGTCAAGGCGGGAGCAGGTGAAATATGGCATGAATTTGTATTGTTCTGCATCAAAAATAATCTAGGAGGTATTGAAAATCTTTCTCTGATCCCTGGAAACGTTGGAGCAGGGCCAATGCAAAATATAGGTGCTTATGGTGTTGAGCTTAGAGAAGTATTTAGCCATCTAGAGGCTTATCATATACCTTCTGGAGAAATTCATACGTTTAATCAAGAACAATGCGAATTTGGTTATAGAGAGAGCATATTTAAGAAGAAACTAAAGGACCAATACATCATTACAAATGCCTTTATTAAACTCACCAAAAAAAACCATTCGATAAATACGAGCTATGGAATAATTGAAACCGAGCTGGCCAACATGAACATTTCAGACCCTACAATTGAAGATGTCAGCAATGCCGTTATTCAAATTCGAAGAAGGAAGCTGCCAGACCCATTAAAAATTGGAAATGCAGGAAGCTTCTTCAAAAATCCGATCGTTCCGGAACACACCCTACTCAAAATTCAGAGCACATTCGAAAATGTACCCAATTATCCCGCTCCAAACGGAAATGTAAAATTAGCTGCGGGCTGGCTAATTGAACAAGCGGGCTGGAAAGGAAAGACATTTGGCGAATACGGTGTGCACGAAAATCAGGCACTGGTCCTTGTCAATTATTCGAATGCATCGGGAAAGCAGCTTTTTGACCTATCCGAAGAAATCGTTAAAGATGTGTATCAAAAATTTGGATTAACACTAGAAAGAGAAGTAAACATACTTTGAGAGGTATCATTGGGAACCATTTCGCTATTGAGGCGCCCCGTTTTTTTAACTGTTACCAGTTATCACCATTACCTTCATTCGATTCGTCAATTAATTTTTGCCAATTATTGGAACCATCGTCTGTGCCGGTAAGAATAGAAGAGTATTCATCCTTAGTTATTAGGTACTGTTCAATGTTTTCACCTGTATACTCTTCAATTTCGGAAAGCACCTCTTTCTCTGAATCACTGCAAAAAGATATCGCCTGCCCTCTATTTATACCGCGCCCAGTTCTTCCGCAGCGGTGTACGTAATTTTCTGGATCTTCTGGTAAGTCGTAATTCACCACACAATCCACAGAAGGAATGTCAATTCCCCTAGCGGCTACATCTGTTGTGATCAAAACTCTGTTTTCGCCAGATCGAAACCGATCAAAAATAGCAAATCGATCTTCTTGATCGATTCCACCATGCATCGCTTCGGAAGCTATAGTAACACGTTCCATTGCAGAAACAACCCTTTCTACTCTCACTTTAGTTCGCACAAAAACAACGACCTTCTTATCTGGAAATTCTTTGATTAAATTTTCAAGAAAAAATCGCTTGTCATCCATCGAAACTAAAAGAACAGAATGAGTAACATTCTTTGCTACAGGATTTTTCGGGGAAATTTGAATTCTTATAGCATCGCGAACGACTTTATAGGCAAGCGATTTTATTTTCTTTGATATAGTTGCCGAAAAGAAAAGGGTCTGTCTTTTAGCAGGAATAAAACGCATCACATCTTTGATATCCTTCGAAAACCCCAAATCAAGCATTAAGTCTGCTTCATCAAGAACAAGAAATCGGACGTGGGATAAGTCTATTGCGCCTTGAGAAATAAGATCAAACATTCTTCCAGGAGTTGAAACCAAAACATCTACGCCCTGAGTAAATGCATTAATTTGCTCGTTTTGTTCGACACCTCCGTACAAACCAAAAGTTTTAATCGTAGTCTTCTTGCCAATTTCATCATAAACCGAGGCTATCTGCTTGGCCAGTTCTCGAGTTGGAACAAGAACAAGACATTGAATGTTCCTCTTTGCGTATTTATTCTTGCTTCTTTTGATTAACTCAAGAGTGGGAATAACAAAAGCTGCCGTTTTACCGGTGCCTGTTTGCGCGATTGCCATGACATCCTCACCATTCAAAATATGTTTGATAGCCTTAAATTGAATATCCGTCGGCCTGTTAAGACCAAGAACAGCCAGCTGGTCTTTAATTTCCTTCGATATGTTATAATCGGAAAATTTCATTACTCAAATTTAAAACAAAAAAACCGCCTCGTTTTGCAAGGCGGTTTTTATAAAAATCTACTTTTTTTTATTCTGCATCCTCAACTGGCACTAATACTCTACCACAATGTTCGCAAACAATAACTTTTTTCTTTGATTGAATGTCCAATTGACGTTGTGGTGGAATTTTATTGAAACAACCACCGCACGAATCTCTATCCACTCTTACAACTGCCAAACCATTTTTAACACTGCTTCTTAATCGTGTATATGCCGAAGACAATCTTTCGTCCATTTTTTTCAAGGATGACTTCGATTTCTTCATCAATTTTTCCTCTTGAGCTTGTGTTTCAGCAACAATTTCATCCAATTCCGATTTTTTAGATTTCAAATCTTCCGCTCTAAAACTTCTCCTTTCCTCTGCTTCGCTTAGTACTTCTTTCTTATTGGTAATACTAAATTTATATTCTTTTCCTTTCTTCTCGTTCAGCTTTATTTCCAATTCCTGATATTCAATTTCCTTGGTAATAGATTCGAACTCTCTATTGTTACGAACATTGTTTTGTTGCTCTTTGTATTTTGCAATCGCTGTCTCTGCATCTTTATTTGCGTTCTTGAAATCCGCAATCCCAGTATCCCATTTTTTAATCTCGTCATTAATTTTTTCTATTCGCCTATCAAGTCCCTCCAGCTCATCCTCAAGATCCTGCACCTCCAATGGTAATTCACCTCGAATAATACGTATCCTATCAATCTCTGAGTCAATCAATTGCAAACTATGCAAGCCATCTAATTTTTCCGCTACTGTAAGTTCTTTTTTAGTTGCAGTCTTCGCCATGCTAAAAATAATTTATTGGGTTTGTATTTACCTCTGTTAAATGAAGCGCAAATTTAGGGAATTTTTTTGTCAAAATGCTTGCAATTCTTTGTGAAGTGAATTGTTCACTCTCAAAATGACCTATATCTGCAATAATTATGTCGTTTTCTGCATCGAAGAACTCATGATATTTAAAATCACTTGAAATAAATACGTCTGCACCTTTTCGCCTTGCTTCATTGAGTAAAAATCCTCCTGCTCCCCCACAAAAAGCAATTCTTTGCACTTTTTTACCCATAAGATGAGTATGCCTAATTACCCCACAATTAAACGTTTTCTTTACAAAACCTAAAAAGCTTATTTCATCCATTGAATTTTCCAGATCACCAATCATTCCACTACCTTCAGATTGATTTTCGTTTAATATTGAATACAACTCATGGGGCACCTCTTCATAAGGATGTGCGTTTTTCAATGCTTCCAGAACAGATTTAAGCTTGTGGCTGGATACGATCACTTCCAATTTGTGCTCTTCAACTCTGCTTTTCTCACCAAGAGAACCAGTAACAGGATTTGCACCTGGCCCAGGTTTAAAGGTGCCTTCTCCCAATGTCTTAAAGCTGCATTCTGAATAGTCCCCTATACTTCCGGCACCTGCGTCAAACATTGAATTCGCTACTTCTTCCGTCTTATCTACAGGAACGTAACATATTAATTTTGTGAGCACTTCATTTTTGGGCGATAATATTTCAACATTTTTTAATCCCAGTCGTTCTCCTATTTCAAAATTCACACCATATCGATAATTATCCAAATTGGTATGCAACGCATAGATCGAAATTTCATTTTTAATCGCTTTAATCACTGTCCTGGTAACATAATCCTGCCCGATAATTTTTCGCAGTCCCTTAAAAATGATAGGATGATGTGCAATTACTAAATTACACCCGGTTTTAACTGCCTCATCAATTATTAGCTCGGTGCAGTCAAGACAGACCAAAGTCTTGGTTATTTCCATATTTGGGTCACCAACAATAAGACCAGAATTATCGTACGACTCTTGACTTGAGATCGGTGCCAGACCTTCGAGAAAATCTGTTATTTGTTTTACTTTCATAACATTACAATTGGACCACCAAACCGAAATTAAAGCCTAAAGACCTTGCAAAATGTTTGTATGGCGAGAGTTTTACAAAACTTGTGTTCAACTGAATTTTGTACTCAGGCAAAAATAAAAATGACCAGCTATCGCTCATTTTGAATTGAACACCTGCATTTAGCACAGCGCTAATCACAAAAGTGTTGAAGCCATTTTGGGTTTTAAATGTTTCACTGCCATCGGTATTATTGGAAGTTGTCCATTGCCTGTCTTGTTTATACCCAACAAACAATTGCGGCACAATTCCACCACCAACAAGAAATTCAATCTTGTCTCCATAAGAATACATACCTCTTATTGGCATTGCGATATACGTATATTGCGTTTGGTAGGAATAGCTTGTGTCCGAATCCACGAACGAGTAGCTCTCTCCATTTCGCATGAACGAAACTCCTCCTTCCAAAACAAAGTTCTTGTGTAACCTGTTCCGAAATCCAATTCCAAAAGACCAGGTATTTAATCCGTTTTCATTTGCGCGAGTCCCTAATGAATCTCCTATCAATCCATCATTTGTCTCCAATCTGCTATTAGTGAAGGACCAGTTTGTAGTTAAAAATATGGAAGTTGCGCCATCCTTTTCGGAGGGCCTACTTTTCACTTTTTTCTTTTTTTCTTTTTTGGTCGTTTCTTTCGACAGCTCAACCTGAGCGAATACACTTTCACCACAAAACGAAAAAAGAAAGATTAATATGCTGTATACTAAATGACCTTCATTCAAATAAATTTTATTCGTTCTACTCAATCGCATATTACTATTTTTTCGAAACAACTTTAATACTTCAAAGATATAGATATCATCCCGTGTTTGGTTGCGTCCCTTAATTATTTCTGCCAGTTTTTTACAACTCTAAAATTCAAAATATTCTAATACGCAAGAATTCCTGTGCAAACAACACTTCTCTGATCGTGATTTCTGGACTTTTTGCATTCGTAATATTTTAAAGTTACCAACATTAATTTCTACTTTTGGAATCAATGAAAACAATACTATCATTTATTCCAACCCATGTCCTAATTTTGTTGAAGCGATTAGGCATTGTACTATTGATGCTCTATACCACTCGATTGATATTCCTTTTATTTAATCTGGAAAGCTTTCAAAACCTAGGGTTTGTGGATTTTCTTTATTCTCTATGGTTTGATATGATCACGATAGGACTCTTCTTCCTTCCTTACTATTTCATCTTTCTTTTACCCATACCAATAAGAGGATATAAATTTCATCGTGTATTTTTTAAAACAGTATTCCACGTCACTACAATTCTGTTGCTTTCATTAAATCTAATGGATGTTGAGTATTTTAGATACACGAGTAAACGATCTACTTTTGATCTGTTCTCTTTAATTGGAGCTGGAAATGACTTCCAACAGCTCATAGTTACATTCATTTCCGATTTCTGGTATTTGATCTTCTTCCTTATAGTTCTAATAGTTATTTCGGAGTATTTATTTCGAAAGACCCAGATCAAGCTTCAAACTTTTACAACAATTCAAAAAAACTTTTACAAGCAAAATATTATCGCATTTCTGGTAGCTGTACCCTTATTATTCATTATTGGAAGGGGTGGGTTTTCACTCAAACCTACAGGTATAATTGAAGCATCCCTGTATTCGAAATCCGAAAATATGGCATTTATATTGCCCACAGCTTTCACTATGATAAAAACGATCGATCAGGGAAGCCTAGAGCAAAAAACCTTTTACTCAGATAAAGAATGTGAGTTATATTTCAATCCCATAAAAACAAGCTCACCTCAGAACATTCTCCCGGACGGTACAAATGTGGTGATCCTCATGCTCGAAAGTTTCGGCATGGAATTCATTGGGGCATATCAAAATGGCTCTGGCTATACCCCATTTCTGGATTCTATTTCTAAAGAATCATTGTTTTTTAACCACGCATTTGCCAATGGCAAGAAGTCTATTGAAGCCTTTCCTGCCGTGGTAGCGTCTATGCCAACTCTGATGGACGATCCTTATATTTCTTCTCCTTATGGCAACAATAAGATCAACACATTGCCCAATATATTGGCCAAACACGGTTATGAGTCTGCATTTTACCATGGTGCTACTAATGGTTCAATGCGCTTTGACGGTTTTTCTGCGATTTGCGGATTTGATCGTTACTATGGAAGATACGAATACGATAATGATGAACACTTTGATAAAACCTGGGGAATACTTGATGAATATTTCAATCCATGGACCGCCAAAAAACTAAGTAAGATGAAAGAACCTTTCTTTGGTATGCTGTTCACTTGTTCCTCTCATCATCCATATTTCATCCCGGAACATATGAAAAAGAAAGTTAAAAATGGACCACAACCTATTTGTGCATCAATAAGCTATAGCGACCATGCATTAAAACTCTTTTTCGATGAAGCAAAGAAGCAACCTTGGTTCGACAATACGCTCTTTGTAATAGTAGCCGATCATACACCCGGAAGCACAACAGTTTTATATAATATGAGAACTCACTTGTACAGAATACCAACTTTATTCTATAATCCAGGAGGCAAATTAAAAGCAGAAAAAACAGATGAAATATTTCAACAACTCGATATAATGCCCACTATTTTGGACCTTTTGAACATTGAAACAAATTATTATTCGTTTGGCAACTCATATTATGATAATACTGATAAAGAGATGGTTACATATCTTGGGGGAACCTATTATTACTTTAGAGACCGGTTCATGACCTCATTTGTAAATGAAAGGGCACGAAATTTGTATGATTTTACTGCTCAGAGCATTGCTCCGGTTGATTCAATGAACTACTATTTGGGGAACGTTGAACGAAATGAAAAGCGGCTTCGGGCCATAATTCAAAGATACAATCGGGATTTGATTCTGAATCAAACAACAGTAAATGAGAAAAAAAATACGCTTCATAATAAATCCAATCTCTGGAATCGCTAAAAAAAGTGAAATCCCTGGAATGATTGAAGAACATCTAGATTTAAATCAATTCGATTACGATATCACCATAACTGAGTACAGAAAACATGCCAGAGTAATTGCGAAACAATCCGCGATTGAAGGATACGATATTGTTTGTGCGGTAGGTGGAGATGGTTCGGTGCACGAAGTTGGAACAGCATTAATTGGCACAAAAACAAAGCTTGCTATTTTACCCACAGGTTCGGGAAATGGATTGGCAAGACACCTTAATATTCCTCTGAACATAAAAGAAGCTATTGAATGTATTAATTCAAATCAATCCATTCAAATGGATACTGTTTTGGTAAATGATAAATCCTTCCTGGGAGTTGGAGGTTATGGATTCGATGCTGTGATAGCACAAAAATTCGAAAAACACACCAGAAGAGGATTGCGCGGGTATATATATTTGATCATTCGTGAATTTTTCAAGTACAACCCAATAAATGTTTCCATTGATCTGGATGGAAAAGTGAAGACACTTCCAGTTGTGCTTTGCACTGTGGCTAACTCCTCTCAATTTGGAAATGGATTTAAAGTCTCTCCTAATTCGGATGTAACGGATGGAGAACTAGAGCTTTGTATCCTCAAGCCATTTTCAATCTGGTCTGCCC
>Ga0315334_10000933_pt1 | contig 17987 bp, 12 predicted proteins | sample M150034915metaG_FD_205555 | JGI IMG/M metagenome (GOLD analysis project Ga0315334, IMG submission 205555) | Ammonia-oxidizing marine archaeal communities from Monterey Bay, California, United States - M1 500m 34915 | ecosystem: Environmental > Aquatic > Marine > Intertidal zone | place: USA... | reverse complement strand
TTTTATCATGACGCTAAGACAATGGTGCATCCAAGCGCAGGATTGTTCAATGTCAGGCTTCACGCTGGACCCATGGGCGGGCCTGAGGGCAGAGCGATGAGCGGACATTATCTGCTCCTCTTGGCAATCTTGCTGTTGCTCTCATCTGCACTAGCAAGCGCTCAGGTCAAGAATAAGACATGGGCTGATGGCGAGCAGGAGTGGAATATTCCTCAGAAACACCGACTGTTCTTCAACGGAAATGACGAATTGGATACAAATCTTTCCGACATCTATCCATTCAACACCAATGCTGGCGGAACAACGACAGTGAATCAAGGAGGAGGCCCACAGACAATTTTTGAATCCATTCAATCTCCCCCGGTGACAGAATCGATTAATCTGACACTCAATCTCTCAGCCTACATCCACGCTACAGCAACCGATTCTCCAATCAATTGTGCATTCCTTGCCAGACCAACGCAGATGTTTCTTGATGTGAACATTGGAGGACAACAATTTCAGTTTGAATCAGAATCCATCTTCATCGTTGAAACCTCTGTGACCAACGCTCACAACTTCACCTTTGAACGACAGGAAATCAATGTGAATATGGCACCTGGAGAAACTTTTGAAGCAACTCTGCGGATGTTCCACGACTGTCCAGTTGCCGCAAGATTATGGTGGTCTGGAGCCTCTGAAGATGGAGGACTTGTGATCGAGGGTCAATGGTTGAAGCCAGATGTACGAATAGTTAACGACGACCTCGGATTCTCCCATGTCGACATGGTCGCACTTGGGCCATGGACGATGGATGGCTATCGAAGCATCGTCATGGAAGTATGGGGGCCGATGAACCCTGATGATGCGAAACCGATGGATAGAGAATCTATACTGGATATCATGGATAGTCCGCAAGAGATCCGTAAGGTCGAGGAGAACCGAACCGCATGGACCTATGTCACGCCAAGGTTGGGAGAGGGGCATTTTCTACTGCAGTTCTGTATGAAGACCAATGACCAGCAATATACCTCAATTATTGGAGAATGCCATTTCAAAGGATGGGTGCACATCGTCAATGATGGTGAAGTGGATGATGGATGGAGTGCAACGGCCATTCTAGCACCATTCAGTTTCGCCATGGTTCTGTTATGGTTTGGCTGGGGAATCAAACAAGGAATTCTCTATCCCGCTCCCTTGATGGGAATCATGATGTTGATGGCTCTGATGATGATTCCTTTGGCCTTGCAGATGCCAGATATTGCTGGTTCTGATGAACGAATCCAAACAGGATGGCCTGCACCACAATTCGTATTGAACAGTGCCGGGAACAATAGTTCTGCAGTTTCTCTTGAAGAACTCCTCGATGGTAAGGAAGCAGCGATCCTCGCGGTTTCAGTCTCAGGTTCACCTAACCAGAGACAACACATCAACGTCCTCGACATGGTCGACAACAGGATGGGTGACAGAGTAGGAATTGCAATGTTGGTGACTGGCGAGGAGGTGGCGCCCTACGAACTTGAGGAATTGAGTGAGGACGTGTTCTCTCGTTGGCCGATAATAATCGATGAACACAATGCTGCCACCGCTAAGTTACTTCCTACCGGGATGGCGGATGGTATCATCGTCATCGATAGTACAGGACATATCGCTTGGTGGAGCGCGGGCAGCACTTCTTTGGAATCTCTTGAGAATGCAGTCGACGACATCTCCTATGGCTCTTCACAGGGACCGAACATGATTCTGGCCCTCATCTGGACCGCCGCTTTCCCTCTGATTCTAACAGCACTGCCACAAAAAGAATGGGAGAAGCCCGAAGACCCTCTTCCCCCGGGTGGAAACTGGAGTGGAATCGTCATTTCTGGAGGATTAGGATTCATGGTCGTTGGGATGCCATTGCTAATTCTTGGGATGACTGGTTTGTCCGGAGAGGCTTGGTATCTGGTTCAGTTGTTCTTCGCTGCTTTCTTGCTCTATCAAGCAGTTTCAACAATGCTCTGGGGGTGTCCTTTCGAAATAAGAAGATTGGGCTCACTTCTGCATCGCTTTTCTCCCAATACCTATAGAGAGTGGAAGACGGAAGAAGAAGTCACTGTTGATGTCCAATCCGGCTTGTGGGTCGCTTGGTTCTCATGGTTGATCCATCCAATGTTGATTCCACAGGGATTATCGAACACCCTGCTGACAAGTGGCTTTGGCTTGTTCATGGGCATCATTCTCATTCTGGCCACTTTCATCTGCTCGGGCGTGGTGGTTCTGGCCATCAGAGTGATTGCTGAGATGGGAGGACGGTTGGCAGTCATGATTGGCCAGGTGGCCAGAGAGGATATGCACAAACTGTTCGGTTCACTGATGATTCCATTCGCCATCTGGTACTCGATTGACTTGTTCTTGAAGGCCCAGATGATTGGATTCTTCACTTGACCAACTTCTTCATAACCGTTGACGTGATTACTTCTGGGCATGGAAGTAGAAGGGTCAGAACATGTCCACAGAACTGGTATCTGGAGGCCTATCTGGAGTTCAAGCAGGAGTAGATGGTTACAGGCATGCCCCCGTCGATACATCCTCCAATATGTAGCTGGAAGAGGAGGACGAGTAGCACACGATAAGCCTCGCCGTTGGCTCTGGAGACAAGGCAGATGGGCACCACCTCATGAATTGATGTTGCGAGCGGTCAGGGATACACTGCGCAAATGGATGTTCGAGGCCCATGCAGGAGTACTCTGGACCTTACCCACCGCCAGAGACATGATGGAGGATGAATTATCAAGAACTCTAGAGTCTCAGAATATTGAGATGGGGAGGTTGCAAAAGCGTCTCCAGCGCTCAAGATCATTACATCACACCCCATCTGAAGATGCGATTGAGAAAATATTGCAACAAGGCGATCTCATTCTACGCAGGGCTTACAACCATCCATTACTTGGTGAACTGCTGAAATGTGGATTCCATGGAGAATGGCAACCACTGGATCCTTTCACCACAACAAAAACTGCATCTGGAACGGCATATCTGACGCCTGACCTCATCATCAAAGGACCACAGCGATGGGTATTGATCCGCCTCTCAACCAATGCCTGGAAAGTAGAACCAGATGATGTGGGTATCGTTGAATCCGCAGGAATGTTGCTATGGGCGATCAATGAGCCAACACTGCCTGTCAAGGCTGAAGAATACGAAATTGCTCGAATCTCACATACCGAGATGGGCTGGCGAACCTGGCGCATTCCTGCGCATCAAAGAATGCTGGAAGATGCCCGTGTTCTCATCAAGGCTGATATCAATGCTGCAAGACAACTGATCATCAAAGCCGGCCCTGACCTCGATATCGATATCGTTCCACTTTCTGAAAAGGAGTGGAGATGCCGAACTTGTGGCTACAGATTCAATTGTCCAGGAGGAAGCAACCTGCACAGGGCAAAAACACAGCAGATGACCAGTGAGATAGCCATGCGAACTGCTAGCGCATGAACTCTGAAGAATCAAAGTGATGATACGAGGTCACGAAGTACTGACTCAGGGTCATCAGACTTTGTCACTCCACTTGCCAAGAGAACACCCGAAGTGCCCAACTCTATTGCCTTGGCAACATCCAGACCATTCTTCACCCCAGCACCACAAAGGGTGACCACTGAGGGGTCCACCGATTTGACGACAGCCACCGTATCTGAAACGATGGATGGGTCAACACTGGTGACAGAGGTATCCCCTCCAATCAACTCGGGGGGTTCAACAGCCACCATTGTCGGAGAAAGCGCACTGAGGGAACGCGCCTCATCAAGATCTGCTGCACAGGCGCAAACACTGAATCCGTCAGGCAATTGAGACATCAGATTCTGAACCGTCTCGAGAGGAACCTTGTGTTCAGCATGGTTGATGAGAGTTCCAACCGCACCCCTTTCAATAGCGGTTTCAGGATGCAACCACCCAGTATTGGAGCCGAAACCAACCGGATCCAGATGCTGTGTCCAAACCTGTAATCCTGGGGCAGCAGCAACAACTGCAGATAAGTCGAAAGCACTGACCACGGCTATCATTTCTGCTGCATCGGTCTCGGAATCCACGACTGACATCGCTTTGGCCAACCTTTCTGCTGCTCCTGCATGAGCCGTTTCATAAGTCTTGAAATTGACAATTATCTTCGCCCCTGCCATGATTCTCGGAAGAGTAAGCATCTATTCAATCTGAGGGAAGGTTCCGCCCTGCTGCAAACTGCCTTCAGGAACCGTGGCTCCATGGTCAACGACCACATCACTGAGGTGGCAACCAGCACCGATCTGCGCATTTTCTCCAATCAGGCATCTTTCCAATATTGCACCAGAACCAATCCTTGCCCCTTGCAGTAGAGTTGTTTGCGAAATGACACTGTCCCGAGAGACCTCAACGCCACTGGAGAACATATTGTATTCTCCACGTATGCAATCCGCTACCTCACCGTCAGCGAACCAAGATCCTTCAATCGACGAACCCGAAGCAAAACGCCCATTCTTGATTACAGCTTCAACAGCGGCGTTCCATGACTCTGGTGTTCCTGCATCGATGAAAAATCCCTCAAATGGGAAACCGCCGAGCTCCCCTCTTTCTGCGAGGCCAGGAAACACTTCCCTCTCAAGGCTGAATTTACCTTCTGGCATCAATTCGAAAATCTCTTCCTCGAGTATGTATGAACCCGCATTGATGAGATTACTGAACACCTCATCAGAGGGGGGTTTCTCCTTGAAACGACTGACCCTGTTGTTTTCATCAATTCCCACAATACCAAATCGTGTAGGCTCATCGACCTCCCACAGAGCAAGAGTCCCGATCCCTTTCATCCTCTCATGCTGAGCGGCCATTGCAGAGAAATCCAATGAACTCACCACATCACCATTGAAACAAGCAAAACGACCGCTGACATGGTCGATACAGTTCTTCAATGCACCACCTGTGCCCATTGGTTCATCCTCTGGTAGAATCACAACTTCGAACGGCAATTCAATTGAAGAGAAATATTGTCTCATTTCCTCGACCATGTATCCAGCAGCTATCACCACCTGATCGACCAGATTCTCTGGCACTGTGGAAACCACGTGCTCAAGCAATGTCTTATCCAACAAAGGAAGCAATGGCTTTGGAACACTGTTCGTCCACGGTTTCAAGCGGCTGCCAAAACCACCTGCCAGAACGACTACTTGCATTCCCATGTGTTGCTCCATCTTGAAGAGGTTCAAGTCCCTTGTCACTACAACAGTCTGAATCATCGCGATGTTCAAGGATGTCGGCCCCTTGGCAGGGACGGCGAGAATCTTGAACATACACGAATACCAAGGTAAGGCATTGTTTGCAGAGCATGGAGTATTGGTGCAGAGTGGAGTTCATGCTACGAGCGTCGAGGAAGCCATTGCAGGTTGGGAACAACTGGATAGTGGTCTGGTTGCTGTGAAATGCCAGATTCATGCTGGAGGTCGCGGAAAAGGTAGTCTGCATGAGCCTCAGAGCAATGAACTTGTATTACAGGGCGGTGTTCAACTCGCTCGCTCCAGAGACGAAGTCGAATCATTGGCATCCAAGATGTTGGGGAACATCCTGGTGACCAAGCAAACTGGTGCCTCGGGAAAGAAGGTGCAGAATCTCTACGTCGAGGCTGGCTGTGATATCGCACACGAATATTATCTTGCACTTCTAGTGGACCGCGAGAAGAAATCACTCTTGATAATGGCAAGTACCGAAGGAGGTATGGAAATAGAAGAGGTCGCCGAGGAGACACCTGAGAAGATAAACAAGATCTGGGTCGATCCAAGTGCCGGACTGCTTGGATTCCAGATAGGAGAACTGGCTCGTTCACTCGGATTGTCCAAGACTGCTTCACGCTCTTTCTCTGGAATGATTCGCTCTCTGTACAACCTTTTCATCTCCAAGGACTGCTCAATGATTGAGATCAATCCGCTCGTGAGAACAACAGATGATGTCATCGTCGCTCTCGATGCCAAGGTCAGTTTCGATGGAAATGCAGCCTTCAGGCATCCTGACATCTTCGAAGGGTTGAGAGACCTTTCGGAAGAGGAGGGGACTGAGATTCTAGCAGAAGAAGCTGGACTTTCCTATGTCAAACTCGACGGTGATATCGGTTGTCTTGTCAATGGGGCTGGACTTGCAATGGCTACGATGGATGTCATCAAACTCTACGGTGGCGAGCCTGCCAACTTCCTCGATGTAGGTGGTGGTGCTGATGAACAACAGGTCAAGACTGCTTTCAACATCATCATGGGAGATCAGAATGTCAAGGGCATACTGATCAACATCTTTGGTGGAATCATGCGCTGTGATATCATCGCTCGCGGTGTCATCTCCGCCACCGAGGAACTGGGGCTGAGCGTTCCCCTAGTGGTACGTCTGTCAGGTACTAATTTTGAACAAGGCAGGGAGATACTTGCAGCGAGCACTCTCAACATCTACACCGTTGAGACCTTGTCTGAAGGTGCTCAACGGATTGTCGAATTGATCGGAGGTGGAGAATGATGGCTATCTGGATCGAAGAAGATGCAAAGGTGCTTGTTCAGGGAATCACCGGTAAGCAAGGAATGTTCCATAGTGAGATGATGATTGAGTATGGAACCAATATCGTTGGTGGAGTGACCCCTGGTAAAGGTGGACTGAGCGTACTTGATGGACGGCCGGTGTTCAACAGCGTCATTGAGGCTATAGAAGCGACTGATGCGGATGCAAGTGTCATATATGTCCCACCTCCTTTCGCTGGCGAAGCAATCATGGAAGCTGCTGATGCGTTCGATAGATGCAAAGGAGAAGGTGTGGTGATCTGCATTACTGAAGGTGTACCAACCCTCGACATGGTGAAGGCTGTCAATTATGTTGACGACCGACCTGGAATCCGTTTGATTGGACCCAACTGCCCAGGAATTATCACTCCAGGTGAATCTGGAGGGGCAAAGATCGGCATCATGCCAGGGCATATTCATGCCAAGGGCAGAATCGGCGTAGTGTCGAAATCTGGAACCTTGACCTACGAAGCAGTTGCACAGACCATGAGTATTGATGAGGGGCAATCAACCTGTGTCGGAATCGGTGGAGACCCAGTGAATGGAACTGGATTCATTGACTGTCTTGCTGCTTTTGAGAACGACCCGCAGACTGAAGCGATCGTGATGATTGGAGAAATAGGTGGAACTGCTGAAGAAGATGCTGCTGCATGGGCCATGGAGAATGTCAGTAAGCCCATAGTCGGTTTCGTGGCTGGCTCCACCGCTCCACCCGGGAAGAGAATGGGTCATGCCGGTGCCATCATCTCTGGAGGAAAGGGAACTGCTACAGAGAAGATCGCTGCATTCAAGAGAGCTGGAATCCATATCGCCGAGGACCCCAGTGAAATCGGTGCAATTCTACTCAAAGCGCTACAGGAGAATGGGCTGCGCTGAAGTATTCACTTCGGAGGGCCCTTTCTGGGACCCTTAGGGGGACCGCCACCGCCGCGAGATGGACCGCCAGGGCCACCTTTGCCAGGAGGGCCGCCACCGCCGCGAGATGGACCGCCAGGACCACCTTTGCCAGGAGGACCGCCAGGACCACCTTTGCCAGGAGGACCGCCGCCACCGCGGCCGGGTGGACCGCCGCGTGAAGATCCGCCGGGACCTCCTGGACCTCCTGGACCTCTAGGCCCTGCACGACTTCCGGGGCCAGGTGGACCAGACTCTGATTCGTCTTCTTCTTCAAACACAGCTCCACAATGTGGACATTCATTGTCAGATTCCTTCACCAATCCACTGCACATCTCGCAAGCGAACATGTCTTCTTCCACTTCCTCGACTCCACTTACATCTGCTTCGCCATGTACCAATTCCACCTCTCCGTCCTTCGAACGATAGAGGTTGACCTCAGCGGACATATCAAGTCCCTTCAATGCCAACTCGGTTGAAATCGCATGCTGGAATGCCTGAGCGAGATCCTGAGGGGTATCAAGAACCCGTCCATCGTCCACGAAGGTGATATTCACCATCAAGATGTCACCATTTGCCTTTGATTGTGGCGTCTCCACCGCAACTCCTCTCTTTCGGGCAACTCGGCGAACTGAAACTTCTGCCATCCTTCGTAAGAGGTTCGCATCAGGTCCACTCTTCGATGTAGAATCCGCTCCGATTGCATCTTTGAGGAATTCCTCCGCCTTGCTCTTCTCTGCTTGAAGATGGACCGGGAGTTCCCCACTAATCTGTGCAAGAACAGACGATGCTGATTCTTGATTCATCTCCAACCATTGACTACGTCGTTGATTACTGACCTCCTTCTCTGCGACACTGAGACGATTGACCATATCATCGGTTGGGCTGACAGAGGGATTGTCAGCGGATATCAACGTATCTGGAGGCATCCCTTGGTCAATCAGACCACCAAGCATGGCCTGAGAAGGATCGAGCGGTAGATTCGGATCCACTCCTGGAACCCCTGTCAACGGTTGATTCAAAGCCGGCATCGTTGTTGACATCTGATCGAGAAGAGAAGGCATCTGCGCTGGATCATTCGGCAAGGCAGAGGTCACCGGGAAGCCACCTTGTTGCTGAGGAGGAAGGTTCTGTTGCGTGATCTGTCTCATCAGGTCATCCGGTATTCCCGCATGCTGAGCCTGTTGTTGTTCCCTTTGTTGCCTGATTGCATCCCCACTGACAACACCAAAACCACTACCGCCAGAAACCTCTGTTCCAGACAGCCCAGACTGTGATGGCATACTTGCCTTTGACAGATCTTGACGGGAACCACATTCGGTGCAGAAAATACTGTCATCAGGAACTTCAGCAGAACATGATGTACACAGCATTGCTCCCCAACCCTGACCGTCCCTGCCTCCGGCTCTTGAAAACGCTTGCTGCGCAAGACCACCATGAAATCAACTTATTCAGATGTTATTGAAAGCGGCAATAGCAGAAGAATCAATGGCAAGATTTGTTTCACAACCACCTCTCCGACAGTTGAGAGATATGTCGAAGGTCGTAGTCATCGGGGGGGGATTGGCTGGAATTGCAGCCGCTCTGGCCATCGCAGATGAAGCAGAATCAAACGAGGTCATTCTGCTTGAAGCCCGTTCTAGACTTGGGGGGCGCGTCTCGAGTGTCAAGGATCCCAAAAGCGGCATTGAACTCGACAATTGCCAACACTCCTGTTTCAGAGTATACGAACGATTCTTCCAACTGATAGCAAGGGCCGGGGGACATGCCAATATCAAACTCCAGAGTCGTACCAATCTCCCATTCATGCAGGTTGGGAGTGGAAAAACAGCGGTTTTGAAAGATGGGCGTCTGGCACCACCAAACCATATGTCGGCCTCACTGCTGAACTTCCCATTCCTCAGTCTCAAAGACAAGATAGCCATGAGAAAAGTGGTCAAGGAACTGGCGACCATGAGTGAGCAGGAGATGGCGGATATCGATAATCTGGATTTCAGAAGTTGGCTCATCGAGAGAGGGCAGACAGAACGCTCTATCAATCGCTTCTGGGGTTTCTTCGTTCTAGCGGCGCTAAATACCAATATCGATGAAGCAAGCGCTTCATTGTCCGCATTCCTGTTCCAAAGAGGTCTGTTCAACGACCCTCATGCTTTCGATGTTGGAGCATTCACTTCACACCTGTCTGACTCGATACATCCTGACCTGCATGAGGTACTGCAAGAAGCAGGTGTTGATGTCAGACTTTCAACCACGGCAAAGGCCTTGCTCTGGAAAGAAGGTTGTACTGGAGTCGAAATTTCGGGAGAGGACTTGGATTGTGACGCTGTGGTCGTGGCACTTCCACATCACCTGGCTGCTCGACTGCTGATGAAAGATGGGGCGCCTGAAGAGGTGCTGACTGTGGCTGAACTGGCTGCACGATTGGAATACCGATCCCTAGTGGGCATTCATGCCCTGCATCCCAAGCCAGTTCTACCAGATGATTTCACATTCTCTATCTGTGTCGATGAAGAGGTCATTCAGATGCTCTTCAACAAGAACTCTGAACTCGATGCAGAGAATCTTCCTATAGAGGATGGACAATGGATCTCAGTTCCTGTAAGTGCTGCTGACAAATATCTTGAATGGAAGGATGAAGAGTTCCTCGCAGAATACACCAGAGTCGTGAAAGGAACCTTTCCTGAAACCTGGAATGAACCACAGACTTTCAAGGTCATTAAAACAAAGAAAGCAACTTTTGCGGCAACTGCTGGCTGTGCAGAATTCAGAGTAGCACAGAATGTACTGGCCGAACATCGAATCCATCTTGCAGGATCATGGACTGATACTGGCTGGCCTTCAACCATGGAAGGAGCAGTGAGAAGTGGGTTGCTTGCTGCCGCTGGCCTGATGAATATCGAATGGAACCCTGAGACTGATTGGAAGCGCTGGCCAAGACCTCCACAGCGCCTCGATGATGAATGGAAGACATGGTGAATGAGGAGGTTTGACGATGACGAAAAAATTCGACTGGGGACAACACCTTGTCGAAGACACGGGTGTCACTCTGGCTGGCTTCGACCTCTATAGGAACCTAGCGGAAGCAGAATCATATTGCACATCGATAGCAAAGAGCCACTATGAGAACTTCATCATCTCAAATTGGTTCACTCCTGCTGATGTTCGTCAACACATCGAGAATATCTACGCCTTCTGTAGATACGGAGACGATCTTGGTGACGATGCGCCGTTTCCACCTGAAAAGAGATTGGTATTGCTCGAAGAATGGGAGCAAGACCTGAGGCGTGCAGCAGACAATGATTGGACTGGACAACCAAGACATCCCATTCTTCTAGCTGTACAGAACACCGCTAAGCAACATTCCATCCCACTGCAACCATTCGTCAAGTTGATTCATGCTTTCAAGATGGACCAGACCAGAAACCGATATCAGGACTGGAATGAATTGAAAGAATACTGCATTCATTCTGCAGACCCTGTTGGGCATCTGTTCCTCTACGTCTATGGACACGATGAAGATGGCATGCGCACCTTGGCAGACAACACCTGCACGGCTCTACAACTTGCCAATCACTGGCAGGATGTTGACCGTGATCTGGAACAGGACCGGATATACATCCCGCTGGAAGACATGGAGAGATTCGGGTACACACTGGAGATGTATCTGAACAGAGAAGTGAACGAGCAGTGGCGGGCACTGATGAAGCATGAAGTTGATAGAGCTCAGAACCTGTTCAACAAAGGCAGAAAACTGTGGCCCGAGGTAGACCCAAGGCTAGCGGTAGACCTCAGGATGTTCACCCTTGGAGGGGAAGCAGTACTACGTTCTATCAGACGACAGAAGTATGACACATTCAGGAAAAGACCAAAGGTCAGCAAGTTGAAACAATTGCGATTATTCTTCTCAACATGGCTTTCCTGGAAGCGTGCCGTAAGACGCCATAAGCGTAGTCAGAAAACACTCACATAACCGATGACCTGAAAGGTGAAGGCTGGCACGGAAGAGTGGTTGAGATGTTAGAGAGAGGAGACCGCAAGGGATTGCTTACTCCCTTGCTTGGCGCTGCACCTACTCGACGAAACGAACAACTGCCTCGTTTGAGTGCACTCGACGGCCTGAGGGCAGCGGTGGTACTGACAAAGGACACCGTGAAGGCCGTTTCAATAACAGCCATGGAAGCATTACGAGAAGGTGCTGCCTTCATCGGAATGACCGGTTCGCAGAATGAACTGATCGACCCATTCGAGGACCTCAACGCTCCGATCTGGGAATCAGCACCTCCCGAAGAGTTGCTGGCTCTGGCATACAATTACTGCGAAGAATTGACCATCAGAGAAGCGGGAAATTTCCACCATTCCTTCAAGTATCTACCCGATGAACAAAGGCTGGCGATGTGTGCTGTTTACGCATTCTGTCGTCGTGCTGACGATATCGCAGACGGGGACTGGGCAGACAGATTCCCTGGCTCACTCGGTGAACTCGACCCAGAAGCAGAAACCTATCGAGAGAGGTTGGAGGAGCTCTACGCTAAGGATTCAATAATCGATGAGGATTCATACAAGAATAAATTGACACAATTGTTTTTCTTCCGCAAGAAACTTTCAACCTGCTACAATGAACTCTCCAGCACCGACCCTGTGTTCCTTGCACTGAAAGATACCGTGAAACAATATGGAATCGATAAGGTCTACTTCGACGACCTCATCTCTGGGATGGAAGAAGACCTCTTCGTCAATCGATACAAGACATTCGATGACCTCTATCTCTACTGCTACAGAGTCGCCAGTGTGGTCGGTTTGATGTGTATCGAGATCTATGGCTACGAAGATGAACGAGCCAAGAGATTTGCAGAGTCGTGGGGAATCTTCATGCAACTCACCAATGTACTGCGAGATGTTGGTGAAGACATCGAGCGCGATAGAGTATACCTTCCGCTTGAGGAACTGAAGTCCAACGATATCGAAGAATCTGGATTGATGGAAGGAAAGGTGCAACTCAACAAACATTGGGAGCCATATGTCAAGGAATACGCCAAACGGGCGCGCACATATCTCAAGGAAGCGCGAAAGTTACTCCCCCTCCTTCCCAAGCGAGCAAGATACTCGCCAGCTGCGATGATAGCCTTCTACGAAAAGATCCTTGCTCGAATCTTAAGGCAACAAGGAGATGTCTTCACTGAGCGAATCAGACTTTCAAAACCACAGAAACTATTCCTTGCTGCAACCGTCTATATCAAGTACAGAATCTTGCCAAGGTTCCTCTCATCCATCTGGGATGGTGTTGCTAAAGTAGGACTATTGCCAAAGGTTTGATGCTGAGCCCCATACCGCAGGATTGAAGCAACTCGGCCTACTCATCTGTGCGTGGACAGCGTCATCGGAGATATGCACCGCTACCAGCGACTGACCCCCTTCCGAATCAGAGATGTCTTGATCGTAGCATCTCCTTTCGATAATTATGTACTGGAGGAGTCGGGTCACCTCACGGACCTGATCGCCAAGGAATACAATGAGTTGAACCTAACACAGGCACCACGATTCATCCATTCACCGAATGCCGAGGATGCATTGACATTGATGCGAATCTGGAAATTTGACCTGATAATAACGATGGCCCGAATCGGCTCGATGAAAGTGCATGATTTCGCCCAAAGAGCGGCGGATCTTCTTCCTGGGATCAAAGTGGTACTGTTGGCCTACAACACCAGAGAACTGGCCACACTCAGACAAGGTGCAGGAATCGAGAGGACATTCGTATGGCATGGTGACAGCAGAATCATTCTAGCCATCTGCAAACTGATGGAAGATACCAACAATGCCTACAACGATGTGAAGAATGGAGATGTACAAGTCATCCTATTGGTCGAAGACAGCAGAAGATTCTATTCAGGATACCTACCAATTCTCTATAGAATGTTGGTTGAGCAGACAAGCAGGTTGATGTTCAAAGGAGCGAATCTGCAAGAGAAGGTACTGAGACTCAGAGCTCGTGCCAAGGTCCTTCTAGCAACAGATTATGAAGAAGCGATGTTGCATATCGAGCGTTACGAGGATAACATCATCGGAGTGATCACGGATGGTCGTTTTCCAAATGCTGACGGCGATATTGACAATGCGGGGCTTGATCTGGTCAAGGAGGTGCGCACTCGGCATCCACATATGCCAATATTGTTCCAATCCAAGAACCTCGAACTCAAGCAGGCTGCTGAAGAACTGGGCACCACATTCTTGCACAAAGAAGACCCTGCGCTACATCGAGGAATCGAGGATTTCATGAAACATGAGATGAGTTTCGGCGACTTCATTTTCCGTGATGAGGAAGGTGAAGAATTGGCCAGAGCAGCAGATCTCAGCGAACTACGTAATGCGCTACAGGTAGTTCCAGTCCAATCGGTTCGCAGACATGCAGAACGCAATCACTTCTCCCATTGGATGAGAACAAGAACTGAATTCGACCTGGCCGCCAAGATCCGGCCGATGAAACTTGATGACTTCAGTGAATTGGAAGGTGTACGAGATTTTCTCATTCACGAAATTGGGGAATTCCTCAACAATCGTAGAGCCCGACAAGTCAGGAATTACGAAAAGGGATTGGAGAAGGTGGGGGGTTTCCAGAGACTGGGAAGTGGAACACTTGGCGGAAAGGGAAGAGGGCTGGCCTTCTTCTACACGAAGATGCCCGACCTTGGAATCAATGAATTGTTTCCAGATGTGCAGATAGTCGTACCCAAGAGTCTGGTCATTGCAACCGATGTATTTGAGGAATTCATTTCCAGGAACTCGTTGGAAAAATATGCTACGGATGAATTTGAGGATGAAGAGGTACAGGCTGCATTCCTGAAAGGTGAGTTTATGGGAGAGGAAGAGGAGACCCTGCGCAGAATCCTCAATATCGTGAATTGGCCGTTAGCAGTTCGTTCATCGAGCCTGCTTGAAGATGCCCTCCACCAACCTTTCGCTGGAGTTTATGACACCTTCTTCCTCCCCAACGATCACAGTGAGGGTGAGGTCAGAGCAACTCAACTATCAGATGCGATAAAACTGGTTTTTGCCTCTACCTATTCAAAGCGTGCCAAGGCATACGTCGCCGCTACTCCAAACTCAATAGAGGAAGAAAAGATGGCGGTTGTGGTTCAAGAAATGGTGGGTAGTGAACATGATGGACTGTTCTATCCACTGATCTCAGGAGTTGCAAGAAGCAGAAACCACTACCCGGTAGCACCAATGAAATCGGAGGATGGAGTTGCCGCAATCGCTCTTGGACTGGGAGTCACCGTGGCAACTGGAGGGAAATGTCTGAGATTCTCGCCAGTCCATCCAAAGAGAGTACTGCAACTCGCATATACAGGAAGCGCCTTGCATCAGAGCCAGAACTCTTTCTGGGCCCTGAATACTGGATTGAGCGATAGATTCGAAGGAATGGAATTGATCAAGATGCTCACAGAAAAGAACCTCTCAATTGCAGAACAGCATGGCAGATTGGACACGATCGCCTCAACCTATGTGGCGGCAGATGATAGGCTGTATGATGGAGTGGTCAGAGATGGGCCGCGCGTCCTGACCTTTCACGGTCCATTGAAAAGAGATTCTTTTCCACTGCCTGATATTCTGAAACATGTTCTTTCCACCTGCGAGAAACATCTCTCTTGTCCTGTTGAGATTGAATTCGCAGTTGATGTGGATAATGACAACGAAATCAGAAAGTTTGCACTATTGCAATTGAGACCATTATTATCCATTGGCACTGATGTCGATGTTGATATCGGCACCGTGGATCAAGATTCCGTCATCTGTGCCAGCAGTCTATCTCTCGGCTCAGGAATCATTGAAGATATCTATGATGTGGTATATGTTAATCCTCAAGTGATGAATAGAATGAAAACACGCGATATCGTTCCTGACATAGAAAAAGTGAATGCCAGATTGACTCAACAGAATCGACCATACATCTTGATCGGCCCAGGACGTTGGGGTTCCTCCGACCCCAGTCTGGGAATTCCAGTTACATGGAGTCAGATAAGTGGAGCAAAAGCCATTGTCGAGGCTCGGATGGGTGATATCCATGTCGAACCAAGTCAGGGAACCCACTTCTTCCAGAACATCGTCTCTTTCAACGTCGGCTATTTGACGATAACCTCACAGGATGAAGACATAGACTGGGAATGGCTTGACTCACATCCAGCGGTGTTTGAACAGGGCCCGTTACGACACATCAAAGTCGAAGCTGGAATTCGCGTTCTTCTCGATGGCAAAGATGGTGAAGCAATCATCGAGAAGTCCTGATATCCGTCGCATTCATCAAGGTGTAGCGATGGCGTGAATCATTCATAGTACCGGAGGGGTCGAGATGAGAGTTGCAGTATTGAAGGTGGACAACTGTCAACCAAAGAAATGCATGGCTGAATGTCATGCATTCTGCCCTCCAGTGAGGAATGGTGTGGAGTGCATCATCCTCGACGAGAAGAGTGGTAAACCACACATCTCCGAGCCACTCTGTATCGGCTGTGGAATCTGTATCAACAAGTGCCCACACGATGCACTCATCATCACTCAATTACCAAGCGAATTAGAGGAGGACAAGATTCACCGCTACTCGATGAATGGGTTCAGACTGTTCCGACTTCCGACCCCTACCAAGAATCAGGTGGTGGGAATTCTAGGCCCCAATGGCATGGGTAAATCCACTGCGATCAACATCCTTTCTGGACAATTGATCCCTAATCTGGGAGATTGGGAAGCTGAAGATTGCTGGTGGGAAGATGTTCTGGAAAGTCTACCACGTGGCGAATTGCGAGATTATCTCAGTCTGTTGAGTGAGGATGGTGTCAAAGTTGCCGTCAAACCACAATATATCGATCACTTGCCAAAGATGATTTCCGGGGCTGTTAGAGAACTGCTGTCTGGAGTTGATGAACTAGGGAAAATGGATGAAATGACTGAAAAGTTAGGTCTGAACCATCTATTGGATAGAGAGTTGACACAACTCTCGGGTGGAGAGTTGCAAAGAGTTGCAATATGTGCAACAGTACTTCGACAAGCAGATGTCTACTTCTTTGACGAACCATCTTCATATCTGGATATCCATGAGAGGATGAGGATGGTTAGACTGATTCAGGAGATTGCCGTTGAAAAGAGAGTCATCGTCATCGAGCACGACCTTGCTATTCTCGATGTTCTTTGCGACCTCGTCCATATCGTCTATGGTGAGAAAGGTGCATATGGGATATTCACCCCTGCGCGTTCCACAAGAACTGCAATCAATGTCTACCTCGATGGTTTCCTCCCTGAACAGAATGTGCGAGTAAGAGACAAACCCATCGTCTTCCAGAAACACACTGAGCGTTCGAGTGTGAAAGGCACCCCCATTCTGTCATGGGGAGGGGTGGAGAAGAAGCTGGGAGAATTCCAACTGCGAACTGGAGAAGGTAAGATCCATCGCTCTGAGGTCGTAGGCGTGGTTGGTGCCAACGGAACTGGAAAGACCACGATGGTCAAATTGATTGCTGGAGAAATGGAATACGATGAGGGTTGGGTGACCGCTGAAGCAAGAATCTCCTACAAGCCACAACACGTCACTGCAGAACATGACCTGAAGGTCAGAGAATGGTTGGATGCTGAACTCGGCACTGCATGGAGAAGTGGAGAATTCCAGGTCAATGTGGTTCGTGCACTCGGAGTCCAACGCCTACTTGAGAAGCGAAGCAATACCCTGAGTGGTGGTGAACTACAAGCGGTGAGCATCGTCCTGTGTCTGGGGCGGGATGCGGACCTCTATCTGCTCGACGAACCAAGTGCTCATCTGGATGCCAACGCTAGAATGGAGGCGGCCAAAGCGATTCGGAGATGTATGGAAGCGAATGAAAGATCTGCATTGGTGATAGACCACGATGTGTATTTCATCGATATCGTCAGCGACTCTTTATTGGTGTTTGAAGGCGAAGGTGGCAAACACGGAATGGCAGAAGGACCATTCGAGCTGAGGCAAGGGATGAATCGATTCCTGAAGGATGTCAACATCACTTTCCGCCGCGACCATGATTCAAAGAGACCTAGAATCAACAAGCCAGAGAGCAGAAAGGACAGAGAACAACAGAGCAGTGGAGACTACTACGCCTACAAAACCTGAATTCAGGCCTTGGGACGATGCGACTTCTTGGACCACGAGAACTTGCGGATCTTGGCTGTTTCACCAAAACCACAGGATGCACAAACCGACTTCCTCTTGTGGTAGGCATGTCGTCCACATCGACGACATCTGAAGTGCGTGGACTTCTGGCGCTTACCCATGGAAGGAGTACCTTTACTCACCTGAACACCTCTTGAACGAGGCGCCGTGCGACCCTCCGTATATGAATACAGCGTACAGAGAAGATTTCCGAGAAGATGGCGCAGGTTTCATTCTTCTTCGAAAATGGACCTTTCCACACTTCTGGTGATGATTGCAAAAGCAGTTCCTAGAACCAGACCGCCGGCGATGAACAACGCGCTGGTGATGACCAACAACTGTACGATGTTGTAGAGGATCTGTGCCATCGCTGAGCCATTTGATTCCAACAATAGATCGCCCCCTGTGGA
>Ga0315334_10000932_pt1 | contig 17993 bp, 18 predicted proteins | sample M150034915metaG_FD_205555 | JGI IMG/M metagenome (GOLD analysis project Ga0315334, IMG submission 205555) | Ammonia-oxidizing marine archaeal communities from Monterey Bay, California, United States - M1 500m 34915 | ecosystem: Environmental > Aquatic > Marine > Intertidal zone | place: USA... | reverse complement strand
GCAAGGGCGCTTGCGCCCAGCGCCGTCACCGGGGTCGAGCAATCGGTGGTCTCGGCATTTACCGTCACCGTCTCGGCACCCGAGGAGCCGAGCGAGCCGCCGGAGCCGGAACCGGAAGGCGCGCAGGGCGATCCGGGGCGTGAGGCAGTCCCCGATGCGGTTACCGCGCCGCCGCAACCGGTGCGCCGGGATCCGCCCGCCCCGCGTGCGTCGTCCACCGGCACTGCCGATACGTCGGGGGCGACCGAAGAGGGGGCCGGGACGGGCCGATCGGGCACGGGTGAGGGCACCGGCAGTGGCGATGGCGGCGGCGGGCAGGGCGGGGGTGCGGCCACCAAGCCGCAGCTGGTCCGCGCGATCACCGATGCCAGCGCCTTCCCGGTGCCGCCCGGCGGGCGTGCCGCGCGGATCGGCCAATCGGTTATCGTGCGGCTGAGCGTATCGGCGCAGGGACGCGCCACCCGCTGCAGCATCTATCGCCCGAGCCCGTTTCCCGAGACCGACGCCACCGTCTGCCGGCTGGCGCTGGAACAATTGCGCTTCGAGCCCGCCCGCGATCGTGCAGGGAACCCGGTGGCTGCGGAATTCTATTACCAGCAGCGCTTCTTCAACTGAGGCGCCGCGCTGCCGCGGGTCAGGTCTGGGTCTTGCTGCCGATCACCTGCAGCAGTTCGTCGCGCCCATAGGGCTTGGTGAGCAGGCCCGCCGCCCCCAGTTCCTCGAGCCGGTCCTGCATTTCGCCATATCCGGTTGCCAGCCAGAACGGCACGCCCAGTTCCTTGAGTTTCAGCGCCACCGGCTCGCTGTTTTCCTTGCCCAGATTGTAATCGAGGATCGCCAGCTCGGGCTCGGTCCTCGCCAGCGCGTCGAGGGCGGCGGCGACCGAGCTTTCGACCCGGACGTTCTCGACCCCCAGTTCCTTCAGGCAATCCTCCGCGTCGAGTGCGATGATCATGCTGTCTTCGACCAGCAGGACGGTATTGGGAACATCGGCCAAGCCGGTCTCCTTCTTGGTGGCGGTGGGCTCGATTTCGTAGCCCTCGGCGGCGCGCCATTCGACATATTGCGAGGGAATGCAGAAGCGGGCCTCGACTCCGCTGAGCCGGTAGTTGATCTCGGCCTCGCCCTTGAGTTCGTGCGGGATCGAGCGATCGATGATCGTGCTGCCGAAGCCGCGCCGCTGCGGCGGCTTGACCGGCGGGCCGCCGCGTTCGCGCCAGTCGAGGCAGAGATCACCATTGTCCTGCCGGGTCACGGTCACTTCGAGCATGCCCGAACTGTCGCTGAGCGAGCCGTATTTGGCCGAATTGGTGATCATCTCATGCATGACCAGCGCCAGCACCGTATAGGCTTCGGGGGCGATCATCGCCTCCGGGCCGATCAGCGCGAGCCGGTCGCGCTGGTCCGACAGATAGGCATGCGCTTCGGTCTCGATCAGCTCGGAAAACGGCGCATGCGACCAATTGCCTTTGGTGATGTTGTCATGCGCAGAGGCCAGCGATCGCACGCGGCCACCGACGATCTCGACGAAGCTTTCGATGTTGCGCGCATCGTTCTTCGACTGGTTGATGAGGCCGCGGATGAGATTGAGGATATTGCGCACCCGGTGGTTGAGCTCGGCAATCAGCAATTCCTGCTGCTGCTGCGCGCGGGCGCGCTCGGTCACCGCTTCGTCGGTCAACCGCAGGATAATCTCGAGCAGCGTGACCCGCAGGCTTTCGGCGATCTCGATTTCGGCATCGGACCATTTCTCGGCGCGGCCCTCGACGGTCTCCTGCCACGCCTCGAAGCTCTTGCGCGGGGTCAGCCGGGCGCCATTGGGGCCCATCTCGACCGGCTTTTCCGGATTGCCCGCCCAGGTCACGGTCTGCACCAGCGGCTTGCGCCACAGGACCAGATAATCGCGCGGGGTGCGCGAGACGGGGATGATCAGCGCCCCCACCGCCCGATCGGCGAAACGCGCCGCGCGGGGCAGGCGGTCGGCGATCGCTTCGCTGGCGAGAATCCGGCTGGTCGCCGCGCCGTTCAGGCTCGATACGATCGCGCGGAATTCCTCTTCATTGGGGGCGGAACCACGCGAATCGTAGAGGTCGTCGACGAAGATGCTCGCGCCGTCGTGCGGAATGGCCTGCTGGATGACTGGCTCGATCATCGGCAGGCTGGCCGACAGCGGGGTGCCCGCGGCCACATCGCGCATCAGCTGCGTGTGCATCGCCCGCCCGTGTTCGCGGCGTTCGGCGGTCTGCCGGGCCAGCGTACGGTCGAGCGTCAGCGAGAAGAATTCGGAGAACAGCTCCGCCGCGGTGCGCTGCGAATAGGGCAGCAGCTTGGGGCCGTAGTGATGGCAGGCGAACAGGCCCCACAGCTTGCCGCCGATGATGATCGAGATCGACAGCGAGGCGCCGACGCCCATGTTCTTGAGATATTCGATATGGATCGGCGATACCGCGCGCAGCGAACTCATGCTCAGGTCGAGCGGTTCGCCTTCGAGCGAGAGACCGGGTTCGATCGGGACGGGTTCGGCCTCGACATCGGCAATGATCCGGAAGCGGTTGCGCACGTAGAGCGCGCGGGCCTGGTCGGGAATGTCCGACCGCGGATACCGCAGGCCGTGGAATTTCTCGAGATCGTCGCGCGCCGCCTCGGCGATGACCTCGCCCGAAAGATCGTCGCGGAAGCGATAGACCATCACGCGGTCGATCTCGAGCGCGGCGCGCAGCTGGCGCGCCGCCTCGGCGACAAGCGGTTCGACTTCGGTATGCTTCTCCAGCCGGGCCATGATCGGGCGCAGGACGGCCAGCTGGCGGTTGAGGACGCCTGCGGCATGCGGTTCGATCTCGATGATCGTATTGCCGCCCGAACTGTGCAGCGCGCAGTCGAACAGGCAGTCGCCGTCGAACAGCGCAAGGCCGAAGATCCGTTCGACCTGGTCGGGGAAAGTCAGCGCGGCAGCCGCGCTGCGCAACTGGTCCATCGCATCGGGCGCGAACAGCCTGCTCAACCGGTCGCCGATTTCGATCGTCCGGCCAGCGCCGAGGATCGTCTCGAGGTTGGTCGATCGGTGAGCGACGAACCAGTCGGAGTTGAGCGCGAGCAGCGCGCCGAAATTCTGGATCCGGCCCAGCTGGTGGATCGGTTCGCGGTCGCAATTGCTCAGATTGACGTCGGTCGAATGCATTACGCTGCCTTAAGTGCGAGGCACTGCGATGCAACTATGTTGAAATGCGTAAATGTGGCACGTGCGGCGCGCAGCACGCTGTCATGCTCGCAGCTGTCGCATGTCCGGGCAAGGGCAGGAAGCATGCTGCGCCAGTACTGGCCCATGCGCGGGTCGGCGAGGAAGGCGGTGGGGACATCGGCCTGCGCCCTCGCCAGCCGCGCCAGAATGGCCCGGTTGCCCAGCGCCGATCCGGCCAGTACCCAGCATACGCCCAGCGTGTCGCCGTCATCCGCAGCCACGAAATCGGGCGTTTCAACGGGGATCGCCCGGTCGAGGCTGGCCAGGTCCCGGGCGATCAGATCGGATTGCGGCGGCGGCGGGTTGTCGAGGGCGCGGGCTTCCAGCCAGCGCTCGACACCGCGGCGTGCCCGGTACTGGATGTCCAGGAACTGAGCGTAGCCATCGCGATCGGCCAGCACGAGCGAACCCAGCCGGGCATCGAGCGTGTCATGCTCGGCCGCGGTCCCCTGCTTGAGAATTTCCCGGATGGTGCGACCCATCGCGTCGCTTGCCGGCATACGAGCGGCCTCGCTCATCAAACGTTTCACCCCCAGCTAAGGGCGGAGGTCTCAACGATCGGTTATCGGCCAAGCCCCGCCAGAACGGAAAGCGCGCAGCGATCGAAATGGTTCCCGAACAGGTTTTCGTATGATCCGCACGCCGGGCGGGTTACTTGGGAGCGATCAGCTTCTGGCCCTGCTGGCGGATCGCATTGGCGACCATCGGTTCGACGAAGGACAGCGCCAGGGGCAGGTTCACCTCGAAGATCACCTGCGTCTCCTCGATGATGACGCATCCGTCGATCGATTGGCCCATCGCCTTCACGGCCAGGTTCATCCGGTCTTCGCTCGGCCAGCTCGTGGTCACGTCGGCCAACCCGCCGGGCACATATTGCCCGATTTCGTGGCTGCGCGACTGCAGGCGGCGCCGGACTTCGTCCTTGCCGAGATCGTGGGAAAGCGGAACGCGCATCAGCTCTTGTCCTCCAGCTGCGGGCTGGTCTGCGCCGCTTCGCCGAACTTGTAATCGAGATAGCGGTGCTTGATCGCCAGGTCGTCGAGCGAGCCTTCGGCCAGTTGCCGGGTGATCGAATCGATTTCGCCGCTGATCTTGCCGAGGCTGTCGGTCAGCTGCTCGTCCGGCGTCGCCCCGGCACGCTGCTCGGTGCGCAGATGCGCGGGAATGCGGCGGTAGCTGTCGATCATTTCGGGCAGCTGTTCGCCGACCAGGCTGCGCACTTCGCGTGCCTTGGGATGGTTCTGGTCGAGCCCTTCGAGCTGCAGGCCCAGCGCATCCAGCTGGACGCCCATGTCATCGACGATCTTCGCCGCTGGCGGGGGCAGGGCGGGGCGCTGCGCTTCGAGCCACAGCTCGGTGCGGCCGACCATCTGCTGGACATTGCCCTTGTTGATGTCGGCGCGCTTGGGCGTTTTGATCTTCGGATAACTGGCGAAGATTGCGGTAGCGATGGCCGTGGCGACGACCACGGCCATGACGCCCCAGAAACCGATGCCGCTGAAGATCGCCCCGGCAACCCCGGCTCCCACCCAGATGGCGGCCACCGCGATCACGAGGTTGCGCACCTTCTTCATCAGGTGGTCGCGCTTGGCCTTGGCCGAACCCTGCCCGATCGAGGGCGCGCGCCGGTGGCGGCCGCCTTCGCGGTTGTCGCGCACCAGCGCCTTGCTCTCGGACAATATGCGGTCGCTGTCGCGGGTGAGGTCGTTCACGATGCCGCCCTCAGCCCTCGATGCTCAGCAGGCTGCTTTCGGCGACCTGCTTCTGCGCCTGCGCCTGGCCTTCGGCGCGCGCGATATAACCCTTCGACTTCTCGACCTCGTCGGTCAGCAGCGTGACCGTCTGCTTCATGCTGTCGAGCGCGCGCAGCTTGAAGCTGTCGACCTCGTCCATCGTGTCGTAGATGTTCTGGAAGGCGCGTTGCAGCGTTTCCAGCGGGATCGTGCTCGCTGCGGCCTGTTCGTGGATCTTGCCGGTCTGGTCGCGCAGCAGCGTACTGGTGCTGTCGATGATGCCGGCAGTGGTTTCGTTGAGCGCGGTGATCTGGCCCAGCACGAGGCGCTGGTTGGTCATCGCCTCGGCCACGGTCACTGCCGTGCGCAGCGCGCCGACGGTGGTGGTGCTGGCGCGGTCGACGCCCTTCACCAACTCGACATTGTTCTTTTTCACCAGGTCGAGCGCGAGATAGCCCTGTACGCTCACCGCCATCTGGGTGAGCAAATCCTGCGTGCGCTGGCGGACATAGAACAGCGCGGTTTCGCGCACCGCCTTGGCCTTGGCCGGATCGGTCGCGTCAAGTTCGGCGGCCTTTTCCTCCAGCGTCGCGTCGAGCGAGTTGGAGATGTGGATCATCTGTTCCAGATTGCCCATCGCCTCCCACAGTTTCTGCCGTTCGACGTCGATCGCGGCATTGTCCATGATCAGCTCGTCCTTGCCGCTGGCGAGGTTGTTGAGGATCGACTGGATATGCGTCTGCGCGCTCTGGTAGCTGCGGAAGTAATTGGTCAGCTTGTTGCCGAAGGGAATGATACCGAGGATCTTGCGCGGACCCGACAGCTTGCCGCGCTTGCCGGGGTCGAGGTCTTCCACCACGCGGCGCAGTTCGGCCAGATTGGCGCCGACGCCTTCGTCCTTGTCCATCGCGCGCACCGGGCGGTCGAGGAAACGGTTGGACATGCCCGCCGCAGCCATGATTTCCTTGCGGCCCATATTGGTCAGCTGGTCGACCTTCTTGCCGAATTCGGGCGAATTCGCATCCTCGGCGATCAGATCGGCGACGAAGCCGTCGACCTTGGCCTGCAGCTTGCTCTTCACCTCTTCCGAAACCGGGACGAGGCCCGCAGCCTTCTCCGGCTTGACCTCGGGCACGGGATCGGGCGGCGTGAGGTCGAAGGCGGTTTCGGTGGCAGTTGCGGTCGGCGTTTTCGTATCGCTCATGGGCGCAGATCTCTCCAAGCGGCTATAATCCTGTATTAGGGTGGCAATACACGATCTTCAAGCGCGCAGTCGCGCGGCGCGGCGATAGTGCCGCGCCGATGGCGCGAAGCGCAAGGCAATTCGGAAGAGGGTCCGCTCGCAGCGCCAGCGCCCGACCGGGGGCGATTGCTTCAGGCGGCCAGGTCCAGCGGTACGATTTCGCCAGCGAGATACTGCTTTTTCGCCTTGGCCCGGCTGAGCTTGCCCGAACTGGTGCGCGGCAGGGTGCGCGGCGGGACCAGCTCGACCACGCAGCTCATTCCGGTGACGCCGCGGACCTTGTCGGCGATCTGGTCGCGCAGCTTGATCCGCTCTTCGGGGTCCGAGACGCGGCAATGGACCAGCACGGCGGGGGTTTCTTCGCCATTGTCGGTATCGACCGAGAAGGCGGCGATGTCGCCGTGGTTGAAGCTCGGCAATTGCTCGACCGCCCATTCGATGTCCTGCGGCCACAGGTTCTTGCCATTGATGATGATCATGTCCTTGGCGCGGCCGACGATGAACAGATAGCCATCGGCCATGTAGCCCATGTCGCCCGTGTCGAGCCAGACGTCCCCATTGTCCTTGGCGACGAGGCAGTCGGTGGTTGCTTCCTCGTTGCGGAAATAGGAATGCATCACGCTCTTGCCGCGGCACCAGACCTTGCCGATCTGGTGATCGCCCTTGATCCGGCCGTTCTCGCCGCGGATCTCGACATCCATGCCCGGTATCGGTTTGCCGCAATTGACGATGGCGCGGTACCGCGCGGGTTTGGACAGGTCGCGCGGGCGTCCCGACAGGCGTTCTTCCTCGACCAGTTCGACGCGGATGCCTTCACCCGGAGGCATGACCGTTACGGCCAGCGTGGCTTCGGCGAGGCCGTAGCTAGGGTTGAAGCTGCTTGCCTGGAAACCGGCATCGGCAAAGGCATTGACGAAATTCTGCATGACGTCGGGACGGATCATGTCCGCGCCATTGCCCGCAACGCGCCAGCGCGACAGGTCGAAGCGGTCGGCGACCTGGCTCTGGCTGGAAATGCGGCGCGCGCAGATGTCGTAGCCGAAAGTCGGCGAATAGCTGAGCGTGGTGCCCTGGTTGCGGCTGATCAGGTCGAGCCAGGCGAGCGGGCGGCGGGCGAAATGCTCGGTGCGCAGGTAGTCGACCGACACCTGGTTGGCGATCAGCGACAGGAAGCAGCCGACCAGACCCATGTCGTGGTACCACGGCAGCCAGCTGACCACGCGGTCCTTGGTGCCGATATGCATCGATTCGGCATGCCCGCGCAGATTGTGGAGCAGCGCCTCGTGCGTCACTGCGACCCCGGTGGGGAAGCGCGTCGAGCCCGACGAATATTGCAGGTAGCAAATGTCTTCGGGCTGCGCTTCGGGCAGCTCGCATGGCGGGCCGGCGCGCTGGGCGAAATCGTCCCAGCTTTCGCCGTCGCAGCCCTGCCGGTCGGCGGCGGCCTTGGCCATTTCGGCGATTTCGGCGGGATAGATCAGGATTTTCGGGTCCGAGCTCTGCAGCTGGACCGAAAGCTGGTCGATATAACTTTCCTTGCCGCCGAAGGTCGTCGGTAAGGGCAGCGGGACCGGCCACGCGCCCATCAGCGTGCAGCCGCAGAACAATGCGGCGAACTCGGCGCTGGTCTCGGCGACCAGCGCGACGCGGTCTTCCTTGCGAATACCCATCGCCACCAGCCGGTACGCGGCCTGCAGCGCGTCCTGCTGCATCTGCGCATAGGGATAGACCCGTTCCAGCGTCCCGCGCATGTCGTGGAAGTTGAGGCCCTTGGCGCTTCGCGCAGCGTAATCGATAGCCTCGTTGAACGTCGCGAAGTCCGACCGGCGGCGTGGCAGGTCGCAGTCATTCGGCGTCGGCGTCAGTACGGCGTCGGTCATAATTTTCGGCGATACCCGTGAATAGCTGGGGCCTTTCGGCCATTCTCTTTGCGTGCTCTTTCGCGCTCATTGTAGGATGGGCGCGCTCTCCCACATTTCCCAATCTTAAAGGACTGTGGCAGGAATATGGCCCATGGATGATGAACGCACAACATCCGGTCGTGCTCGTCGCCGGGCAAAACCGCTTGATCGCATCCGGCTGGAAGAGCTGGCGGTGTCCTACGTCGCCCGGTTTTCGACCAGCGCGGGGAAGCTGCGGACCTATCTCCAGCGCAAGCTGCGCGAACGCGGGTTCACCGAGGGGGAGGAGCCCGATCTCGACGGTTTGCTGCACAAGTTCGTCGCGCGGGGCTATGTCGACGACGAGGCCTATGGCCGCGCCAAGGCGGGTGACCTGGCAGCGCGCGGCTATGGCGCCCGGCGGGTCGAGCAGGCCTTGCGGGCGGCGGGAATCGAGGACGACTTGCGCCAGGCGCTCGAACCCGGCGAGGACCAGCGGCGCCGCGCGGCGCTGGTGCTGGCGCGCAAGCGCCGCTTCGGTCCCTATGCCCGCCCGGCAGAAGGCGACGCCGAGGCGCAGCGCAAGCTGCACGAGAAGCGACTTGCCGCGATGGTGCGCGCAGGCCATGATTTCGAAATTGCCCGGCGCGTGATCGAAGCGCGCGATGTCGAGGAGCTAGAGGAATGGGTCGCGGAAGCTGCCGAGGGGTACGAATGAAGGTGCTGGCCGCCATGGCGGGGATGGCGGCGCTGCTTGCGTGTTCGCCGCAGACACAGGCCGGGGCCTCCTCCGAGCCGGCCGGCGCGCTGGCGCAGGCCCCCGAAACCGCGGTCCACCCCGTTTCGGGCCTCGCGGTCGTTCCCCTGACCGTGACCAGCGGCGAAGACCGCCACCAGTTCGCGGTCGAAGTGGCCGACACGCGCGAAGCGCAGGCCCGCGGCCTCATGTTCCGCACCGAGCTCGGCGATTTCGAAGGGATGATCTTTCCTTATGACGGAACGCGCGCGCAAAGCTTCTGGATGAAGAACACGCCGTTGTCGCTCGACATCATCTATGTCGGGCCGGACAACCGGATCAGCAATATCGCCGCCGAGACCGAACCCTATTCGCTCGACCCGGTCTACTCGGTGGGCCCGGTACTGGGCGTGCTCGAACTGCGCGGCGGACGCGCGGCGGAATTGGGGATCGAACCTGGCGACCGGGTCGAATGGTAAAGTCGCGCGGGCCCGCACGCGGGCGCTTGAGGCACGGCGAATAAACGGCTAACCGCGCGGACATGAACTTCCTCGGCAAGATCTTCACCTGGTGGAACGGTGCCACCATCGGCACGCATCTGTGGTCGGCCCGCAATGGCGAACACGTCGGCACCGATGCGCAGGGGAACAAGTACTACCGGTCGAAGAAGACCACCGGGGACGGGCGCGAACGCCGCTGGGTGATCTACGAAGGGGCCAATGATGCCAGCCGCGTGCCGAGCGAATGGCACGGCTGGCTGCACGGTTCCTTCGACGACGTACCCGAAAGCCATCTTCCGCCCGCTCGGATCTGGGAAGCCGATTACACGCCCAATGCCACGGGTACGGCAACTGCCTATCGCCCCGCCGGAGCGCTCGAGCGCGGCGGGCAGCGGGCCCGCGCCACCGGCGATTACGAAGCTTGGTCGCCCGAGGCGTGACGATGCGCGGGGCGCTCGCCCTCCTGGCCATGGCGGCGATAGCCTCGGGCTGCGAGCAGCAGGCCGAAGCGCCCGCAGAAGCCGTCGCCACCGACATTCCCGAAGAACTGCAGCAGGACGCGCTGCCGGTGCAGCCTGCCGCCGAAGCGGGAATCGGCACGCCGATGGCGGAACGCGTCGCCACGCTCGGCCTGCTCAACAAGCGCAACAATGTCAGCCGCGATCTCGAATTGCAGCCCGGCGACCAGCAGCGCGTGGGCGACGTAATCGTCCGCCTGCAAGCCTGCGAGCGCACGGCGCCGTGGGAAATGCCGAGCGAAACCGGGGCCTTCGTCCAGTTGCTGGTCAAGGAACGCGGGACCGAGGACCAGTTCCGCAAGGTGTTCTCGGGCTGGCTGTTCAAGAACTCGCCGAGCCTGAACGTGGTCGAACACCCGATCTACGACGTGTGGGTCAAGGAATGCACGATGGCCTTCCCGGGCGAGGAAGATGCGCCGAACCCGGCCACCACTGCAGGTAGCGACGCCGCGGCCTGACCGCCGGCTTGGGCCACTGCCGCCATGTATTGCGCCTGCGGCAGCGGAACCGCGCCCATCCGGCCCAGATGCTCGGTCATGAACTGGCAGTCCAGCACGGCATAGCCCGCCTCGCGCAATGCCGCGACCAGCCACGCCAGCGCCACCTTGCTGGCATCGGATGTGCGGCTGAACATGCTTTCCCCGCAGAACACGCGGTCGAACGCCACCCCGTACAGCCCGCCGACCAGCTCGCCGTCCTGCCAGCATTCGATCGAATGCGCGTGACCGGCCCTGTGCAGCGCGTTGTAGCTCGCTTCGACGCGGTGGCTGATCCAGCTTTCGGCATGCTCTTCGCGCGGCAGGGCGCATTGGGCGATCACGGCGGCGAAGGCGTGATCGCAGGTCACGCGGAAGCGGTCCTGCCGCAGCGTCTTTCGCAGGCTCTTCGACATGCGGAACCCGCCAAGCGGGATGATCGCGCGCTCGCGCGGCTCGACCCAGTAGACTTCGGGGTCGTCCCGGTGGTCGGCCATGGGGAATACCCCGCCGCGATAGGCGCGCAGCAGCAATTCGACCGGAATCAGCGAGAGGTTGGGGGCATGCATCGCGCTGCGCTCTACCACTTCCCGATTGCCAGCGATATCCGCCTTGCCAAGTAGGGATGGGCATACTAATGCGCGCCCTTCCTGCAGGGGTGTAGCTCAGCTGGTAGAGCATCGGTCTCCAAAACCGAGGGCCACGGGTTCGAATCCTGTCACCCCTGCCATTTCCTTTTCGCGGTGACTTGTCGTTGGCTCCCGCCCGCCCTATCGGGCAGCGCATGACAGAAGACGAAAAGCGCCGGCGCGGCATCGAAGACCGCAAGTTTTACGCTGCCGAACAGGAAGCCCGGTTCGAGAAACAGGGCCTCGAATCGCACACTCCCCAGACCGAACATCCAAGCTACAAACTTGCGTTCCAGGACAAGGACTTCCTGCTGCGCGAGGAATTGCGCCCGGTGCGCTTCCAGCTCGAACTGCTCAAGCCCGAGATGGTCCTCGACGAGGCCGGGGTGGGCTCGACGCTGGTGATGTATGGCAGCGCGCGCATTCCGCCTCCCGAAGCGGCGGAAACCGCGCTCGAAGGCGCCAAGGACCTGCCCGAGGAAGAGCGCAAGGTCGTCGAGAGCCTGGTCGCCAAGTCGAAATATTACGAGGAAGCGCGGAAGCTGGCCAAGCTGGCGACCGAGAAGTCGATCATCGAGAACGGCAAGCGCCAGTTCGTCGTGTGCTCGGGCGGCGGTCCGTCGATCATGGAAGCGGCCAATCGCGGTGCCAGCGAGGCGGGCGGCGAATCGATCGGCCTCAACATCATCCTGCCGCACGAACAGGCGCCCAACCAGTATGTGACGCCCTACCTGTCGCTCAACTTCCATTATTTCGCGCTGCGCAAGATGCACTTCCTGCTGCGCGCGCGCGCGGTTGCAGTGTTCCCCGGCGGGTTCGGCACGTTCGACGAATTCTTCGAACTGCTGACCCTTATCCAGACGGGCAAGATGAAGCCCATCCCGATCCTGCTGTTCGGCAAGGATTTCTGGTCACGCGTCGTCAATTTCGAGGCGATTGCCGAGGAGGGCACGATCTCGAAGAAGGATCTCGACCTGTTCCGCTGGTGCGAAACCGCGGACGAGGCGTGGGAATATCTGTGCGACTTCTACGATCTAGGCTGCTGATCGCGTTCGCCCCGGTTGCGGACCGCCTGATGGCCCAGCGGGCCTGACCCGTCGCCGAAACCGGGCGCATTCTCGATCGCGGCATAGGTGAACGCGCGGGCGATCCGGATCGCGTGGGTCAGCGGCTGCCGGTGCCCCAGCAGCGTGGCCAGCGCGGCCGACAGGGTGCAGCCGGTGCCATGCGTATGGCGCGTGTCGAGGCGGGTATGCGCGAAGCTGGCGAATTTCCCCGAAGGCGAGGCGATCCGGTCGACCACCTGCGTTTCGTCGCCGCCGTGGCCGCCCTTAGCCAGCACCTGGACGCCATGGCGTTCGGCCAGCGCGTGGGCCGCATCGAACATCCCATCGTCGGCAAGCGGACCGCGACCGGCCAGTATCTCGAGTTCGGGCTTGTTGGGGGTGACGATGGTGGCGATGTCCATCAACGCGGCGAACCCGGCGATCGTCTCGTCGTCGGCCAGCACCGATCCGCTGGTTGCCACCATGACGGGGTCGAACACGATCGGGCCGGCGAAGGTGTCGAGCTGCTCGGCCAGCAGCCGGGCAGTTTCGGGGGAACCGAGCATGCCGATCTTGATCGCATCGGCGCCGATGTCCGACAGGCAGCTTGCCACCTGATCGAGCACGAAGTGGGGCGGCAGCGGTTCGACACCCTGGACGCCGCGCGTATTCTGCGCGGTGATCGCGGTCAGCGCCGTCATCGCATAACCGCCCAACATGGTGATGGTCTTGATATCCGCCTGGATACCCGCGCCGCCCGAACTGTCGGAGCCCGCGATGGACAGGATGCGGGGAGGCGGCGCGTCGCTCACGCGGCAGCCTTTCGCTTGGTGGAAGGCGGGAATTTTTCGTGCAGCTTCTTGGCCCGGGTCGGGCGGTCCATCAGTTCGCCACCGCAATTGGGGCACAGATCGTCCAGCTCGTTCGCGCAATCGGCGCAGAAAGTGCATTCGAAACTGCAGATGAAAGCGCCGGGATCCTGCGCCGGCAGGTCGGTTCCGCAACGCTCGCAATCGGGTCTCATGTCCAGCATGGCTTGCTCCGTTTCCGCCCCCGCAATGCGCAGCGGTTCAATTTATCGATGGTGCGCGCGGCGAGGCGTCAGGACGCCGCCCGCACGGCATCGCAGATCCGGTCGACCAGCAACTCGACCTGGGCGGCATCGTCGCCTTCGGCCATCACCCGGATAACCGGTTCGGTGCCCGACGGGCGGATGACCAGCCGTCCGTTGCCTCCCAGTTCACGTTCGGCCTCGGCGATCGCCTGCTTGACGCTGTCCTGTTCGAGCGGCGCCCCGCCGTCATAGCGCACGTTCTTGAGCAATTGCGGCACCGGTTCGAAGAGCCGCAGCAATTCGCTCGCACGCTTGCCCGAACGCACCAGACCGGTCAGCACGCTCAACGCCGCGACCGTGCCGTCGCCGGTGGTGGCATGATCGAACAGGATCATGTGCCCCGACTGTTCGCCGCCGACGTTGAAGCCGCCGCGGCGCATGCGTTCGAGCACGTGCCGGTCCCCCACCTGCGTCCGTTCGAGCGTCAGCCCGATGCCCGCAAGATAGCGTTCGAGACCCAGGTTCGACATCACCGTGGCAACCACGCCGCCGCCTGTCAGCTTGCCGCGTTCGTGCAACCGGGTGGCGATTGCCGCCATGATCTGGTCCCCGTCGACCGTCTCGCCCTTCTCATCGATGACGATGAGGCGGTCGGCGTCGCCATCCAGCGCGATACCGATATCGGCGCCTTCGGCGACCACGCGCGCCTTGATCGCCGCGAGCGAGGTCGAGCCCACGCCGTCGTTGATATTGGTTCCGTTGGGCTCCACGCCCATGGCGATCACTTCGGCGCCCAGTTCCCAGATCGCGCCCGGGGTGACCTCGTAGGCGGCGCCATTGGCGCAATCGACCACCACCTTCAGCCCATCGAAGCGCACGTCGCTGCCGATCGATTGCTTGACCGCGTGCATATAGCGCCCGCGGGCATCCTCGATCCGCCGGGCGCGGCCGATATGGCCTGGCTCGACGAGCTGCGGCTGCTCTTCGAGCAGCGCCTCGATTGAGGCCTCCGCCTCGTCGGACAGCTTGAAGCCATCGGGACCGAACAGCTTGATGCCATTGTCCTCGAACGGATTGTGGCTGGCCGAAATCATCACGCCCAGATCGGCGCGCATCTCGCGGGTCAGCATCGCGATAGCAGGGGTGGGCAGCGGCCCGGTCATGACCACATCCATGCCGACGCTGGTGAAGCCCGCCACCAGCGCGCTTTCCATCATGTAGCCCGACAGCCGCGTATCCTTGCCGATCACCACGCGGTGGCGATGGTCGCCGCGCAGGAAATGCGTGCCTGCCGCCTGGCCGACGCGCATCGCAGTTGCGGCAGTCATCACCCCGCTATTGGTGCGTCCGCGGATTCCGTCAGTGCCGAAGAACTTGCGAGCCATGGATGGTCAAACTCCCTTGTGTCGGGGCCCCAATGGCGCGGTTGCCCAAGAAATAAAAGTCCAGCGCCCCTCTTTTCGCGTGCTATATCGCCGCTATGTGCAACCACGCGCTTACAGGGGCGTTAGGGACGCGAGTACGAAATTTGTTCACACCAACCCAAGAGGGGACATTCCATGGCTTTTGAGCTGATCGACCTGCCTTACGACGACACTGCGCTGGAACCTGCGGTTTCGGCCAAGACGCTCTCGTATCACCACGGCAAGCACCACAAGGCCTATCTCGACAAGACCAACAAGGCGATCGAGGGCACCGCCCACGAAGGCAAGAAGCTGGAAGAGGTGGTTGCCGCCGCGCGCGATAGCGACCAGGGCCTGTTCAACAATTCGGCGCAGAGCTGGAACCACGGCTTCTACTGGCACTCGATGGCGCCGGAAGAAACCAGCCCGTCGGACGAGCTCAAGAGCATGATCGACGATGTCTTCGGCTCGGTCGACGGCGTGAAGGAAAAGCTCGCCGAACGCGGTGCGGGCCACTTCGCCAGCGGCTGGGTCTGGCTCGCCGTGAAGGACGGCAAGCTGACGATCGAGGAAACGCATGACGGCGACACGCTGGCCGATCTCGACGGGGTGAACCCTCTGCTCGTGATCGACCTTTGGGAACACGCCTATTACCTCGATCACCAGAATGCGCGCCCGGCCTATCTCGAGGCGGTCAATGGCAAGCTCAACTGGAGCTTCGCGAGCGAAAACCTCGCGCGCGGAACGACCTGGGAATATCCCTGCTAAGCGCCAGGAACCCGACGATTTCGAAACCCGTCGCCAGCAATGGCGGCGGGTTTTTTACTGCTGCGCGGCAGTTTCGGCGGTCTCGGCTTCGCCGAACAGATCGGTCGCGAACAGCGGTTCGCCGAAGATGAACCCGACCAGATTGGGGCGTCCGATATGGTCGAACAGCGCAGTCAGCATCAACAGGATGGGGACCGAGAGCAAGGCCCCGAACACGCCCCAGATCCAGGTGAAATAGGACAGCGCGATCAGGATCAGCACCGGGTTCATGGTGAAGCGCGCGCCAAGGATCGACGGGGTGACGAGATTGGCTTCGACCGTGTGCAGCGCCAGATAGGCGGCCGCCGGGACGAGGCCCAGCACCACTGTATCGGCGGTGCCGATGCCGAACAGGCCGAGCAACGCGACCATCACGATCGGTCCGACATAGGGCAGGAAATTGAGCAGCGCCGCCAGCCCGCCCCACATGATCGGGGCATCGACCCCAAGCGCCCAGGCGCCCAGCGCCACGACCACGCCGACCATGGCATTGATCGACCCCACCGTGAGGATATAGGCGGCGACCCGGTCCTGCACTTCGCGGATCACGCGCGCGGCCTTGATGCTGGTGCCGAAGCTGGCGCGGCCGAACAGCAGCCGCTGGCGCAGCCGCACGCGCGCCTCGATCATGAAATAGGCCATCAGCAGCGTCAGGATCGTCTCGAGGATCAGGCTCGGCGTGGCAAAGGCCACCTGTTCGAGCAGGCTGGGTGCGGCCAGCACCACTTCGCGGGTGCCGTCACTGTTCATCAGCGCGGCGAGCTGTTCGTTAAGCGTGGCGATCCAGGCGAAGCGCTCGCGCAATTCGCCGAAGCGCGCCATCACGCCCTGCGCCATCGCCGGCACGTCGTCGAACAGCGCGACGGCCGGCTGCAGGATCAGCGCCAGAGCGAGCAGCAGGATGGCGAAGAAGAACAGGAGCGCCGCGAGCGAGGCGAGCGCATTGGGCAGGCCCCAGCCGTTGAGCTTGTCGGCCAGCGGCGAAAGGATCACGGTCAGCACCAGCGCGGTAACCACTGGCAGGAACACCACCGAACCGATCGACAGCACGAAGGGCAGGGCGAGGAACAGGCCCAGCCCGATCAGCAGCACCAGCGACGAGATCAGCCGCAATTCCTGTTCGGCGAAGGCGTGCCTGCTCGACCGGCGGCGCGGCGCCGGTGACACGGTTTCCTCGGGCGGCTTGGTCTCGCTCATCGGCGCTTATCTGCCTCGCATGGCGATTGGTGACAAGCGGCGCGGTCGCGACGGTTGCTAGCTGCGGCTGCTGCCCATGCCGGAGGCCACATCGTCGAGTTCCTGCAGGATCGCGCGGTGCGCTGCGCTGTCGCCGATCGAACGCTTCGGAATGTTGCCATCCGCCAGCATCGCATTGAGCGCGGCGCGCGCACGGCCCACCCGGCTCTTGATCGTGCCCACCGCACAATCGCAGATCGTCGCGGCTTCTTCGTAGGAAAAGCCGCCCGCACCCACGAGCAGCAGCGCTTCGCGCCGCTCGGGCGGCAGCGTCAGCAGCGCCCGGTGCATGTCGGACAGGTGGATCGGTTCTTCCTGTCCCGCCGGTGCGGTCAGGACGCGCTCGGCGACGGTCTCGTCATATTCGCCGCGAAAGCGGTTGCGGCGCATGTCGGTGAGATAGGCATTGCGCAGGATCACGAAGGTCCATGCGCGCATGCTGGTGCCGGGCTGGAAGCGCTCCTGCGCCGCCCATGCCTTGAGCAGCGTTTCCTGGACCAGATCGTCGGCCATGTCGGCGCGTCCGCACAGGCCGCGCGCGAAAGCGCGCAGGTGGGGGACGACCTCGGTCAGTTCCCGTTTGAAGTCGGCTTTGTCCGCTGCCGTCCGTTCGTGGTCCGACATCAGTCCTTTACATCCAGCTTGTCGAGCAGGTCCTGGAAACTGTCGGGGAGGGGCTCTTCAACCACGGAGTCATAGAGTTGGCGCAGGCCGTTCGCCCAATCCGGATCCTGTTCCTTCCCCGGAGCAGAGGGATGTGGCGGCGGCCCGCCAGCGGGTACCCGCTGCGGAGTGTTCGGCGTATCTGAGCTCATGGCTTGAAGACTGCTACCCTTTTCCTATGTCACCGGCAGGACGCCCTACCAGCATCTTTCGATCCCGCAACGTGCTTCGCACAACGCATGGGACGATGTCGAGTTCCCTTGCTTTGTGCAATGGAACAATTAGGCCCCCGCGGCATAGTAAGCGTTACTATGGGACCAGGCAAACCGTCAGGGGCAGGAAGCTGGTAAGCGAAGAACTCCAACGCAAAGGGCGCCGCAGGCGTTGGCTGATCGACTATCCGCGCGGAATCCCGGTGCTGATCTTCGTCTTGGTCACCGCCATAACCGTGCTCAGCGTCTTCGCGATCGAGCGCGGCGAGGCGCAGCGCGATGCCGCGGATGTGGCGCGCAAGGCGCAGGCGATGACTTCGGCGATCGAACGCCGCGCCTATACCAGTTCGGCCTACCTTCGCGCCGGCGCCGCGCTGCTGTCGACGCAGGACGAGATCACGCCCGAACTGTTCCGCCGCTTCGTTTCCGAATTGCGGTTGGATGCCAATTACCGCGGGGCAGAGGGGATCGGCTGGGCCCCGGTCGTCACTGCGGCCGAACTGCCTGAATTCGAAGCCCGGCTGAGCCGCAGCCGCGTGGAAGAACAGCGGGTGTCGCCAAGCCTGGCCGAACAGCCGCGCGACATGCTCACTCCGATCCTCTACCTGCAGCCCGACAC
>Ga0315334_10000930_pt1 | contig 18000 bp, 22 predicted proteins | sample M150034915metaG_FD_205555 | JGI IMG/M metagenome (GOLD analysis project Ga0315334, IMG submission 205555) | Ammonia-oxidizing marine archaeal communities from Monterey Bay, California, United States - M1 500m 34915 | ecosystem: Environmental > Aquatic > Marine > Intertidal zone | place: USA... | reverse complement strand
AGCGGAAGTCATGTCGGTTGAAGGAACGTGAGTGGATTTGTAGATATCGATTCCAGCCACTTGAGCAATACTGCCCGAAGCGAGTGAACCCGATCCTCCCACGTCCTTGTTGGAAGCGGAAGTGTTGACTACCAACGATCCGTCGCCGCCCGTGATGAGTTTGTAATACTCTTGAGGACGAAGAACGCAGAAGCGTCCGTCGGCTGGAACGTCGTTGTTGTCGAGTGCGGCTGCCGCTGTGAACAACGCCGCGATTAGTTCCGCTCCCGTGGGATCCGTGGTGTCGCCATCCGCTCCGGCTCCTGCTGGGGCGCGAAGTAGATTTTGTGACACGTCGATTTCCCCACCGACGTTTCCGCCTGTGACGTTGGGAGTGGTTGTACGCGCGGCCGCAATGAACACTTTGGCGAGAGCGGAGTCGAACCTGTTAGCCAACGCGCGGCCTAACTCTGTCGAGTAGACTGAACGAATGTCGTAGTGGTTCTTGACGTCGTCGATACTAGCCAGGAACGTCGAAGCAAGGAGAACGTCGTCAATAGTGATGACCTTCTCGTTTTTCTTCGGGTCGCTCAAGTAGCTGTTATCGGCGTCCGCGATGTTTTGACCAGGAGTGTGATAACTGGCAGTCGCAACGCCCGTGACTGGGAATTGCGCGCTTTTGCCGCTATCGATGGTACGCACCGTGTGTAGTCCCTTGAAGATGTTGTTCTCTTCAAAGGTAGTTAATATTTCGCCAGCAAACTTCTTCAGAAAGAGAGCGTTGTCGTTAGCAAACGAACCTCCTGTAGAGTTGATTTGACCAGCGCGTGAGGGAGTTGTATTCCCGTTAGCCATGATATAATCCTTATAAGTTAAGGTGTGATAGATTTAGGTTGTTAGACCGCTTCTCAAGCGTTCCGCGGACGTTCTCGTCGGTTGTCTAGCGCACTAGGCCGTCGGACGTGTTCCGTTTCTTCACTTAATAAAGTGGAAAGTGTTATTCGATTGGTTCGTCGTTCCCCATGGGAAGAGCATACCAACCTTCGGGCAGGGTCACTTTGTTTCTACTTCTCTCCCAACCACCCTCAGGCGTGGGGAAGTAGACGTGACCCGCGACGTCGTCGCCTAAACGAACAACGTCGTGGCTGTCGAGAGCGCCGTCAACGAAGACGACTCTTGCGCTCTTGCAACCGCTTGTTAAGATCAGACCGCAAACGCTCGCGTATATGAGCAGGTACTTCATGAACATCTTTAGCTACTACTTTCTTATCTAGTTCTTGTCGAAATAAACCAGTGACCCAATTGAGGAGCGCTTTTATTATGCCTCCCCACATGTCATTTTTCTTTCGCTTTACCCACGTTTATCGCGAGCAAGTCAACGATTTTGTACAGCTTCTTCACGATGCCGTCGTCCTTGGGAGTCGGCGTGATGGCTGCAACTGCGGAAGCTAATGCTATCGCGGCGGTGAGGATGCCTACTATGGCTTCCCAATTTTCTTGTACGTATTGCATGATGATTAATGATCCTTGTTAAAAACTACTAACGGCAAGTCGTCGGTCAACCATTTGATGATAAGCTTTGTCTCCCGCCTTATAGAGGGGATCCTGCATGGCGCGACGTACTTCCTGCATGGATTGAAAAGGAAGCGAACCGGAACCTGTGGTCTCGCCTTTTACGAGTCGAGGAGCGGTTGACCCCTCTTCGCTCCGCCAACGAGCGTGCAAACCTTTGACTGCAAATTTAGCTTGGTCAATCGTTCCCGAAGCCACGGACTCATTGAAAGCGGCGAGTTCTTCGTCGGATAGGTTTTCACCCGCCCATTCAGTCATGGCGTCGTAGTTGCCATCGGCGGCGCTTCGTATGACGTTTGATTGATTTTCCTGTAAAGCCGCCTGACCTTCGGCGAAAGAGTCCACCAGTTCCTTGGATAACCCAAGTTTAGCCAAGGACTCATAAGAATCTTCCGTAAGTTCCCCCTTCTCGAAGAACTCCACGGAAGCCTCCGTCACGATGTCCGACGCTTCCGTGGATTCAACCACCGATTCAGGGGTCTCCCCTTCCTCGCCTCTCCCTATCTTCTTTTCGAGTTCGGAGTAGGCGTTCGCCATGTCCTCCGCGCTCTTGAATTTCTCAGGAAGCCACTCAGGACGCTCCTGGTCTCCTTCGGGCGCTTCGGTTGATGGATTGGCTTCCTCGGCTTCCCCTTCAGGAACGTCCTGAGTAGTTTCCTCCGAGGGTTCTATCTCACTTTCCGTCTTTTCGTTTATCTCAATTCGAGTTAATTCTGCCATGTCGTATCGTTCCTTTTTGCGTTACGGTTTATTGTTCGGGAGGCGCTTCTTCAACCGCCTGTTGTTGTTGTTGGGAAATAGCATTAATGGCTGGACCCATCGCGGGCGCTCCCAGCTTCTCCGTCATCTGTTGCATCTGCATTTGCTGAGTGGCTTGTTGAACCTCTTCCTCGGTCTTGATCAAACCTTCGGTCTCAATGCCCAAAGCGGTGGCGCGTCTTTTGAAGTAGTCTCCGACGTTTACGTATTGGGCGACCGCTTCGGGACCCACCACTTGGTTCGCTCCCGCAAGGAACATATCCAAACGATTGAGGTCGTTACCTCTACCTAACGCTTCGACGCCCGTGATCACCGTCGGCTTGACGATGTCTTTAGGTATCTTGGGAAGACGATCCTTCTTTGACATGCGGGTCATTAAACGACCCACCAAAGGAAGTTGAAACTCTTGAGATAAAATTGAATAAAGACCACCAAGGGCGGCTTCCAGTTCTTGGGACAACATGCGGATCTCTTCCGCTGTGACTCTGTCCGCATTCCTCACGACGCTACTATTCAATAGAAAAGCGTGACTTAGTCTGTCCGTTATTCCCGCCATCGTCGTTTGGGCGACGCGGAAGTCGTTGAACTTATCCAGTTGAAGAACGCTCACGTCGCCTTGGCTACCCTGCACGATTGCGCCGCTAGGCGCTTCGGCCAAAGTCTTCGCCCTAGTCGTCCCGTTGGGATTCACCATGAACAACACCTTGGCGGCGGCGGCGGAACCCTCGACGATAGCTTTCGTCAGACTTTCCAGGGATTTAAGGTCACCTATATATTCCTCGACGAAACCCCGCCCATAGGACTCTCCGTCTATTCGTGTGTAACGCAGAGGTAACCAAGGCGATTTATCCAACGGATACTCGCCGTCACTCTCTTCGATACGCATACCCTTCACGTCTTGGTAGACAACGAACTTATTTCCTTGTCGGACAACAGCCGTGTATAGGTCGCAGGTGTCTTCCTTGCTCTCCTTGTAAATTTCAGATCGGACGCTTTCGGGAAGCATCATCGGGGCAACCGTTTCCTTGGTCGCTATGTGGGTGACGTCTCCCATCGGGTCTCTCTTCACGACGTAGCGGTCGGGACGGAACACGCGGTAACCTCCTTCATCCGGTAAATAAAGCAAAGCGTTCCCTGAGATGAGGAGAAGACGTAACGCCTCAAAGACACCAACACGAAAAGCCTCGGTCTCAACCTCTTGCATGATGGCGTGTTCCACCTCGGAAAGCGCGGACTCCAATTCAGTTTTGAAGTCCTCCCCTAACCCTTCTTTCTCCAGTTCATATCGGTCGATGACCAAACGAAAGAAAGGAGAATTAGGAGGCAAGAGGGCGAGAAGCAGTTTACTGGACAAGTTATTGACGCCTCTCGCCCCAATGCCTTGGTAAGGTGTGTAGTACTTCGTTGCGGAATTATGTCCGTCGGGAGGTAAAACGTAGGGGATCGTCAGTTCAGCGGCGTCTCTTCCTCTATCAAGGAAAGACCACCTCTGACCCTCTAGCTGAGTGTAGAGATTCTGAGCGGTTTCAACTTCTTGGTTCATTATTCAGTTGGTTCGGGAGGAAAGCACCCATCCAGTTCGGTCGCCGTCGCGGTCGGGAAGGATTCCAGTAATTCTCGATAAGCCTCGAATATAGGGTCGCAACCCAAAATGGAGGCGATGACCGCGTACTTACCTTTATGCTCCCCTGCCTCAATGGCGACGGGTTCGATGCGCCAATAAGGTGCGGCGTACCAATCCGTTTCGTCGTTCGTGGTTTTATCGATGACGTAGTACATTATAATGCCGCCAAAAGGGTTGAGGTATCTGTATTGAAAGCGCCTATATCCGCCATCTGTTGACCTGCATGTAAAAAATTCACTTGGTATTGCGAGTAGTGGTCGGCACCATAACCATAACTAGCGCGTAACCAGTTAAAGTCGGAACCGTGTTGGTAGGTGTAGGATGTTATATTATCTTTATAACCATGCAGTGATCCATTTTTGTACAAATCTAACCGAGATGCGGAGACAGGGGTAGATGAGTTAACACTCCAAAAACCCGAAGACCCGCCATGCGCTATATTTAGTTGACTCGCCGCGCCGTACTTCCAGCCGTACATGTTCATATGGGTCGCTGTAAAATAGGGGTAAAAACTAAACTCATACCACCAACCCCATAATGCGTCGGCTGTTGTGAGAGTTCCTCCTAAAACGTTTCCCGAAATAGAAGTATCGGTGTAGCCGAAGAAAGTAGGAGTACCAGCAGGTCCCCTAAATCCCGATACGGCGTAACCACTTGACCCGTCTCCGTGGATATAATCCCCCGCATCGTGAGTGACGGTGCCGACAAAAGTAAGGTTGTAAATATCTGCGACGTCTAGATCAACTCCGTCCTCCGAACGTTTGGCGGAAAGCGCGTTAGCGGAGGCCAGTTGCCAGATTGGTAAGTATAACGCATGTATTTTCTCCCAATTACCCGCGGTCTTGCACGCCGCGACGTAGGTGGATATTGCCGCCTGTTTATCGGTGTAGTCTGCGGGAGCGACCCAATCCCCAAGACCCTCCAAAGTATCGAAATACTTCTGCGCGTCCTCGTCGAGCGAGGCGCCTCCACCCTGCGCATCAAAACCATACAACGACCCGAAGGCGGGGCGCTTGATTTGGTTTGGCAACGCAGTGAAAGCGCTTGGCTTCTTCTGCGAGGTCGTTGGGAACGTTAGAGGCATGACAATTACAGGCTATCGGTTGTTCCCGTGGAGAAAAGGCTATAAGTGCCGTCGGTGTAAGCCGACACGTTGCCACGTATTTTTTCGTAGTGACCGTGATCGTCTCGAATTAAGGTGTTTCCACTAGCTGTTATAGCTTCGCTGTGTATGACCCGCCACGCGCTTCCGATATAAGCCTCAACGTCTACAGTCGCCCCGCTCGAAGTCACGGTGGATGCAATGGTAAACGTCCAGCCTTTCGAGCGTTCGACGCTGAAGGATGAACCTGCTCCTGCGGCGGATACGCCGTCGAGAAGTGTGTTCTTCTGGAGTGATTTTAATGACATGATCTTATCTTCCTGGTGTTAGGTTAGTTAGGTAAATTAACGCCGCTTCCTCCGCTATAGCCGCCAACAGAGGAACGACGAGCAGCAAGCTGTCCCGTTCCCCGTCTGCGTCCTGAAGTAGCTGAAGACCTCTTGGCTGATGAACCGCGTTGCGCTACGGATGCCGTCCTCGTGGGAGGTGGCGGTGGCGCTGGAGGCGGTGGAGGAGGTGGAGGAGTTGGTGTACTGAAGCACATTTGTTAATCTTTGGTTGATGAAATAATTGTTTCGTTCTGTTCGGCGTGTACTTGAAGAAGGTGGTCTACCACGCTACGCTGTCCCGCCCTGTACCACACTTGGCGGTCACTCCAGGACATATCAGGGAAACGCTTCGGGTATAACTCGTCTAATTTATTAACAAGTTCCGCGCTTAAGTTAGGCATGTTTCGTATACCTGTGGCAGTATTGGGCATTATTTAACCTTCTTTTTTAAATGGTAGATTGTCGAGTTCTTTCGGCAGGATGCCCTTGGCTATGCCTTTTTCCGTCCATATCCAAGCGGAGGCGTTCCACAGGATTGCACCTAAATGATCTTCGGTTTTGTCTCCTTCGGCTACCGCCATTAAATGTCTCATCATTGAATCAAGTAATCTACCGAGGGGCATTCCTTTCATCCAGTTGCAATCGCCGTAGGCTTGCCCCCCTTTCTCGAATCTATCGGCAAGGGCGCGAAGGGCGCACGGGGGAATAAGGTGGTATCTCCCTCGTCCAACGTCCCCGTCACGCTGTGAACCAGTTGTGAATATTTTCTTTTGTCCGCTGGTTGGTAGGTGTTTGGCATCCATAAGTAAGTTAGTTCCTTCCTTTTTAAATTGTATTCCCCTTTACGCAGAAGACGCGCCATCCAAGCATTCATCAACGCTTCGCTTTCAGGTAGACCCGCCTTGTCGTAAGCTTTCGAGACGGCGTCCCAAGTGTACCCTTCTTTATCTAGATACGTGCGCGCGCGTGTGACGCCTATTCCGGTAACCCCCTTGTATCCGTCCGTATGGTCTCCCGCTATTGTTTGCACCAAATGGTTTCTGTCCGCTTCCTCCACGGACGGGTGGTGGTATTCCTTCCTATTGAAGTCATACCAATGTCCTGGGACTCCGTGGAAATCTTTGTCGATGCTCACGATGATCCGTTTGTCCAAGCGATTGGGACGCTCCGTCGCCAAGATGCTCAAGACGTCGTCAGCTTCGAGGTTAGGCCAACATTCCACTTGGTACTTCTCCTTCAACCATTCACGAACAGGCGCTAACCCTATAGGGCGAAAGGACTGCCTTCTATTCGCTTTATACAAAGGATTCAATTTCCGTCGGAAGTTGGAGCGGTCGGACAAGGCGACGATAACGTCGGTGGCGTCCATTTGTTCCTTGAAGGAAGCGATGCGTTCCTGGATATGCGCTTTGGCTACGGACAAATCAGCGTGAACCGTCCACAATTCATCCTCCCACTGAATGTTCTTCTGAGCGATGAACGCTCCCTCATAAGCCAAGACGTCTCCGTCAATTAATATTACTACGTTGTTATTCATGGTGCCTTTGTTTCTTTTTTAATGGTAAACATTCCACGCCTCTTTCCATATTTCATATTGGGAGGTGGTATTTTCTACTTGAGGTCTAAAACTTAAAGTGATTGATGCGACTTTCTCCGCGGGAATGTGATACCAAATATTTACCGGAGCGATGAGGACGGCAAGGAAGTCAGTGGCGTCGGGCGTTAACGTTTTAGTCACGCCTCTAACGACGTGTCTCGCTACCACTTTGTACGTTAATTTCTTATGTGTCTGTAAAAAGGCTGTTCCTTTTATTTGAACGCGATGAAACGTTTTATGGTTAGGTGAGACAATGACGTCGTATGGAAGATAATCGCCTAGAGGGGACAACACGTGTAAACCCGAAGACATAGCGGCGGCGATGAATTGCGCTTCATAGATTGACCCCTGATGCTTCATCAACCGCGTCACTCTCTTTTTCTCGCTCGTCATTTATCTCCCGTCGTTGTTGTTTATCCTTCTTCCAAGGAAGCGTTAGGTCGTCGGTGTCCCACAACTTAGCCAAAGCTAAGGCTGTCAACTCGTCAACCGATTGCTCTTGTAGTTTTTTCAATGCGTCTCCGCCCATGACGCCCCCACTTTATATTCGCCGTCCAAGGGGCAACTCATCTTGAGACTTTCGCCTGACGCTCTAATGGCTTCGACTGCAAGCTTTCCGTATAACTCCACGTTGTCCGGTAGGACTTCCGCTTGAAATTCGTCGTGAACGTTTGCCACGAATGCCCACTCTCTCCCATGTTTCCATCCAATTCTAGTCAAGGACTTGGTGAGGATCACGATGGCATTCTTCATGGCAACGGCGCCCGCTGATTGCAAGAGGGTGTTCAGCGCCGAATGCTCAGACCGAATGGGAAGTACTCTTCCGTCCAACCCAACCAACTCATGGGAACGTTTGACTTTAGTTTCCACCGCCGACTTCAACCTAGCCAAGGCGGGTAGTTGTTTGAGGAAGCGCTTCTTCAGTCGAGCGCCCTCTTTGGCGTTGCCGCCGACGATGCTACCTATCTTCGCATCGCCCGCCCCATAAAGAAAAGCGTAAATGAAAGTCTTCGCTTGGTCTCTCGTGGCTAGACCCGCCGCTTTTTGATTGACCGAATGAATGTCCCCGTCGGTGACGAAGCGAGCATACTCTCCTTGATCCCATATCGCGAGGTAATGAGCGAGGCATCTCAGTTCCAACCCGCTGGCGTCCACCCCGACCAGTTCGTACTTAGGCGCGGGAATAAAAAGGGAGCGACACTCCTCCCCATAAGCGGCGCGGGTCGCGGGAACTTGGGCGAGGTTCGGACTGCTGTGCGTGCACCGTCCCGTCACTGCGCCGTTAGTGTTCACCTTGCCGTGGATGCGTCCGAATCGAACGACCTTCAGCCACGCTTCCTTCCCTTCGGCTAGTTGCCCAAGGCGTTTCGCAACCATCAAGTACTCACAAAGTACCGCCGCTTCAGGGAACTTCATTGCCTTTAGGATTGCCTCGTCAATCTTGGGTCGTCCGTCGGGAGTGCGTTGTTCGGGTAGCCACTCATACTTCTCGAAAAGACGTTTAGCTATTTGATCTCGGCTTCCTGGGTTAAACGGAATGTACTTCTTTTTGTTCCCTAGCTTCCGAGCGTCGTCGGCTAATGATTGCTTTAGGTGACGACTCTTCAACTCTTCCTTTAAAGCCGTCTTCGTAGGCGCTTTAATCCAATCCACGGTGTTACCTTTGCTGTCTAGGAGATCCAGCGACCAACCCGCCGCTGTCTTCATCTCTTCGACGACGGGAGGAAACAACTCCTGTAACTCGTCTTTGATCTCCGCTCGACGGGTAGTTAACTTCTCCGCAAGAGCAAGGGCAGCTTCCTCATCAAAAGCAAACCCCCGAAGTTCTTGGTAACGTAGGATTCTAGCGAAAGCATGTTCCAAATTAACCAGCGCCGTTGTCGGTTCCTCGTCGGCTAAGTGATTAAAAAGTTTGGCGGTCACCATGACGTCGCGTTCGCAGTAGGCGCGCATCTCTTCCGTGTATTCCTCGAAGGCCGTATCGCTATCGCCATACAATCCTTTGGAGAAATCCAAGCGGAGTCCCCACGCTTTAAGTGAGTGGCTTCCCCAAAGTTCCTTCGGTACTTTTTTATTACGCATGTCCTCACCCCTTATATCGGGATGAACGCATCTGGACATGATCAAGGTGTCCAGTAGATTTACCTTCGGTATCCAAGAACAAAGCTTACGTAGGACGGGAAGGTCGAAACCTATTATGTTATGCCCCACTATAATGTCCGCAGTATTGAGTAATCTTATTCCATCATCTATCCCCGACCCCGTGAAGGTGACCACCCTTTTCTGTTTAGGGTCGTAGATGCTTATGCAATGTATCTTGTCAACGCCGTCAAGTGTCGTGAAGTTGGACGCCTTGTTGGTCTCGACGTCAAAGAATAATGCGGTGTCGTTTTCTTTCATCTTATATAAGTTCCTTTAGTTCGTTTTGAGGAACGACGTAAGTGTCGCCCCTTCCCAAATCTCTCAGCCAATGTTCTTGAAAAACGTTTTCGGTTGTAATCATTCCACGATAACAATAAGTAGGAAACGCTCCCGTCATGAGGGCGTACCCGTCGATCTGCTCCGCATTCTTTTTCTTCCATACGGGGACAAGAAGGTCTCCCTCGTCACGAGGCGTTGCCTTGACGTCTATCCGTAACCCATTCCATTTGACGTCCCCTTCGTCGGCGGCGGAACGACGCGCGGAGATAACTAAATCAGGGTAGACGTTGAAGGTCTTGCTGAACGCTATCTCCCCACCGAAACCCTGCACGTCGAGAGAGACGGAGTCGTCTCCTCCTATCTTCCGGTCGGGAATACCTTTCATTCTGTTGTCTTTATTCCTCATCGACGCCACCGTCTTCACAAGACGTTGTTCAACGTTGTTAAGGGTTGTCGTTCTACCTATAAGCATTGCAGTCGTGGTTAAAAAGGGACTTCTTTCTCGTGTAATCTCCCTGTTTGTTCGTTGAAGAACAGCGTGCCTGAAAGTCCCGTCTCCCCGCTGAAGCGGTTCTTTAAAACCCTAAGTCGCGTTTGATTGGCTTCTTCCACAGCCTGTTGGTTTCTCTCCATCCCTATGACAATGTCGGATAGTTGAGCGATTGCCGCCGACCCTCGAAGGTGAGCGAGACTAGTCACCGCTCCTTCCTCATGGCCTTGACCATGCGGTCTCTTTAAATGGGAGACTAAAACCATACCGCACTTCGTCTCCTCGACCAACGCCCGCAAGCGGGTCATTGTGTTATCGATCAAGCGGCGTTCGTCGTCTCCTTCAAACCCGCTAACCACAATTGAAAGATGGTCGAGGAAGATCCAATCACATCCCATCCCCTTGCAGAGATAACGAACCTTAGCCAACAGGTTGTCGGAATCACAGCTACCCCAATGGTCGTAGGTGTAGAAGTTCCCGTTCCCAACCGTCTCCTTAAAGGGTTCCTCAAGGGAGGTATAGTCTATGTCCGTCTCCAAATGCAGAGGACGACTCAGATGAATTCCCAAGATGCCCAACGCAGTGCGGCGAACGCTCTCTTCAAGAGCGATGTAACCAACCGTCTCCCCTGCTTGCAGCAAGCTGTAACAAACCTCACGACAAAGCAGACTTTTACCTATGCCGCTTCCGGCGCATATAGTCACCAACTCCCCCCGCCGTAACCCATGGGTCTTGGCGTTCAGTTCACTATAAGGATATGGCTTCGACTCCTCGTCCCTCTCCTCCGTTATTTTTTCCCATAATTCATCCCCCGCTATGATGCCGTCGGGGCGATATGAACGAGCGTTCCAAACCGCTTGTACTAATTCCTTGGAGCGGTTGGCGGTCAACATGTCATTGGGATCCTTCAAAGGAATCTCCGCCAGCTTCGCTCTACCTGGAGATAACAAAGCGGCGCACTCAGCCGCCGCCTTCCTACCAGCGTCGTCCATATCGAAAAGAAACACCACCTCGTCGTAGCGTTCCAACCAATCCAAGGCGTGGGCGACGTATTTCTTGCCGCTTGCCGCGCCATGAGGAACGGAAACAACAGGCCAGCGGTTGTCGAACGCTTGAGAAATAGACAAGGCGTCCACCTCTCCCTCGACAACGACAACCCGACGCCCGCCGTCGCTCCATAAATGTTGTCCGTAAAGACCGATCAACTCACCTCTGATCTTGAAGGACTTATCGGGAAACCGAAGCTTCTGTCCCAACAACTTGCCGTCCTGTCCGCGGTAGTTAGCTATCTGAACCACGACGTCGTCGCACTTCCCGACGTGATACCCCCACTTCTGACAGGTCTCTTTCGTTAGACCTCTAGCGGCGAGCGCTTGCACCCGACCGCCAGTGATGAAGGTTCCGTTATCCATTTTAGTTGTTTCGACGCGCTCGCTCTTACTGCTTACGTAGACTCCGCAACTGAAGCACTTCCAGCTTCCGTCTTCGTTGTCGCATTTAGCGTCACTCGACCCGCACTTGGGACAAGGGACGTGTTTTTTTGTGAAAGCCATGATGTGGGGATTACCTTGTTACTCCATTTAATATTTTTCTTGTCGCACCACATCCCGTAAGTCGTCTTGCTTCCCTTGCGAAGCTTGTTGTTGGCGTTCTGAAAGACCAACCTAACGTCTAGATCGGGATGTTGTTCTTTTACTAGAAGATGTTTCTTCCTATCATCCGACTTCCATAATCCTTTGGCTTCCACGATAATGCCGTTAGGGAGAATGAAGTCGGGTTTATAGGTAGACAACCTCATGTATTCGATAGTCAACGTTTCGTAGGAGAAGCCGCAACCCAAGGATTTAAGTTGGGTCGCGACCTTCTCCTCGAAAAGCGAGCGGTACTTAGAAGTCCGCGTCGAGTAACTCTTCTTTTTCTTCTTTAACATCCGGTTGATCGAGTTGGTTTTCAAACGTCTCGCCGCCATGCACGTAGCCACCTTCCACCGAAGTGAAACCAAAGCTTTCCGCTGATCGTTCACCTGGACTAATGGCTTGAAGGTCTATGATTTGGACTGCGTCCAGTTCGAGGGTGACCCCGAAACCAAGCGCCGATACAAACCAAAACTTAGGACGAACCGCCATGCGGATCTTACTACCGCCGCCAACCAAGACGTCACGAGGATGTGGTTTCCCTTGGCTGTCGAACAGACCTACCCTAAGTTCGTGGACGGTTCCGTCGCGACTGACTACCTTCGCCTTCAGTTTGCCGCGAATTTCCCAGCCGTCTTCGATCTCGGCCACCGGAAAAGACGAAGCTTTCTTCAGTTGTTTGTCCTGCTTGGCGCACTCAGCCTCGTAAGCGGCATCAAACAACGTGTTGAGTTGTTTGGAGAAAGCCGTCGCTTCCTTTTTCGTGATCACTACAGCGCACCGATACTCGCCGTTCTCCACGAACTTCGTATCAGGGTTATTGACCCAAGGGTATCTAGCAATTCCTTCGGGAGTTATTATCGTTGGTCGTTTTACTTTTGTAGGCATTTTTTTGTTCCTGTTTTCGTTGTTAAGCGAAGAAATAATCGGACTTTCGCACGTCGTCGGGACTAAGCGTCCCCCGTTCGGGCGGGTTCGATAATTTCTCCTTCGTTTGGTGAGCGACCTGCCACATAAAATTTAAGAGCAGGTCTTCTGTGAAAAGTTCCGCGTAAGAATGGCGGAGAGTCGCCGCCAGTTCGTCGCACTTAGTTGAATGGGTGCCGTAACTATCGTGGACCATGGCCAATGAGTTGATTCCCATCTTCTTTGCCACGTTCACGGTTTTATGCAAGGCGGCTGCGTCCAAGGAATGAACGAAGTTGGGACTGATTCCATTCGCTTGGCGTCTTTTATTCAAACCTTCCTTGTCCTCTTGCCAATGAACGTACGCCATCCTCTCTCCCAACAAGGTTTGAATCTTCTTGGTACTCTGTTGTAAATACTTTTGCTTGACGGGGAATCCCAAAGGTGTCTTCCACTCCACGGCCTTGCCGTCGGATGCCAAGACCTTCGCCATTTCCTGCAACCACTTCATCACCTGTTGCGGACGGGTCAGTACTTCATTCATCGATTCCCATATAAGTTTCCCCAAGTAACCGGTCACCGCATACACTTCTTCCCCCGCAAAAGGGTCGGGCGCTCCCTTGAGAAGGCGGTCTTGATACCACTCGTCCACGTACGCCCTGCAACTATAACGAGTCCCTCCATAAGGCATCACCATAACGGGACGCTTGGTTGCCTTGCGGTCTACTCCGAAATCCAACCACCCCTTAGCCAAATGGTCTCCCGCTTTCGCCCGCTTCTTTAATTTGGCGTTGATGCGCTCGGCGACGAAGGAGTAGAGGTCGGCGGGAGCGTCTCCCGAAGACGTCACGTTTGTCGCTAGTCCACCAACCTCGTCTCTACCTAGCAAAGATAAGATTTGTATGCCGTTGTTCGATGCATCCATGCTGACGGGGAGGCGGGTCTTGAAACCCCTTCCTCCACACGCCAACATGTCGCCCCACTCAATGCAGAACGCCAGGAACTGCCAAGGTTTGTCCGCCTCCGTCCACCAATCATTGGTTTGCGGGTCGGAATAAACGGATTGGATGTCCGACCGCTTGTCGCTGACCCACTTCACGCGGTCGTCGAAAGACATCTTATCCACCCCGAAACAATTAGCGCCGTGGATTGCCAACCAACGAGCGTCGGTCTTCGGTTCCCATATCGTCTCGCTTTTCCCGAAGAGAAGAAGAGAACGCGCTAAGTCCGTCCCTTGGGGCGTCAGATAATAAGGTATGGGGTAGACTCGTCCCCTAAAGTCCACTTGGTGGGGGTAGTAAAAATTTTTAGCCTTGAACTTTTTGGCTAGGTGCATGGTCTTTATCACCTGCAAACGCTGAGACCGAAGACTAAGATTCAGTTCGTAAATCCGCCCCGCCTTGCGAGACCACTCCTTTTTCACTTCGCTATCGCTCTCCGCCTCTTTAGGCCAAGGCGGGCGCTCGTAATCCGACCGCCGCGGCATGTCGCCTATCTCTCTGTCATGTTCCCATGCCCACTCCATCACCTTCAACACCTTGTCGTTCACCTGCCAAGGCGTTTTCTGCATATGGTTGACGGCGTCTGTTACCGGTTTCATTCCATCGAAATCAACGGAACGGAGATGGTCCATGTCCCATGACTTGATGAAGGTTAAAGTAGGAAGTTCCGACGCGGCGTCTGATGAGTAACCCCCCACCCATAGAGACGTCCAGTCCGTCGGAACTTCCAAAATTGGTAGCCAAAGAGGAGATAACATCTCCTTCTCTTGATTGAAGGCGCGGATCCATTCAAACAATTCATCGGTGGCGTTCACGTAACGCTTCAACGATTTCTTGGCGTTAAACAGATTGATGAAACTAATGAAGTGGGTTGAGCGTCGTATCGCTTCAAGGAAGAAACTTCCCATACCGACTTTGTCTCGCTTGCTCCACGTTTGAAACTTATCGATGCTCCCCTTCTTCGCCTCGCCTATCTCATGGCGGAGAAAAGCATTCCGCTTCCTGTTGTAGCTACGCTTCCCCGCTTTCTTGACGTCCTTCTCCGCGTGTTTGAAAATGTCGGGATGGTTTTTCTTTAACCACATGTACCTAACCTCGTCCTCTATGGCGTTGGCTATTCCCAAAGCGCTTTTGATGAAAGTCTTCTTGAAGGTTATGCTGTCCATTACGATCTTCAAGGAAAGAAAGGAAAGCACTTGCGGTTCAACCTCCCAACAGAGAGGTAACCACAAAGGGACGGCGTGAGGATATTTCCGGTGGTAAAGAATGGTCTTCTGAACGTCGTTGATTAGGTCAGGCAACGCCGCTCTCATCAAGCGCTGTCCATACTGAGTATCGGTTTCGGTTCCACGTTTGCGGGCGGACTCGACCTTGGAGCGATAGCGGGCGATCCCCGCCTCGATCATTTCCTTTTCAATATCCATGAGGTGTCGTTTTTGGCGCGGCAACGTCACAACGTGACCGCGTTAGAATAACTAATTAAGAATGCGGTGGTCTCTAGGTCAAGTAAATAGGTGAAAGAATTGAAGTGTTTAAGAGGCGACGTCATAACGCCTCACAAGTTTGTCGCGCGGTTCCTCACCTTGAAGAGCGTCCCGCGCCTGTTCCAAGTTCTTTGGGGCGAGGTGAGCGTAGCGTAGCGTCGTCTGTATGCTGGAATGCCCCAGGAATTCCTTGACCACACGTAAGTCTATCCCTCTTTGTATTAATCGAGACGCGCACGTGTGACGGAGACAATGAGGGACGAACTGCGTGTCCGCTCCCAACCCAATCAACTCCTTCATTATGTCCCAAACGTGACGGAACTGATCTTTCCGAAACACCCAAACACGTAAGGAGTCCCTCCCTAATTGGCGACCAAAGGAATCCAACGCTCGGCGGGTAAGGGGAATGGTACGCGCTTGTCCGTTCTTGGTCTCCCATAAACGAACGACTTCCTGCTCGAAGTCCACGTCCCGCCACTCCAGTTTATGCAGTTCGCCAAACCTCATGCCAGTATCTATTAATATCTCGACGAAGTCCGCCATCACGGGGCGTCCGATCTCACGCATCTTGGAAAGCAGTTTGAATTCTTCTTCCGTGGTGACCCAACGAATTCGCCCAACTGATTCCTTCTTCCTATCGATGAGAGGCAACCGCTCGATATGTCCTCGGCGGTAGCAGTGCCTCAGTATCTTGGATAGCGCCGCCAGCTTCCTGTTTATAGTTCCGTTGCTCTTGCCGTCCCGCTCCAGTTCGGAGACGAGAGCGTCTATCTTGGTTTCGTCCACGTCTCGGACGGCTACGTCCGCCCCCATTCTTTGATAACAATCCCTGGCGTTCGTCCACGCCGTCATTTCGGATTTAGTTCCCTTCCAATGTTTGTCGAGGGTTTCTTCAGCCGCTTGGCGAAGGGTGAGACCGAGTAGGTTTACCTTGGACGCTACTTCTTGAGAGACGTCTAATCCACGCTTGTCCCTCTCCGCCGCCACGTGCAGCCAATCGTTCGCCGCCTCCCAAGTAGCGAAGCTTGGTCGCAACCTCTTGCCGTTGCTCAACGTGATGTCCGCTTGGAATTTCTTTCCACTTATTCGTATCTTCATTACGTCGTTTTCCTTTTTTTAGCGCGTCTAAAAATTATTGACAATCTTTAGAGGCGTTTTTCTCCTTCTTTTTAAAGTCGTTTATTAAATGTCTATCGGGGATGCCTCCCCTCTTTCTCCAAAAACGCTCGTATCCAGCGTCAACCATTCGTTTCATCTCCGCCCATTCTCCGTGGGCAAGTCCATAATCGGCTTCCGCCATTTGATGTTCGGGTGGTAGTGCTTTTTTAATGCTCATTAGTTTTTGTTCCTTCCGTCCAGTTGAGAGGTAACTGCGTCCACCCTACGGGAAGACCCATTAATTGTTCCACGAAGTTTGAGTTAAGTTTTCCGTCTTGGTCGATGCGCCCTAGGTTTCTCGCCAACGACGCTTGGTTGCTATTCACCTCCGCTCGCGGTCGTTTTACATAATCGTAAAGCGAAGGCGTTGCCCATGTTTTCGCTTCCACCCACTTACTCATTAGTTTCGCCTTGTCGTTCGATTAGTTTTTTTCTAAGCGCCGCCCACTTCTTTCGCCATGCTCGGAGTTCCGCGGGGGACGCTTCTTCGCCGTCGTCTTCATCTTCCTCGCCATCCAACCACCTGTCCGGCGGTTCGATGGCGTCGTGTACTCTTGGGTTATACATTATTCCCTCCGTTCAATTTGTTATACAGCGCGCGGAAAGCCAATTCTCCCGTGTCGGGACAAACGCCGTTGCCTAGCAAGCGGAGTCTATCCACTCGATTGGCAATTGGGTCCACCCCACGAAGTCCGCCCCAAGCATCAGTTGTTCCACCCAGTTCGGGTTCAGTTTCGGAGACGTCTGCTTGAAGACGCCCTTCAGCATCTCTCGATGACCCTTCCCTCCGTTCATCCCCATGGGACAACCCTTCGTCGGTCCCCCGCTGGGAGTGTTCGGCGTCGGCCACGATTGATTCAGATCCCTTCCGAGGCACTTCTGATTCGACGTCGGCGCTGTCCGCGCTCCCTCCACGTGGTCGCTCGCTTGAGGAGTCGCCCAATTGTTCGACTTCTTCGCTTCCTCCGCCAGTATCTTTCCGCCCGTCCCCGCCTTGCGACTTCCTGGGTTTCCCGCTCTTGGAGTCGGCCAATTCTCCGTCTCCGCTATCTTGTGATGAAGACTCACCGAGTGGTTCTTGTACGCATCCTTCCGACGCTTCGTCCCGTCCCGATAATTCTGCGTGTCGGGAGTCGGCCAATTCTGCACGTCCTCCCTCAGATTCCGACACCCTCCCTTCTTCGCTTTCTCCGACAACTCCGTCGGCTTGCGTGTTTGGTTGATGCGGTCTCCGTCCGTCGTCTGCGGCGTCGCCCAATTCTGCGTCTTCCTCTCCGTCTGCGCAGGTAAGTCCGACGTCTCCCCCTTGTACGCTCTTCCCTCCGCTCCCTTCCAATCTCTTGCTTGAGGCGTTGCCCACGACTCGTGGTTCTTCCCACCCGTTTTGGGGTTCGTTGGGTCGGGCGGGATAGATGGAGTGTTGTAAACCACCAGCGGCAACAGACCATTCGTCCCCCTCTCCTTCCCGTTCGGACGCTTCCGATTCAACGACGCCCCCGCCGTGTCCTTCCAATCCCTCGACGTCGCCGTCGGCCAATTCGGCGAGGATGAAGACTCGCTTTCGGAGGTGCGGTATTCTTCTTCCGTCGCCACCGATAACTTCAGCCGCGCTGAATGTTCCCCACGTACACTTATAACCTCTTTCTTCCAAGTCTCTGAGGACATAGAGGAGTACCGATTCGCCGTCGCCTGTTTTACTGCTGATGATTCCTTCGACGTTTTCGAGGAACACGTAAGATGGTCGGCAAGCGCTAATTCCATCTGCGATGTATGGGTAGATGTGTCTTGGGTCTTCGGTTGCTTGTCTTTTTCCGGCGCTACTGAAGGGTTGGCAGGGAAAACCAGCGGAGAGAATTCCAACCCGTCCACGTAAGTCTTCAAATGGAAATCGTTTGACGTCCGTGAAAACAGGACACGAATCCAGTTTACCCTCTTCCATCTTCG
>Ga0315334_10000929_pt1 | contig 18005 bp, 14 predicted proteins | sample M150034915metaG_FD_205555 | JGI IMG/M metagenome (GOLD analysis project Ga0315334, IMG submission 205555) | Ammonia-oxidizing marine archaeal communities from Monterey Bay, California, United States - M1 500m 34915 | ecosystem: Environmental > Aquatic > Marine > Intertidal zone | place: USA... | reverse complement strand
TTTCCTGACTGACATGGAACGCGATTTCAACGGGTACAACGAGGTATACGCCGAGTACTTCTCCGAGACTCTTCCAGCAAGGACGACCGTATCGGTGGATGCACTCCCGACTTCTATTGCAATCGAGTTGAAGGTTATCGCAAGGGCGTGATCAGGGTTCCTGATCTTCTATTGCATCGGAAGTGCACCAAGTTGGAGATGTAATGGGATTGCACCTGCTTGGAGTTCCTTCCGGGATCTCGACCCAGTAGTCTACCCCCTCCACTTGTGCGGGATAATCAGTCGAGATGATGTGAGCACCGGCTGCAAGGGCTGCGTCTCGTCTCGTTGTGTCGTTGTTGTCAGCCTCCTCCCCTCCGCTGTCCGCCCTACTTCGGACGATGTAACCCTCGCTAACGAGTCTGGTAATCTCTTCACCACTGCCAATTGGGTCTGCTAGCGAGAAGATGGCAGCCTCGTTGCTACCCTCGTCAGACAGTGTGAACATACGAGCCCCTAATAGTCCCGGATGTGCGTCTGCATACAGGTCCCTGGATTCCCCACTAGCTAGCAGGACGAAAATCGCCTTCCCTCTGCTCTCTTCCAGCAATGGCCAGCCATCCGTGATTACCGCATCCTTCAGGGTGGCACTCTCGCCCCGCACGTCATCTGGCGTGATCGTCTTGTTCAGAGGCCAGAACTGGGCAATCTCATGCTCGATGTCTTCCAATAGACCCGAAATCTCCAGAGTGGTCGTCACGTCAGTGGCTTGCTCGGGCCAGTCCTTGGGCTCAATCCAAATGAAGAGCGGATGGTGCAGCGGGTTCTCGTTCGACCATCCGAGGAGCGTTTCAAGGCAATTCTCGAATGTTGGGCACGTCGTGCCGGAGTCGTACTGGTTGTGGTAGACCCTGAGACCCTCCCTAATGTCCCACCAGACATCGATCTCAAACTGTCTGACCCCCTGCTGTGAGGCTTGGAAATCCAGAGGCTGGTGCGTGTACATGTACTCCCTAGTGGGAGAAACCAGGGGCTCAATGTGGTATGAGTTGTGAGTTCCCTTCATCTGGATATGATTAATTCTGAGTGGTTCTTTCTCCGTATCTCCTCCGAAGATTCCAATGTCCGAATCGGAGCCTAGGCACCCAGTTAGAGAAGCCATGACCATCATGGTCACGACCAACGGGGCTTGCTTCCTCATCCTGGTCGAATTATTGGAGGGGGAGATAACACTTCTGAAGGAGTTAGTGATGATGTCCGCCAGGGCCGTGAACGTGCCCATGCGCCAGCTCTTCCTCGGTGGCAGAGCGAACCTCGACGACCTCTACCTCGAAACGGAGAGTCTTTCCGGCCATCTGATGGTTGAAGTCAGCCGAAACTACGCCACCGTCGATCTCGGTGATGGTGAATTGGATTGGGCCTTGGTCGCTATGCGCCCCGACGACCATCCCCACTTCCAGTTCCATGCCCTCTGGGAACTGGCTTCTCTCTATCTTCTGGATGGCGTCATCGTCCCTCTCTCCGTAGGCTCGATCTGGGGTGAGTGTGAACTCCCTCTTCTCCCCCACTATTGCACCGAGGACCTCTTGCTCGAAACCTGATATCATTTGCCCGTGTCCGACCAGGAAGGTCAAGGGGCCCTTGCCCTCGCTGCTGTCGAATTCTGCTCCATCTACGAATGTCCCGGTGTAATGCACCGATGCTACCGTGTCCTGCTCTACTGTATCGCTCATGTCCGGGGGCCAGTGGGGGCAGTATCTAACCTGTTGGGTGGGGATAACCTTCAACTGGGGTGTGTTGGCCGGTAAAACATGCGGAGCTACGGTCCAAAGGACCTGGTGGGCATCGTACTGACCCCCATAGAGGCGGTCTCTGACACTCTTGAGAGGAAATTGGGGCTATTCTCAGTCGTGATCATCTCCCTGTCGGCGATGATCGGTTCTGGTTTGTTCGTGCTCCCCGCTCTTGCCATGATAGAAATGGGAGGAGGTACGAACCCGGTAGGAGGGGTATGGCTTGCATATCTGGTGGCTGCCCTCGTCGTTCTACCTGGTGCAATTTCGAAATCTGAGCTTGCATCTGCCATGCCTGTTACTGGTGGAGATTACGTCTACATCCAGAAGACTTTCGGACCTCTAATCGGGACAGTTGCTGGTTTGGGACTTTGGGCCAACTTCCTACTAAAATCTGCTTTCGCATTGATTGGATTCAAGGCCTATTTGTGGGTGATTGAGGACATTATTGGTATTGAAATTAACATCGAATCTGCTGCCATGATACTCCTGGTGATAATTGTGGTAATCAACATTCTCGGTGTGAAGAAGATCAAGAAAATCCAGACGCCGATTGTCGTAATCTCCACTACATACCTGATGTTGCTGTGCATTTGGGCCGTTGCTACTGGCGACCTGAATTGGGATGCGGCAATTTCAAGAGAAGCATTCGGCGACGACTGGAACTCGGTGATAGGCACCTCCGCATTCGTTTTCGTCTCTTATGCTGGAGTCACAAAAATCGCTGCTGTTGGTGGCGAAATAATAAACCCAAAGAAGAACATACCATACGGAATTCTCTTCTCGTTGGCATTCAGTTGTATCCTCTACGTCACAGTGACCATGATAATGGTGGCTACAGTCGACCCTTCGGGATACATAGATGGCAATGGCCACGCAAGAGAGGACCCAGTGTACATTTTCGCTGAGGCAGTGGGTGGCGAGGCGGCAGGGATTATCGCAGCGGTTCTGGCAGTCGTGACGATGACGTCGATGGCGCTAGCGGGAATACTAGCATCATCTCGGTTCCCTTTTGCTATGGCTAGGGACAAGCTCCTTCCTCAGTTCCTCGAAGATGTTCACGGAAGGTTTGAGACGCCGCATTGGTCGATAATCGGGACTGGACTTGCAATGGGTGCGGCAATCACATTCCTACCGGTCCACGACGTTGCAGAATTGGCCTCTGGTTTCCAGATTATGGTCTTCATTGTGATTAATGCTTGCGTAATCGTTCTACGTAACTCCTCAGATTCCCATGCATGGTACGACCCTGTTTGGAAGCCACCTTGGCCGCTATATCCGATTATCCAAGTTGCTGGAATCGTCGGAGGTGGCATCCTTATTGTCCTCATGGGTCCGAAATCTCTGATAGGGGCAGCTGCCGCAATAGTTCTCGGATTTATCATCTTCAAGGGATACGGAGAGAGGCACGTCGAGAATGAAATTACCCCCTGGGAGACATCCACAAAAATGATTACCAATCCAGATGAGGTGGAGAAGCGGCGGCGATTCGCTGCATTCCATGCAGCTGACACCGAAGGTACTGGGAGACTAAACTTGGGAGAGTTCGTGAGCGCGATTAGAGCCCTAGGATACATCGAAGAGGAGAGTAAGAATATCGATGATGACGCCTTAGTGATTTCGGGCACTAGGAGTTTCAAAGGGAACCAGTTGGTACGCGATATTTTCCATTGGGGGGACTCGAATGCGGATGGATTAATCGACATTGAGGAGTTCATCAAGACAGCAGATGATCTTTTGCCGGAGAACTAGCCCCTAGGCGTGTAGTTGAAGGCTTCAATCGTTCTGGGTGCAGTCCGAGGGATGCATAATGGTTTCCAACCGAGCCAAGAAGGTAACTACGCACACGCTTCAGGAAATGAAGAGGTCCGCCGAGAAAATCACCATGCTGACAGCATACGACTACTCCCTTGCACGGTTGGTAGACGATGCCGGCATCGATGTGATACTAGTGGGAGACTCAGCCTCAAACGTGATGGCCGGTAACGACACCACAGTCCCAATTACACTTGACCAGATGATATACCACGCACAATGCGTGGTTAACGCAGTAGACAGGGCCCTCGTAGTGGTAGACATGCCTTTCGGCAGCTATCAAGGAGATTCGAAGCTGGCTCTGAAGAGTGCGATCAGGATCATGAAGGAATCTGGGGGCCATGCAGTCAAAATCGAGGGCGGGGATGAAATCGTCGACTCGGTCAAGAGGATTCTCACTGCCGGGGTCCCGGTAATGGGTCATCTAGGTCTGACGCCGCAGTCAATTTACAAGTTCGGAACCTATTCGGTCCGAGCCAAGGAGGAGGATGAGGCCGAGAAGCTCTTGGAGGACGCTATTGCACTCCAAAATGCTGGATGCTTTTCCATAGTCTTTGAGAAGATCCCTGCAGACCTGGCAAAGCGGGTGAGCGAATCCCTAGACATACCCACCATAGGCATAGGGGCCGGAGCAGATTGCGACGGTCAGGTCCTAGTCCTGCACGACATGCTTGGAATTACCAAGGACTTCTCCCCAAGGTTCCTGCGACGCTACGCGGATGTGGGAGAGGCCGTAGACAGAGCAGTGAAGGACTACATCGGAGATGTCAGGAAAGGAGATTTCCCCTCCGAAGACGAGAGCTACTGATACGGGGGAAAAATGCCCCCCAACCTTCAAGGACGCCCGCCAACGGGTAGGGTAAGGTCATCATGAGCGAGTTGTGGGTTGAGAGGCACAGACCGCGTTCTGTCAGTGAGATGAAGGGTCAGAAAGCGGTGGTTGACAGGCTCAAGGCCTACTCCGAGTCCCGAACTTTTCCGCACCTGATGTTCGCTGGGCCACCCGGAACGGGGAAGACGACAGCGGCTCTGGCCCTGACTAGGGATGTGTTCGGAGAGGGTTTCAGGAGCAACCTTCTCGAGATGAATGCCAGTGACGAGCGAAAACTGGAGTCCATCAGAACCAAGGTCAAGCAATTTGCCCGAACTGCTCCGATGCCCGGGACCACGTTCAAGGTGATTTTCCTAGATGAGGCCGATGCGCTGACGCCTGATGCCCAAGGGGCACTGAGGAGGATAATGGAGCAATTCTCTGAGACCTGCAGATTCATCCTGTCATGCAACTACTCATCCAAGATAGTCGAGGCGATCCAATCCAGATGCGCGGTCTTCAGGTTCAGGCCGCTGGACACCGAGAAGGTCCTTGAGAAGGTGGTCGAGGTCGCAAGTAGCGAGGGAGTGGAGCTTGAGCAAGAAGCAGCACAGGCAATAGCCAAAGTAAGCCTAGGTGACCTCAGGAAGGCGATTACGTCACTGCAAGTAGCCGCATCGCTCGACTCGCACGTGACCAGGGAGCTAGTCTACGAAACCACTGCAACGGCCCCTCCGGAGGAACTGCATGGGTTCTTCCTTGCCTGCAAGGAGGATGGTTTCCAACCAGCTAGACGCAGGATGAGGGGCATTCTCGACAGGTTCGGGCTAGCCGGGACAGACCTAGTCAACCAGCTTCACAGGGAGCTGGGTAGCGTCACATTCCTAGACGAGGTGCAGAAACTTGCGGTTACTGAGGCAATGGCAGAATGCGACTTCAGAATGGTTGAGGGAGGCGGAGAGGCATTGCAACTAGATGCCATGGCCGCTAGGATCTGCGGGCTGCTCGGGAACTAGGAAGAAGACTGTAGGATGCTGAGGGTGTACTCCCTCTCCCATGTGTTGTCCCCGTCCTGCCATGGAACCAGTTCTCCCTCCTCTACAAGGGAGATGTGAACGAGATATTCCCCTGGGCCACAACCATCTGGACACAGGTCCCATGCCATGGAGACGTCCTCCGAGTGGGGTGCGACCTTGGGTCCGGAGAACTCCCCGGTGAGTGAGTTCTTCTTCAGCCCCCTGACCCAGTCGTTGGGATCCACGGTGTCGAAAGTAGCCTTAGGGGAAGGCGACCCGTCGTTTGCAATTTCGGAAACCAATCCGGAAACGCTGACTATGGGGTCCATCTGCCCTACCTTGTGAACTGTGAGGTTCATCGTGGAATTCTGAGCGTCGACGTTGTCCCTAACGCCTAGGCCGAGGATAACCGGGATTGAATCCTGGGAAATCCTGATCTCGTACACATTTCCGTCCAAATCAAAGTCGGAAATCCCCTCGCTGTTGGCAATGTCTATTGCATCGGCGAGATGTGGTGCTGCGATGTCAGCGATTGGCGGGTTCACGAGCGCGAAGGAGAGCGCGAGCCAGGTGAAGAGGTAGAGGAACGATGCCCTGACCCAGTTCCCGGTAGTGAACAGTTCGAAGAACCGATCGGGGACCGCTAGTTGGTGCAGAGGGCGAATGAGAGCAATCATCAGCACAGGGAGGAGCCAGAGTATCTGCTGCGAACTGTCCATCCCCGGCATCATGTAGAACCGCATCACCAACGCAACTGTGAGGCCGAAGACAATGACCAGCCACATGGAAATCGCATCCGCCTTCTCCTTCTCTGCATGGGACGAGGGGTCGAACGGCTCCAGAGTGGATGGCTTCTTGTCCCCTCCCTTCGAACCGCTGCCCTTCTTGCCTGAATATGCGCTTGCGCGTAGGGCAGTATCGACATCGACCATAGATGGTTCTGGCGAGAGAGGGCGACACATCAACCCTGCGTGCGGGTGAAAAGTTGCTGTTGCATTACTGGCAATGCTCAAATGGCCTCTTCGCCCGCCTTGATGGTATGCCGGGGTGGCGTAGTTGGTAGCGCGTCGGACTCATAGGGAACAGTTAGCGGGGATTTCTCTGCTGACGCGAACGATGAGCGCATCATGCCTAGCCGAAAATGTCTGAGACATCCGAAGGTCGCGGGTTCAAGTCCCGCTCCCGGCACCAATACCAAACACAAGCGAGCCTTTGATGGGCCGACGCGCTCTGCCCGCTAGCATGGAGAGTTGGCCAAAGCCCGGAACTCCCGTCAAACTAGTGGTGAAGACGTGGGCCGGGAAGGCGGAGCATTCCGGCATTGCCCTCCCCAGTTCTGGGAACAAGCTGATCACGATGAAGCTGCAGAACGGCTACAACGTTTCATTCCCGGAATCATATGTCGACTCGTTCGAAGTCCTTGATGAGATGCCTGTGATCGAAGAGGAGGTCGAGGAAACCACCCCCCAGGATGAGTCCCTGCCTCTTGTCCACCTCATCCACACCGGCGGGACGATAGCCAGCAAAGTGGACTATGCAACAGGGGCAGTCACCGCCAGATTCGACCCCCATGAGCTCCTAGATGCTGTGCCTGAGCTGCGTGGCATAGCGCGAATTCGCGCGGTGAAACTCGGAAACATGTGGTCGGACGACCTTCGGCCAAGGCACTGGAATAGAATGCTGAAAGCCACCGAGGAGGCCTTCGCTGAAGGCGCAGTTGGCTGCGTAATCACCCATGGAACGGATACCATGCACCTTTCGGCTGCAGCGATGTCGTACGGATGGTCCGGGCAAGGGGGGAGGCCCCCGGGCAGAATCGTTCTCACCGGCTCCCAGAGGTCCCCGGATAGAGGCTCTTCTGATGCTGCTGAGAATCTCATTGCTTCAGTACAATGGGCAGCCCACGGACCTGCTCCCTCGGGATACCGGGACTCATCCGTGGTTATCGTCCATGCGAGCTCGTCTGATGGGAGCTGCGCCGTGCTGCCGGGGTGCGCCTGCAGGAAGTACCACTCATCGCGCAGAGACGCCTTCAAGCCAATCAACCAAGAGGTTCTGGGGCACGTTTCTATCGATAGCAGTGGAGCGAGGATAGACTACTCGCCAGAGGCTCATGACGCAAGGGTCGAGGCGATCGCGCCGAAGCCTTTCGACGAGTCTATACGCATAGCCCAATTCATCTCCGACCCCCACTTGCATCCAGACCTAGTCCAGGGGGCAATAGACTCTGGCTTTGACGCCTTGCTCTTCCATGGGACGGGCTTGGGACACCTACCGATCTCTAATCCAGAGGAGGATAGCCTGGAGAATACCAGACTGCGAATGATGCTAGAGGACCACATAGCGAACGGAGGCGTCGTGGTCATGGTGACGAATGCGATTCACGGCCCCGTCAACATGAACGTCTACTCCAAGGGACGAGACCAACAGGAGATCGGGATCATCGGGCACGGCTCGCTATGCCCGCCCGGGTCGGCCTTGGTCAAGCTCCACCACCTACTCTCGGTCGGAGGTAAGGAATCGGTTGAGAGGGGATGGGAGCTGGATCTGGTGGGGGAGAACCCACCGTTCTCCATGTCCTAGGGACTCCGGTTTGCTGATGAACCGACTTGCACTTGGGTAGTTCGTGACAGGCCCCTCTCCCAGCGACAATTTAGATGCGATCAGGCAGGATTCGATGTCTCCGGGCGATCGAAGCGTGATCAAAGAGATGAGAGAGACGGGATCACAGACGGCAAGAGAGAGGATTCTCGACCTACTGGATGATGACAGCTTCGTCGAGGTCGATGCGTTCGTCAGACACAGGTCCGGCGATCACGGAATGCACCTTCACACCCCCCTGGGCGATGGAGTCGTGGCTGGTCACGGAAAGCTTGACGATAGGAGGGTGGCTTGCTTCTCACAGGACTTCTCAGTCTTCTCCGGGACCATGGGGGAAATGCATGCGAAGAAGATCTGCAAGGTTGTCGAGTTCGCAGAGAAGGCGTGCATCCCCATAATTGGAATCTGGGACGGAGATGGGCAGCGTGCTCACGAGGGAGTCACCTCACTGGGTTCGAACGGCAATCTACTGGACAGCCTCGTATCCTGCTCCGGAAAGGTACCGATGATCTCGATCGTCCTTGGGACTGTTTCGGGAACGAGTGCTCTAGCGGCAGGACTCTCCGACTTCGTCATCCTGGGAAAGCAGAGAGGCAGGATGTTCATGCGCAGCCCCTACGTGATTCCCGAGATCGTATCGGGAGAGATCGACGAGGACACCCTTGGCGGTGCGAACCACCATGCCAGCAGAAGCGGTGTTGCGTGTTTGGTATCGGATAGCGAGAGGGGGGCCTTCGACATGGCCGCAGAGATCCTCTCCCACATGCCCGATCACACTATGTCAGAGCCTCCCATTCTGGGTTCTGGGGACAAGTGGGACAGGAAGTGTAGGGGGATGGAGAAGCTAGTCCCCCAAGACTCAGACAGACCGTATGACATGAGGAGCGTCATCGACCAGGTGTTCGATGACAAGCGATTCCTCGAGTTATTCCCCTCATACGCGGAGAACGTTGTCATCGGCTTCGCTAGACTCGATGGGCACGCCGTTGGAGTCATCGGCAACCAACCATCTGTTCTGGCAGGCTGCTTGGACATCGACGCATCGATCAAGGCAGCTAGATTCATCAGGGCCTGTGACTGCTTCAACATCCCAATCGTGACTTTCGTTGACGTCCCGGGGTTCCTTCCAGGGACCGTTCAGGAGTGGGGTGGGATAATCAGGCACGGTGCCAAGTTGCTGTACGCATACGCAGAAGCGACGGTACCCAAGCTCACCGTTGTCACCAGGAAGGCATACGGGGGGGCATATCTCGCAATGAGCTGCAAGCACCTTGGATCCGACTACAACGTGTCATGGCCTACCGGAGAGTTGGCGGTGATGGGAGCCGAGGGGGCGGTGAACATCATCCACAGGGCAGAGCTAGCCGAATCGGATGACAGGTCCGAGAGGCACTCGGAGCTGGTTGACGAGTACAGGGAGAAGTTCGGTGATCCCTACGTTGCCGCCAGGCATGGTTGGCTGGACGATGTGATCGAGCCGCCCCAGACGAGGATGGCCCTGGTCAAAGCACTGCGGCCCCTTCTCTCCAAGAGGGAGTTGGTCCATCCCAAGAAGCACGGAAACATCCCCCTGTGAAAAAAAACCACAACTCCCAGTAATATAGGATGGTTTTCCCGATGTTTGCATGGATGACAATGCCATGTACAAAATACCAACAATTGACCTTTCGGTGAAATCCCTTCTGATGCTATCTCAGTTGGCAATTTTTGCTGTTTTCGCGTACTGGTCGGTGGAGGATGGAGTAGAGGACAATATGCAATACCTCTTTCTGGTGATGATGGCGGGTGCCGGTTTGGCACTCTTCCTTTCAGTCCCAAACGCGAGGATTGGGGTAACCTTGGGGATTCCAGCATTGATGATCGTAATTGGATTGGCTACGGGCGAGAATGAGATGATGTTCTGGGCTGTTTTCATGATGATCATGATAGGTTCAATTGCCTACATTCCAGCAATGGCGACTGGCGATCCTACATTGGGCCTAGATGACGAGACCAGGCTGCAGAGGCTGGGCATACTTTGGATCGTCTTCGCTCTGTTTATGATATTCGTGATGTCAGGTATCGCAGATATGGCTACGGAGGGCGAATACACAGAAGACAATGGTGATGATGATGAATTCACCATCGTACTAGACTCTACCCAGCAGACGATTGCACAGGGCGGACTGGCATTGGGCGTAATCGGGGTTCTGGGGTTCCTACTGACGGCCGTAATGGGCATGGAGGTAGGACAAATGCGTCCTTGGCATGGTGGTGCAATGGTAGCGGTTGCCATCATAATCTCCCAATATTTCTGGTCCGTGGGAGAAGGAGCGCCCGCACAGTCGCCGATGGATTATCTCATGATTCTCGGGTTTATTGGCATTATTGCGCTGTCTCCTTGCATCGCATACGATAGGAGCAGCGGTTCTTCGGACTCCGAAGAATAGCATCAGATTACCGAAAGGACCTCACTTAGGCTGGGTATTTCTTCTGCTCTTGACGGGGCGAAGAGGAGTTTCCAAGCCTCGAGGTGCTGGGCAGCTACCATCACCACAGCGAAATCGTCAGTAGACGCCCCCCTCCCATAGGATATCGAAACCTGTTTATCAGAATCCATCTCTATAGATCCGCCCCCGGCTGGTTCCGCATCGAGATCTACTGCTAGATTGGAATGCCCGTTGATCACTATACTGCCATCCCATGGGCCACTAATCAGCTCCCTGCGGCCCACTTCTGGAATTATCGAACCGCCTTGCGACGACCAAGCGGCCGCGATTGAGCGTGCTGCTGAACCGCCGCCCCTCATTCTGAGCACCGACCCATTTGGGTCAATCCCGATATGCCTGCAGGCTGAGACGAAACCTAGGCCATCTGTGCTAGTCCCCGACCACTTCCCCTCGGACCTCCTCAGTTGGTTGATCGCATTGACCCCCTCGGGTCCCTTGACACCGAGTCTTTCCTGTGGCGAGTGCTTCAGTGGAGCGGTGCACGACAACCACAAATCCCCCTCTAGAGAAGACACCTGTGACTGGAACTCGGAAATGCTTGTTGCCTCGATGAAGACCTGCTCAGGCGGCCTCACCCCCAGGTAAGCACCGACTATCGAGAAGAGCCTGGGCGTTAGCGAATGGGAGATTGGGCTCCCTGCTATACCCCAGAATGCCGGGCTACTCATGGCTCTCGCCCGGGGTTATTGCCGATGAAGGTTTCAAGAGCGCCCCGTCACCGAGAGTGCCGGGGGTAAGGGCAATGCGTCGCGTCAAGAGGCTGGACGAGGGTCTGAGGCTGAGGATCGAGAGCGAGGACGACCTGTGGGTGCTATCCCAGGTATGCGGCACAGGTTGCCTGGTGGGGATGCTGTCTCACAGAAGGGACTCGACGACCGGGACCAAGGAGGACGGGAGGGCGAAGAGCGCTGAGAGGAAGCCCATGTGGATTGTCCTAGAATCCTCGGAGACGGCTTTTCAGCCATTCACCGACAACCTCAGGGTGCATGGGGTAATCAAGGAGGCAAAGATCGACATCGGCAGCCACCACACCCATGTCATTTCCTCGGGCGACGAGATCGAGTTGACTAGAGAGGGAGGGTTGTCGAGAGTCGACTATGCTCTAATCAAGGAGGCGATCTCGTCTGGAAGCAAGGCACGTTCCGGGCTGATTGTGGTCGAGAACGACGAGGTCCTGATCTTCGAAGTGGCCAGCCATGGTATTCGTGACGTGTCGCAGTTCAACTTGCGAGGCGGAGGGAAGAGGACGGGAGACTCATCTGCAGTTAGTAAGGAGTTCTTCGAGAGGGTTGCCAAAGAGACCAAGATGGTCTTTCCGGATGAGATGCCCCTGATTATCTGCGGACCGGGTTTGGCGAGAGAGGGCTTCGAATCGTTGTTGAGGGGGTTGGGTGCGCAGAACAGAATCGTCAATGCACCGACCACGATAGGCGGGAGGGCCGCTGCGAACGAGGTACTAGCAGAGGGTTTGGCAGACTCACTACTGGGCGAACACGCGATAGTGGAACAGGTCAGAGCGATAGAGGAGGGCCTGAAGAGAGTCGCGATCGATGGTGCGGTTACCTATGGCATGGGGATGATTTCTGATGCTGCGTCACAGGGCGCTGTAGAGACCTTGGTCATAGAGGCTGGACTCTTGCGGGCAGAAGAAGGCCGCTCCGACTGGGAGCCGATAGTGGAAACAGTCGAGAGTTCTAGTGGGAAGGTGATTCAAGCTTCGACAGAGCACGATGCGGGCAAACAGCTCCAAGGAATGGGTGGTGCAATCGCCCTCCTGAGATGGAAGTTGGAATAGGCAACCCTCTTCACGGACATGTAGAGGGGGCTTCATGACCCAGGCCCCTGTAAGGATGGTGGGACTGGGCCGCCAAGACAGAAGTGACATTGCTTCCGCCGTCGTCGAGGCTTCCCTTGAGATCGGGGCGGATGCCCAATTCATCATCGATCGTAGCGAGATAAGGGAATTCGACCAGGGGATGATAGACTGGAGAGGGATGCTTGAGTCGAATCATTGGCTCGTACTGTCGTCTTCTGGCCCTCTCGATGGGGATTCGATGAAATGGGCATGGGGATCATCCCTGACATTCGCAGAGCTGGAGGGTTGCAAGACGGCTATGGTCATCGATATACCCGAAGACTCGAGACGCCTGGATGAGGCATGGGGATCAGTCGTAGAACGAATCAGGCAAATCCATCTCCTCTTCATCGACCCTGGGGCAATGAAGGCCCTGTCAGAGCTGGAAGGAACGGAAGAAGAACTCCTACTGAAGGATATCAGGCGCAGAAGTCTCGTCCCAATAGTCTGCTCGTTCGATCCAAAGGAAGGGGTCGCGCATGTTTCTCACTCGCTTGGGCACGAGATTGTGGAAGTAGAAGAGAGAATGGGTTTGGAGAGATGGCTCGCAGGATTCCTTTGCGGGCTACCGAAATCGGGCCCTGGGGCATTTGGAATCGCATCTGCGGCCCGGTCCTCACAAGGCTAATCCTTCTTCCTGCGAAGTTACCACCTGAAACCCCTTTTGAAGGGGCACCCTTTCGGCCGGACCCGCGAGGCCAAAGGGATGCCACTCAAACTAGGGCCTGCAGGAGTTCCCCTCTCTTGCAAGGGCCGTACCATTGTTGAGGGGATGGATGACATCACGGTGTTGGGATTAGATGCAATGGAGGTGCAGACTGTGCGAACCATCCAACCTCAACACTTCGATCAATACTGGCAAGCGGGAATCCTATCTTGGAAGTCTGACTTCGAGATGAATATGCACGGTCCCTACTACGCGGAGCTTCTTGGGAGCAAAAGGGAGAGGAACAGGACCCTCTCGAAGATGGAAACGAGCCTCCAGGCTGGGAAGATAGTCAACGCGAGGCACCTTACATTCCATGTAGGCCCGTATGGGGAGTATGATCCGGGGCCCGAGACAAACGAACAGGTCGCGAACGTCATGTCGGGAGTAGTCGAGAGGGTCAGAGAGGTCTGGGGGGACGAAGAGGAGGAAGAGGATTACGCTGCATTCCCATGGGTCCACGAGTCGGAGCCTTCCCTAGTTGGGATTGAGACCTCCGGGAGACAGGAGCTTTGGGGGACGGTAGAGGAGGTCCTAGAAGTATGCAATCACGTAGAAGGGACGGTCCCCGTACTGAACATGGGCCACATTCACGCTCGGGGCCATGGTAAGCTCAGGACTAGCGAGGACTACGCAGAGCTATTCGATCAGGCCAGAGAAACCTATGGTGGGTCCACATTCTACTGTCACTTCGCAGGAGTCGAGCACAGGATGGGGAATGCACTCCACTACACTCAGATCAAGAAGTCTGACTTGAAGTTCGAGCCGTTCGCGGAGTATCTCGCGGAGGAAGGCGACTGGATGGATATCACGATAATATCGGACTCACCACTCCTGGAGCATGATGCAATGTACATGCTCCAGCACTATGACAAAGCGAGGCAGCGCCTGCTAGAGATCAGGGCTCGTGACGAGAGGAGGGCCAAGTTGGCAGCCCAGCAAGGTATTGACCCGGAGGAGCTGAAGAGGAGGGAGGAGGAGGCTGCGGCGGCTAGGAAGTCCCAGCTAACCAGCGAATTGGAAAATCCACCCAAGAAGGCCCCTGCAAAGGCACCTGCAAAGGCCCCTGCAAAGGCACCTGCCAAGAAGGCCCCGGCCGAGGGAAAGGCCAGTAAATCCAGTGGAATGATAGCAATTGACGAGTCTTCAGGCGAAGATGACGTGTTCTAGCTTCAGTGACCCCAATCAGCAGTCTAGTTCAATAACCTGTTTTGGGGCCGTGGGTTCATGGCGACAGGAACTGTGAAGTGGTTCAACTATGTGAAAGGATTTGGGTTCATTGGACGGGAAGATGGTGATGACCTCTTCGTTCATACAACCGAAGTAAACGGAAGAATAGGCGAGGGAGACTTGGTTGAGTTTGAAGTTGGTGAAAGTGATAAGGGCCCGAATGCGGTCAACGTCAGGAAGATCGGCGACGCAGAAGAAGAGTAAATCTGTGCCCAGGCTAGGGCGGTAGGGTCCCTCTAAGAGGCCCCTCCTCACTCTTCCTCTATGCCAGTCTTTTCCCAATTCAGCACTATTGCCCCGTTGGCACTTATTCCCAGAACTGGTGACCACTTGCTGAAGTCGACGGAATTGTTTGCGACTATCATGGCCCTGAGGTTGGAGACCAGGGGGAGGTCCAATCTGATGCCGAAGGGGGCTTCGTCCGATGCGAATAGCGGGGAAGGTTTGCGGGTTTCAACGGTTTTCGGTTTGAACGGGGCTTCTGCCTCCTCTTGACGAGCAGCATCATGATCGTCGGGCAATTCCGATGATTCCCGCTCGGGAATGTCTCTTTCGTCGGACGGTTTCTCTCTTGCCTCGGAGTCGGGTACGCCGACTTCAGAGACGAATGGGGTGGCTCCTTCGATGGTACTGCCGATCTCTAGCCCGCCTCTGGAGGCATAGAGCACCGCCTGGCCGATAAGGGTCAAGGCAGCTAGGAAGAGCATTACGACCAGAGTAAGTCCGTCTTGTTCGATACCAGTGTAAATCAGCCCCGATGGCATGCCGACAAGGCTGATCATCCTCCTCCAACCATGGTCGCGGCTGAATCCCACGACCACGTGATGGAGCGATATTGCAACGATCGAAAGTCCGAATACAAATTCCAATTCTATATATCCAGAGTATGGCAGCATCGCAACGAGGAAGAAAGCGGAGCCGAACAGGCCGAAGTCCTTCTCCATGTCGAAGGGGCCGTCTTCAGATTGCTCGGGGAGAACTGTGACCATGGCCTTGATGTCGGAGCCATAGGGGTCCTTCCCCGACCATGAGAGATATACCATGGCCAAACCGGCAATTATCGGCCAGAGCAGTGCGTTATCCGGGTGGATGCCGAAGTCATCATCCACCCAAAGCCAAAGCGTCACTGCCTGTACGAAGACGGAACAGTGGAGCATCATTGGGATGCCGTTCCGAAGCCCGTCCCAACCTGCAATCAAGGCCGCGAGGAACGGCAGGGCACCGGTGATGCCGCCTGAAAAGAGGAAGAAGGCATACCCGTACCCGCGTGATGCCGAACCAAGGTAGTCATAGGTCCGTGGATCCAGTGCCTCATCCCCATGGGAGTTCTGCAACAGCACACCCTTCTCGTAGAGGACGTACTGGATTAGTCCGGACAATCCCCCGATGACCTGAGCGAAGTCGGGGTCGATTGCTCCCGATGAATCCCAACCATGCCCCCCATTGATGTATTCGATAAGTTGCGACGATGCCCAGAACCATGCGATTGGGGAGACCCAGAACCATTGCACGACTCCCTTCTTCCAAGCCCCGAAGGAGAGTACCGCCACGATCATGATCGGTGCCGTTCTGGTGTCGGGCAGGAGGAAGGCGATGGCCAGAAGCAAGGCCAAAGCGGGTCCGAAGAGCTGCTCGGGGCCATATCGTGATCCATCCTCACGCTCCCTCTCGGAGGGAAGGTAGAATGCAACTACTGCTGGGATCGAGAACAGGAGGATGGATGCCCAGCGAGGGGTATCGAAGGATAGCATATCGGTTGTGTCCCCTAGGTAGGACAACCCTGACATGAGTGGCCAGAGAATGTCACCCTCCGGGTCATGGCTCCACTCGAAGAAGGATGCATACAAAATGGCGAAGACTGGAAGAGAGGCCAGTATGGGCGTGGAAACATGCTTAGCTGCCCTCTGAACCGCGATACCGAAAACGGGGATGGCGAGTAACCCACCGGAAGAATCCGTCATCCCAATCATCAGCAGAACCAACAGGGTGAGGGTTCCGAAGTTGCGTGCCTCCTGAGAGAGGTCCACCAGGGTCTTCAGACGGAAATTGACTAGAGCGGGTGCTGAGATGATCAAGAGATCCCTCGCTGATCTTGCCAGGACGTCAGCATCCTCGAATGCCATTATCAAAGCAGTGATCAGGGAGACTATAGAGAGGTAGGAGATTCCAACCAGTCTCTCCAGAGGCGTAGTGCGAAATGCGGCACCCCCTTCGAATGCAAGAAGTGCCACCGATAGGGCAGAGCATGCAAGAGTCAACCTGACAGACTCGGCGGGAGTGACTTCGATGTTGAGAATTAGGAAAACTAGTATCAGGAAGAGCATGACAGTCATCTCGGGCCTCAATGACAAACTCTCATTTGCAATCCTCCATCTATGGCAAACTGCGAAGAGAGATACTGCGGCAATTAACGGGAGCCCCCTAGCAATGACGTCCTGCTCAATCGTCTCGAAAGATGAGAAGAAAATTGACAGAGCCAGTGGTGACACCATCAATGTCAGATACGCAAATTCCGTCCCCCAATTCAGGAGTCCATCCTCCCTTTCGGTTCTGAGCCTCAGGAACGAGTTCATTTGATAAAGGACAGAAACTGAAATGATGACTACGAATAGTAGGTGTGCCTCCTCTATCAAATCTACATTGAAGGATGCTAGCAAGAGGAGGACTGAGGGGCCCTCGTAGAACCTCAGTCTCCCCCTTAATTGGGCCCAAATCCCTAGAGCCAATACAGCTGGGAACAGGACTAGGGAGAGTCCATCGACGATGCCCAAGGAGAAACCTCCGATTTCGAGGATATTGCCCTCTCTGCTCGCTCCGATGAACGAGGAAACGGTCCATGAAACAACCATGGCGACGTATGTGGCCCTGACAACCCAGTCCCTAGCCTGTGGTCGAGTCTCCAGGTAGACGAAGGCGGAGATCCCCACGAACCATGCGACCATTGCCGCCTCGTCGGAGAGCAAGGCCAGTGCCAGGGCAAGTCCGACAGGCATCGCAGGGGTCCTCTGCATCGTGGTCGCGGCGAACCAACCCACGAGCAGGGCTACCCAGAGCCAGAAGGTAAGTCCGAATGGGTGTTGGGAAATCGTCTGCCCGGCAATGACGAACTGCGTCTCGTCGGCGGCGATAATCTGACAGAATAAGACCGCTGCCACTACCGCTCCTGACCCGTTCTCAATCATTCGCTTCGAGAGACTGCGATCAGTGGCTGTGATGCCGACAAGAACCACTGCGGGCACCAGTAGGCTGGCGTGCTCGGTCTCCCCCCATGAGCTCAGAGACATGAATATCGGGAGGCTGACTGCGGCTCCCGAGGAGAGGAGGTATAGGACGGCTCGATCTAGCCTGAGGGAATACAGGACCGCGGAACCAGTCAGTAGAACTACCGAGAGTGTGATGAACCACTCCAATTCTCCTCTGGAGTATTCTAGCCATATCTTCACCCCGCTGAAAACTACGGCTAACGGCGCTATCACTACCACCGTTCTAGGGAGGGTCCCCAGAGAGTGCCTACGGATTGAGCGGGTGCTGACCTCCATCACCAATAGTATGGCTACTGTTTGTAGTGCTGCCAACCAGACCGGCATCCACACATCCCCTTCTTGGTACCCGTTCTCAATCCAGCCCATCTCCTCCGGTCCTGCATAGAATACTGCGAAGCGAGACAGCCACACGGCAGAGAGGGAGCCCATCAGAACTGCGATAGCCCC
>Ga0315334_10000928_pt1 | contig 18012 bp, 13 predicted proteins | sample M150034915metaG_FD_205555 | JGI IMG/M metagenome (GOLD analysis project Ga0315334, IMG submission 205555) | Ammonia-oxidizing marine archaeal communities from Monterey Bay, California, United States - M1 500m 34915 | ecosystem: Environmental > Aquatic > Marine > Intertidal zone | place: USA... | reverse complement strand
TCATCACCTCGATCGCCGCGACCCTCTTGGTCATCGACGCCACGGTGGCTGTTTCCGTCGCCATCGTCGTGGGCGTCAGCTATTCCGTGACGGCCTGGGTAGTGCGGAAGCGACTCCGCGAGAATGGACAGGTCATCGCTCGGGAGCACCCATACGCGTTGAAGGCGGTTCAGGAGGGGCTCGGAGGGATCCGTGACGTGTTGCTGGACGGAACGCAGGACGTCTACTGCGACATCTACCGGAGGTCCGACCGACCCATGCGTCGGGCCAAGGGAGCGAACTCTTTCCTCAACTCGAGCCCTCGGATGATTCTCGAGGCCATCGGGGTGGCGGCTCTGGCGGCGCTCACCTACACATTTAGTCATCGTGAAGGTGGCGTGGGGGAGATGCTTCCAGTCATCGGCGCGGTCGTGTTCGCCGCCCAGCGGCTGATCCCCGCAGCCCATCAGACCTATAGTTCGTGGGCCTCCCTCGTCGGCGGCCGGGCGAACGTGTCCGATGCCCTCGCCCTGTTGGAACAGCCCATACCCGAGGGTCTCCAAGGACCCCAGCCGGATCCGCTGCCGTTCAAGGACACGATCCTCGTCGAAGGGCTTCGATTCCGGTACTCAAACGACGGTCCGTGGGTCATTGATGGGGTCGATCTAAAGATCCGGAGGGGCGAGCACATCGGCCTGGTCGGTGGTTCGGGGAGCGGGAAGAGTACGTTGCTGGATCTCCTGATGGGCCTCCTGGAGCCCGATGGGGGGCTTATTGCCGTCGATGGTCAGCCAATTCGCGATGGCACGACGCGTGCCTGGCAACGGAACATCGCCCACGTCCCGCAGTTCATATTTTTGGCCGACGTGTCGATAGCCGACAACATCGCTCTCGGGCTGTCGCGCGAGGAGACGGATCGGGATCATCTCGTGGGGGTGTCCGAGTGCGCGCAGATTGCCACGTTTATCGAGAGCCTCTCGGAGGGCTACGCAACGCTGATCGGGGAGCGGGGCGTCCGTCTGAGTGGTGGTCAGCGTCAGCGGCTCGGTCTGGCGAGAGCCCTCTACAAGGAGACTGATCTGCTGATACTCGACGAAGCGACCAGCGCGCTGGACAACGAGACGGAGCGAGCAGTGACAGCGGCGGTGGCCCGTAGAAGCGATGACCTGACCGTGGTGACCGTGGCCCATCGGCTGTCCACCATCCGTCACTGCGATCGCATCTACGAACTTGTCGACGGCCGGGTGGAGTCCTCCGGGACCTACGACGAGATGCTCCTCTCCAGTCCGAGTTTCCGACGTATGGCCGAAGGTGATGACATGCCGCGGGACGTGGACGTGGACGTGGACGTGGTCCCGTCGTGACGGGCGGGCGGGTCGTTGGCATGGAGGAGTTGGATCCGGTCCGTGTCCTGCTGTTCGTGACCCTCCGGCGGCGGGATCTCCTGCCCATGCGTCGGATCGCCGATGAGTTGGACGGCCGCGGCTACGAGACGATGCTGAGTGGGATCTCGGACTTCCTCTACGCCGTACAGGCATTCCGCCCCCATGTCGTGGTCTTCGGCCGATGTGATCACCACTTCGCACATTGGCTACGGGCAATGTCCGGTTGTGTCGTCCTCTCCCTCAACACCGAGCAGGGTGGGCACGCTGAACAGGCGGTCGTCACTCAGTTCGTCTGGGGACAGGCTGACGCCGGGCCGCCCGCTCTGGAGTCGGTCGACTACCACCTGCTCGTCGACGAGACCACGAAGCGGTTCCTCGAACCGCACATCGACCCCGATCGCCTCGTCGTCGTTGGTTACACCCGGCTCCTCCGTTCCGAGCCGGCCGCGGAGCCTCGTCCGGTCTCATCGCCGTTGGTCGTCGGGTTTGCCGCTGGGGAGGCGCCGAGGAGCATCGAGCGTCTCTACGAACACTTCAACATCGGGTTGGATCTGGCGCAAGCTGATCTGAACCACGAACAGGGACATATCGCCTACAACCTCCTGGAATGGATGTGGATCAACCGGTTGGTCTCGGACCTTCGGAACCGGTACGAGTGCATCGTGAGGATCCGTCAATCCGATACGCGTTTTCTGCTCGATGAGGCTGGCGTGGAGATCGACAGGTCGGAGGATCCGTCGGAGTTCTTCAACCGGGCCGACGTGGTGGTCTTCGGACGATCGACGATCGGGGTGGAGGCCCTCATGGCAGGTGTCCCGACGATCTCGATCTCCCGGTTCATGGAGCCTCTGATCGAGTCCTATCGGGCGCCGTTCATCTCCTATGTGAGCCTCTCCTGGCAACCGGAGACGTTCGACGAAATGGACGCACTCCTGGACCGACGTCAGCAGTCTGATCTGCCGCTGACGCCGGACGACGACTCCTATCTGCGATTCGTCACCGACACCTTCTACAGCGGAAACCTTCCGGATCGATCGGCACAGAAGATCGCCGACGTGGTGGACGGGGCGGCTCTGGAGGGAGAAGCGTCGCTCGACCTCGGGAGGTTGTTCGCGTCGGTGGATGCCTTCTCGGGTTTGTCCAGACTGATGCTCCGGTTGGCAGCCCAGACCTCTCCGAGGCTGATCCACCGACTGGTGCTCCTCTACCTGAAGGTCCGGAGGCGGTACTCGAGGGACACCTACCTCCGGGCAGGTGTCTACATTCCGTGACCGGCTCCGTACTCGTAACCACGGCCATTGAGGAGACCTGGCCCTCGAGGGGCCCGGTGGTCTTTCTCGGAGACTGGTGTCTCCCTTTCGACAGACGGGATCGGGTTGCGGAGATCCGGCACCGGTTGGTTCCGTACCACTGGGACGACCCAGCGCAACTCGATGAGGATCGGGAGCGGATACGAGATGCCTATGAGGTGATGCTGGGTCTACTCGTGGACCGCCTGAACGACGCACATGACCTGGACCATGGACTCCGATCGTGGCGAATCCTCGTCGGGCCATGGTTGCAGACCTTCACCACGGTGGTGTTCGACCGGTGGGCCTCTGTTCGCCAGGTGCTGGATGCGGGCGGCATCGACCACACGCTGGTCCTGTCTGGTGGTCGTCGGGATCTTCCAGCGCAGCGTCTGGCCGACTTCAGGCGATTCGATCTGCAGGACGACCGATGGAACCATGATCTGTTCGCCGGAATCATCCGCCACCTCGGCGGGATCGAATGTCGGGAAGTGCCCTGCGGGTCGACTCCGCTGAACCAGGGGGATCGAACATCGGCCCGAGGGGCCAGCGGCCGGCCGACCGTCAGCGGGGTCCGATCGGCGTTAGTTCGGACGATGTCCCGCTTCCTCGCCCGGTGGGAGCGACCCGATGCGATGTTCCTCCACAACACGTATCTCGACGGACGCGACGAACTTCTCCTCCAACGAAGGCTCGGCCAGCTGCCCATCCGATGGCACTCACTCATTCGCAGCGTCCGTGGGATGGAGCCGGTTCCCCCGAGCACGAGGGACTGGACTCTGGAGGTTCCCGAGGCTCACCGCGACGATCAGTTCCTCGAGCTTCTGGCCACGCTCGTACCCCGCTACCTGCCGGCGGCATACCTCGAGGACCACCGCCGTTTGCGCGAGCTCGCCGATCTGCACCGTTGGCCCGAGCGGCCCCGACTCGTCTGGACCTCCCTGATCCACTCGAACAGCGACCTGTTTCGGACGTGGCTCGCCCGCAGGGTGGATGGAGGCACGAAGCTCGTGGTCGGCCAGCATGGCGGGGGCTACGGCACCGCACGTTTCTTTGCTCCGGAAGATCACGAGCGGACCGTGTCGGACAGATTCCTGACCTGGGGATGGGATGACCCGAACGATGGTCGCGTCCGAGCCGTCGGTCAGTTCAAGGCCGAGCGTCCACTGGGTGTCGATCACAGTGCTGGCCGGAGCCTCCTCATGGTCGTCGAGGGCATTCCTCGGTTCAATCACCGAACGGATTCGATCGGACTTGCACATCACTGGACCGGCTACTTCGAATCGCTCTGTGAGTTCACGGGACGGCTACCAGACGGGATCCGTGATTCACTGACCGTCCGCCTCCCACCAGCCGATCAGGGTCGCGGTGAGGCCGAGCAGTGGCGCGCCCTGTTCCCCGAGGTGGACCTCGACCGGGGGGCCACCCCCATGAACGACCTGATCGGTGACTGCCGTCTGTATCTCGCCACCTACAACTCGACGACCTACCTGCAGACCTTCACCATGGGCGTGCCCACCGTCTGCTTCTGGGATCGGTCCCGATGGGCGCTGCGTCCGTCGGCCGAGGGGGCGTTCGGTGATCTCGTGGAAGCCGGTGTCCTGTATCACGATCCACGATCCGCGGTCCGACAAGTCGCTCAGATCTGGGATGATGTCGGGCGATGGTGGAGGAGTGATCGCGTGACCGATGCGGTGGGTAGGTTCACAGAGCAGTACAGCCGGTTGGATTCGGGTCTGCTTGTCGAGGTAGAGGGTGCTCTCCGTGAGGTCCTCGCCGATACCGAGGTCCGGGCGTGAGGCATTGTTCAGGATCGGAGACGTGAACTACTCGGAGTCGGAGTCGCTGGTTCTGGAGGCCGTGAGGAAGCATGAAGCGGTCGTTCGGGAGGTGGCAGGTGCCCACGTGGCGTCAGTCGTCGCATTCGCCGAACTGGTGGCCGGGTGCCTGGAGGCGGATGGAACCGTGTTCTGGTGCGGAAACGGAGGGAGCGCTGCCGATGCCCAACACCTCTCGGGAGAGTTGGTTGGTCGATTCGAATCGGATCGCCGCCCGCTCCGGTCGGTTGCGCTGTCGGCGGACGGTGTCGTGCTCACATGCATCGGCAACGATTTCGGCTACGACGAGATCTTCGCTCGTCAGGTGACGGCTCTGGGGCGCCCCGGTGACGTGCTGGTGGGGATCTCCACCTCGGGACACAGCCCGAACGTGTCGGGCGCCTTAGAAGCGGCGTCTGAGGCTGGCCTGTCCACCGTCGGGCTGCTGGGCAGAGACGGTGGCGCGGCGGTCCATCTCGTCGACCTGCCGATCGTGGTGTCGGGTCAGTCCACGGCCAGGATCCAGGAGGCGCATACCCTGATCGGCCATGTGGTCTGTGATCTGGTCGAACGGCTCCTTGGTATCGACTGAGCCATTGGTCGTATCGGTCCGGATACCATCGGCGGCTCTTCGCTGCTGACGGCATGGCCTCTGCTGTCAGAGGTTGCGACGAAGCTTGGCTCGAATCGGCAGTTCGCTCTCGTAGACCTGCTTGACGCCGTCTCCGAGGGCGCTTTCGACCGCTCGGACGTGTCGGACGAGCCGGCGAAATCCATCTGGTTCCACGGAGGCGGCATGGTCGCTCCCCCACATCGCCCGATCGAGCGTGATGTGACGCTCCACGAAGGTCGCGCCCAACGCAACGGCGGCCACGGTGGGCGGCAGGCCCGTTTCGTGCCCGCTGTACCCGATGGGAACTCCGTAACGCTCGGCGAGGGTCCCGATCATCCGGAGGTTGAGTTCCTCGAGGGCACACGGGTAGGCGCTCGTGGCATGGGCGATGAGGAGCTGATCTCTTCCGAGGCGTTCCACTGCGGCATCGATCTCGTCGAGGGTCGACATCCCCGTCGAGAGGATCACTGTTCGACCCGTCGATGTGAGACGGTCGAGCATGCTGACATCGGTTACCGATGCGCTCGCAACCTTGTAGGCCACCGGGTTGAACGCCTCGAGGAACTCGACCGCGTCTTCGTCCCACGGTGATGCGAACCAATCGATGCCCTGGGCACGGCAGTGGTCGTCGATCTCCTGATAGGCCTCATGGTCGAACTCGACCCGATAGCGGTACTCGAGGTAGGTCATGGTGCCCCACGGTGTTTCTCGTAGGACGTCTCGCTGGTCCGGCGGAACGCACAACTCGGGTGTTCGTTTCTGGAACTTGACGGCATCACATCCCGCGTCGGCGGCGACGTCGATCAGCTGTCGAGCGACGTCGAGGTCGCCGTTGTGGTTGATGCCGATCTCGGCGATGACGTAGCAGGGTTGGTCGGAGCCGACCGTGCGATCACCGATGCTCCTCGTCGTCATTGGGATCCCTCTGTCCGAGCGTGGTGGATGACGAGGTCGGCGATCTCCCTGACGGCACCTCGTCCGCCTTCTGCGTCAAGCACGATTATGGCCTCTGCGCTGGCCTCCGGATGCGCTCCAGCGGGAGCCACGGGGCAGCCGGATTCCCGCAGGCAGCCGATGTCGTTCACGTCGTTGCCGACGAACATCACCTCGCCGGGGTCCAAGGAGTTGGTCTCGCACCAGTCCAGGAACGCCACGGCCTTGTCCCCGATGCCGAACAGGTGGTCGAGGCCGAGTTTGCGACACCTGGCAGCTCCCACCGGGTTCGTCTCCGACGACAGGACGACCATCGGAATCCCCAGTTCAGCTCGTAGGAGGGCGATGCCCATACCGTCCGCCCTGCTGGCCATGATCGTTTCGCTCCCATCGGCGGTCGTCGCGACCAGGTCGTCGGTGAACACCCCGTCGAAGTCGAAGGCGATACCCGAGAGCAGATCCGGTAGCCGAGCGAGTCGACCCGCCCGGTCGGCGAGCGAGACGACGGTCCGTGCCAGTTCCAGGTCGTCGTTGTCGTCGATTTCGAGTGCTCGGTGTTTCGGGAGTTCGACCACCGCCGTGCGACCGAAGAAACGATGACGATGTCGCAGGAATCCGACCGTGGACATCGCATAGACGGCACCTGTCTCGAGGTACTCCTCGGCCCTGTCCTGCCGGCGTTGCCGGACGTGGTGATCGTGATTGATGCCCACGACCGTGTCGCCGTCAGACCTCCAGAGAAATCCGTGGGTGGGGGTGGCGGTGAACGCCGTGTCTGCGCCGGCGGCGATGGCCGCCACCGAACGGTCGATGTCCTCGCCGGTCGTGAAGGGAGAGGTGCACTGGACGAGAACGAGAATCTCCGGCTCGTCTCCCCGGCGAGCGAGATCGTCCAGAGCGTGGAGAAGGGCGGACTCGGTACTCGCTGAGTCAGTGCTCAATTCGGCCGGCCGGTCGATCACCGTCGCCCCCGCTCGATCTGCGGTGGCCGCGATGGCTGAATCGTCAGTGGAGACGATCACCCGACTGACGGACTTGGCCTCCAGCCCGGCGTCGATGGCCCGAACGAGAAGCGGACGACCGCCCACAGAAGTGAGGTTCTTCCCCGGTATGCCACGGGATCCGCCACGTGCCGGAATCACCACCACGACACGTCGTTCGTGGTGGTGATCGGCCATCGGGGTGAGTATTCCACAGCGTTGCCCGGCGATCCGGCCCTTGGCGGGGTCGGGTTCGCTCCGGGCCAGCGAACTAGCCTCCGGCGGGTGGGGACAGTCGCACCGGTTCAGGCTCGTCTGGCTCCGACGGCGCTGGGTGAGGCATGGCCGGAGGGGAGTCCGGTCGTCCTGCTCGGCGAATGGAGTCGACGGTTCGAGCATCCTCCGTCGACTGACAGTGCCGTCGAGGTGCTTTCCCACCATTGGGCAGACCGTGATCGGTTGCGCGCCGACTTCGACCATCTCCAGAACCTCGTTGACCGTCTGTTGGCGGCGCTGGGTCCGGATCTCGGTGAGAGACACGGAGTGGACAACGGCGACCGGTACTGGCGAATCCTCCTCGGGCCGTGGCTCATCCGAATGGTCCACACCCTCTATGACCGATGGGCGATGCTCGACATCGCTGGGCGGAAGCACCCCGGAATCGGCTACGTGTCGCTGATCGGAGATGCCGATTGGGTCGTGCCGTCCGACACCGCTGCCTTCTTCGGGCTGCTCGCCCGAGATGACTACAACCATCACCTGTGCGATCAGCTCGCCAGACGGCTTCCCGGCGGCCCATTGCCCATCGAACAGCCCTGGCAGGGACCTTCGGATGTCCGGCGCCCGGATGAGGTTGCCGACCGGACGTCGAGCGAGAAGCTGCTCGACCTCTATTCGAGGATCATCGGGCGGTTTCAGGGGGACGGGGATGCTTTGGTCATCTCCACGTTCATGCGTTGGCGAGACGAGGCTCGATTGGCAGCCGCTTTCGGGGGTGTGCCCGCTCTATGGCGTCACGTTCCAGCGGTGCCACAGACTCCGTTGGATTCTCGGTTTCGGTCCTGGACGGTGGGAATGGAGCCGACCGATGCCTTCGAGGAAGCGGTGGTCGAGTTGCTTCCCGGACTCATGCCAACCGCATTTCTCGAGGGCTACGTCGGTCTCCTCGCTCAGGTGGAATCGCTTCCATGGCCGCGGCGTCCCTCCTTCGTGTTCACTGCACGGGCCGGTCGCGATGACGTGCTCAAGGCGTACATCGCTTCGAAGGTAGAGCAGGGGTCGAAGTTCGTCGTTGGCCAGCACGGGGGATACTCGGGGATCAAGGGTTGGATGGCCGACGAGGTCCATGAGATCGCGATCAGTGATCGGTTCCTGAGTTGGGGGTGGACTGCCGAAGGCGAGCCGTCCGTGGTTCCGGTCGGTTCGTTCCGCCACCTCGAGACTGAGGGGAGGGATGCTCAGAACGCCTCTGGCATGCTCCTGGTATCGACATCCGACAGTCGCCAGTCGTATGTGGCTGACAGCATGTTGCAGGCAGGCCAGGTTCTGGAGTACCTGGAGGATCAGTTCGTCTTCATGGAGGCCGTTGATCCGGTGATCCGCGAAGAGGCCACGGTACGCCTCTATCCGGTGGACCATGGGTGGAACCATTCGTCTCGATGGTCCGAACGGCTGCCGGGGATCACCCTTGATCCGGGGCACTCCGACATCTCTTCGTCCATGCGCGCCTGTCGACTTTTCGTCGGTACTTATCTGGGTACGGCGTTTCTTCAGACCTTCGCCATGGGAGTACCGACCGTCCTCTTCTGGCAGCCCGGGATGTGGGAGGTCAGAGAATCGGCGGCGCCGTACTTCGACCGATTACGGGAGGTCGGGGTCTTTCATGACAGCCCGACCTCCGCGGCGTCTCACGTTTCGAATGTCTGGTCTGATGTCGAGGGGTGGTGGGCCGGTTCGGAGGTCGCCGCTGCAGTTGATGCGTTCCGGTCGCGATTCGTGGCCCGACCTACTGACCTGGGGGAGCGTTTGCGTCGCGCCCTCGGTGAGGTCGATGAGATCGAGGTGGACGGGCAGTCGGCTGCCCACGGGTACGATCCCGGTCCCGGAGATCCGTCGCAGCCCATGGGGGAGACGTGAAGAGCACGAGAAATCCGGATGTCGGAACCGAGGCGGTCGGAAACTGATGGCGGCTGATCTGGCGGTCGTGATACCGGCGCGATTCGAATCCTCACGCTTTCCCGGAAAGCCGCTGGTAGATCTCGATGGTGTACCGATGGTGGTCAGAACCCATCGACAGTGTGTCTCGGCGGTCGATGCTTCGATGGTCTTCGTGGCGACGGACGACCAACGGATCGCTGCAGTCTGCCGGTCGGAGGGAATCGAGGTGATCGAGACCTCCTCGGGCTGTCTGACCGGAACCGATCGGGTCGCTGAGTGTGCGGAGATTCTCGGCGTGAACACACTGGTGAATGTCCAGGGCGATGAGCCGGTCATTGATCCGGCTGACGTGGCGACGATGGTCGAGGCGGCGCTGGCAGAGCCAGATGAGGTGCTGAACGGTTACTGCGGGATCGAGGACGAAGCTGCCTATCGGGATCCGTCCGTTCCCAAGGCGGTGGTGGCTCCTGACGGAAGGCTTCTCTACATGTCGAGGGGGCCCGTCCCGGCTTCCAAGGGCGGCACCTTTCGGATGGCGTGGCGTCAGGTCTGTATCTACGCCTTCCCCCGGGCGGCGCTGCGGGCATTTGCCGACCACGGCGTCAAATCAAGGCTTGAGGACATCGAGGACATCGAGATTCTCAGGTTCCTTGAGATGGGTTGGACGGTACGGATGGTGCTGCTCAGCGATACCTCGATTCCGGTTGACGATCCGGCGGATGTCGAGCGGGTTCTCGCGGCGATTCGGAGCCGTGGACTGTGACAGTGAATGGACTCGAGCGGTACCGAACCCTCGTGTTCGATTGCGATGGCGTGATTCTCGACTCGAACGGAATCAAGTCAGGGGCCTTCCATGAAGTGGCCTCGCGATTCGGTCCAGTGGTCGCTGATCGGTTTCTGGAGCACCATCGGCGATTCGGTGGCGTGTCCCGCTACGTCAAATTCGCCCATCTGCTCGAGGAGATGGTCGGGGTTCCAGCCGATCGAGCCACCATGGAGGAGCTTCTCGATGAGTACGCGTGTTCCGTCCGGAGAGGGCTTCGCAGGTGCGAGATCAATCCGTCCCTCGGTGCTCTGCGAGCAGCCACGGTCGACGCGCGGTGGATGGTGGTTTCCGGCGGTGATCAGGATGAGCTTCGAGAGGTGTTCGCTGAGCGTGGTCTTGAGGCGATGTTCCAAGGTGGGATCTTCGGGAGCCCGGAGTCGAAGGATGTCATCCTCGAACGTGAAGCAGCGGGAGGTTGCCTGGTCGCACCGGCCCTGTTCATCGGGGACAGTCTCTATGACCACGAGGCGGCGACCAACGCAGGACTGGATTTCGTGTTCGTGGAGCAGTGGACCGAGGTACCGGGGTGGGAGGCCGAGGCAACCCGGCTCGGGTTCGATTCCGTCGCCCGGCTCGGTGACCTGCTTGGACGAGGTCCATGAACACCAGGCTTCGGGGAACGCGGACTCTCGTTACCACATCGATCGAGGCGACCTGGCCGGAGTCGGAGCCGGTCACGTTCCTCGGCGAGTGGTGCCGACGATTCGTTCGTCGCGAGAGGTGGGAGTCGATGGACGCCCGGGTCGTGCCGTTCCACTGGGATGATCGCGCCCGACTGGCGTCTGACGCCGAGTACCTCGATCGCAGGTACGAGGACCTTCTGGCGGAACTGACCGAACTCATGGGCGAGGTCCATGGGCTGGATCGCAGTGCCCGCTACTGGCGGATCCTGCTCGGACCATGGTTGTACCGGGCGATTCACCTCGTTTTCGATCGTTGGCAATCGGTCGAGGCGGCGATGGACGACGACCTCAGTCAGACGCTGGTCCTCCCGGTCGAGTACGAGGTGCCGGCGGGCATGGGAGAGTTCGGTGCGATCGGGACATCGGAACTTGGTAGCCACCTCGTCTTCGCCCGCCTCATCCGGGAGCAGACCGATCTGCCGGTCATAGAACTCAAGCCGGTGGAGGGGATGTGCCTATATCCGGAATCTCCCGTCCCGTTGAGCCAGCGCTCGGTGAAGGAGCGGCTGCTCCGGTCCTATTCGTATCTTGCAGGGTCGTTGACGAGACAGACCGACGGACTGATCTTTGCCAGCTTCATGAGATGGCGTGATGTCATGGACACGACCCGGCGCCTAGGACAGGTTCCCCAGTTCTGGCGGGACATTCCGCCGGTCGAGGCGGTCGAGATCTCCACTGAGTTGCGAAGCCGGTTCGCTCTCGGGAGGGATGGTTCCGCCTTCGGAGAGTGTCTGGCCGAGATGATTCCCTGGCTCCTGCCCAGCGGGTATCTGGAGGGCTTCGGACGGCTTCGCGGCCAGATCGCCGACCTGGCATGGCCGTCTGACCCCAAAGTGATCCTGACCAGCAACCCGCACGGATACGACGTGTTCAACGCCTATGCCGCCGAGGCGGTGGACAGGGGAACGCCCTACGTGGTCTGTGCCCACAGCGGACAGCACGGGATGCTCCGTTGGTTCTGGATGGAGGACCACGAGCGTCGGATCGCTGACCGGTACGTGACCTGGGGATGGGGGGACGAGGCCGACCCGCAGGTTCGTAATGTCGGCTACTTCCGCGCCCGGCGTCCGGTCGGCGTCGACCATGCCTCTCAGGATCATCTCTACATGGTCCTGTGGGCCTGTCGGCAACCCTCGCTTCAGGCGAGGTCTGAGCTTCTCGGTCGTCAGTGGCTCGACTATTTTGAGGACCATGTCCGGTTGGTTGAGTTGCTTCCCGCGGCGGTCAGGGAAGCTATGAAGGTTCGTCTACACGCCAATGACCGAGGCTGGGACCAGAAGGAGCGGTGGCGCGATCGGTGCCCCGATGTGGAGTTGGACGAAGGACGGGGTCCGTTGGAGGATCACCTCCGGTCCACGCGGCTCTACATCGCCACCTATCTGGGCTCCAACAATCTCGAGTCGATGGTGATGGGTATCCCCACGATCATGTTCTGGCGTCCCGAGCACTGGGAGCTGAGGGAATCGGCACAGCACTGGTTCACTGAGCTCGAACGGGTCGGGGTGTTCCATGCGACGCCCGAGTCTGCGGCGGCACACGTGGCCCGGGTCTGGGATGACGTCGGTGGATGGTGGGAGTCCGATGAGGTGGTCGCAGTGGTTGAACCATTCGTCGCCCACTACTGCCCTCTGCACGAGGGGCTTTCCAGACGGATGGCGGGGGTTCTCCGGGAGGCGATCGGAGCCGGATCCGATTCCAGTGGTTGACGGGGTGGATCGGATCCGGGTCGCAGTGTCTCCAGAGGGCGGAGGTTTTGGCAGTTTCGCTGCCGAGATGATCGGCCAGGCGGTTCGGAGAGCGGTGGAGGTTCGGGGTTCCTGTTCTCTGATGCTCACCGGTGGGAGGACGGCTCGATCGGTCTATCAGGAATGGGCCAGAGCAGGGATCTGGTGGGGACCGATGGTCACCGCCTACCACGGTGATGAGAGGTGCGTTCCGTCAGGGCACGAGGAGAGTAACCACGGAGGCATAGATGAACTCCTTGGTGGTGTGCTCCGGATCGAACCGATTGACGCCATGGCACCGAACAGGGAATCGGCCGCTTCCGACTATGCCCGGCGATTGCCTGATCGGTTGGACGTACTCATGTTGAGCATGGGAGACGATGGTCACATCGCGTCGCTGTTTCCCGGATCCATGGTGCTCGACGAACACCGGCGACGGGTGGTCGCGACAACAGGGCCAAAGGCTCCGGTCGACCGTTTCACCATCACCGCTCCGGTCATCAGCGAAGCGCGGGAGGTGTTCGTCATGGTGGTCGGTGGTGCAAAGGGGCGAGTTCTCGCGGAAGCGGCGACGACGGGATCTCCGACGAGTCACCCGGTCTTGATCGCATCGTCTGCCACCCACCTTCTCGATCAGGATGCATGTGAAGCATTTCTTCGAGCCGGAGGAAGGCTCGCAGGGGCGAAGTGATGAGAGGGTCTCAAGGCGTTCGGAAGCCGGACTTGATCCTCTGGCTCGGCTCGGAGGGTTCGCCGGAATCGGATGTGCCGACGGTTCGGTGGGATGGATGGGGAGAGGATGAGGGAGTTCGATCCCTCCTTCGCATCGTGGAGGGTCGTGCCGATCGATTGCGATCGGTGTACCTCTCCTGGGTCGCCGAAGTTGGCCACTGCGAGATGGGGGGCCGGTCGGTCATCGAACACCTCGACGTGGGGACCGGGCTGAGTCACTGGTGGACTACGACGCTCGTTGAGGCGAACGTGTACAAGAGCGGGGCGATCGCCCGGTCTCTTCGGCTTCTCGCTCTCGAGGAGGTGCTCGACGAGGATGGGGTCAAGGTCCTTCTCGTGCACGGAGGTGATCGGAGGCTCGTCGAGTCGGTTCGAGTGCTCTGTGCCGACCGGGGAGTCGAGTTGTTGAGAGGACCGTCCCGCGGGGACGGTGCGGAATGGTCCTCGTTTCGAGGTCTGTCGCAGACGGGACTCTCTTCGATGGTCCCGGCCGGCCTCGCCAGCGGAGTAGCGGCTCTGGTGCTGGATCTGTGGAGACACCGGTCAATCATCAGACACCGGCCACGGGCCTGGCGTTCCGACTCGAGGCCAGTCCTCTTTTGCGGGCAACTCTTCGATGTGGAGTCCCACGAGGGCGGCATATTCGAATCGACGATCTGGCGCGGCCTACGTCCGATCCTCCGAGCCAACGGGAGAGCCGTCAATCGACTCACTCTCTTCGTGCCGACGGGGTCGGTTGCCACGGGGGCCAATGCCGTCAGGCGTCTCCATGTGAACAGGGACCTCGAGAACCGGGCGGGCATCGCGGAAATCCCGGAGAACCACCTCTGGTCCCATCTGGACTGGTCGACCCTGAGGAAGGTGATCGGCCGATGGTGGCGACTCGTCCGAGCCTCCGGGCGTCTGGGCAGCTTGCCTGCCGTTATGGATGCGGCCGGGTCCCGTCCGTGGTTGTGGCCATGTCACCAGCGGGACTGGGTTGACTCGTTGCGCGGCGCAGCTGCGATAAGGAGTGTCCTCGTCGCCGAGCTGATGGAACTGGCGGTAGGAGGCCTCCCACCTCAGTCCATGGGTGTCTACGCCGCCGAAAATCATGCATGGGAGAGGGTGTTCGCTGATGCATGGCGGAGACACGGCCATGGGGAGTTGCTCGCATACGCCCACGCCACTGTCCGGTTCTGGGATCTCCGGTATCACCATGGCCAACCGGGTTCGACGAATGACCCCGTCGCCGGGCCACGTCCGGACCGGATGATCGTGACTGGCGCCCTCGCCGAGGCCGAACTTCGAACTTCGGGTCTTGATCCGGATCGAATCGTCCGGTGTGAGGCCCTTCGGTACCGGCACCTCAGCGGCCGACCCAGCCGGAATCGGGTGGATCGGGTCACTCTTTCAGAATCTGCTGTCAGCCCGGTACGTCTCCTACTCCTCGGCGATTACGCGGAGTCGACGACGAGGGAGTTATTCAGTCTCGTTGCCGAGATGGCAGATCGGTACGAAAAGCGTGGCGGTTCGTTGGAGACGGTCCTTCGGAGGCACGCCGGAGCGCGTCGATCAGTGCCATCTCCTCTGGGCCTCCTCTGCCGGGATGGTTCGGGCGACCTCGTGGAAATCGCTACGGAGGTGGACATCGCTGTAGCGGGGAACCGGACCTCGGCAGCGGTTGATCTCCACGTCCTCGGAGTCCCCGTGGTAGTGGCCCTTGACTCCGGGGACCTCAACTGCAGCCCACTTCGCGGCGTGGAGGGTGTGCGATTTGCCGCTGATTCCAGGGATCTGCTTGATGCCGTACTCGAGGTCCGAGAACGATCCCGGACCGGCTGGGAGAAGGACACACCTCCGATTCTCGATCTCGATCCCGACCTTTCTGGGTGGAGCGCCCTGTTCTCGACGGGAAACCAGTGAAGGGCAGGGGTGTCGGCGTATTCTCAGGTAGTGAATCTTGAGAACCTGCAACCGTTTGGTTCACGATCGAACAATGGGATAGATCGATGAAGGTGCTGGTCACTTCGATTCCGTTTGCAGCAAAGTCTGGGCAAGCGCTGGAGATCCTCGACGATGCGGGTGTCGATCTGGTGGTGAATCCGCTGGGTCGTAAGCCGGACGAGAGGGAACTCGTCGAAATGGTCAGAGGGTTCGATGCTGTGCTCGCTGGAACCGAAAGGTGGAGCGACGAGGTGATGGAATCGGCCCCCGGCCTCCGACTGATTGCCCGGATGGGTACGGGACTCGACGGCGTTGACCTGATGGCAGCACGCCGTCGCGGTATTGCCGTTACATGGACGCCCGGGGCGCCGGTGGAAGCGGTGGCAGAGATGACCGTGGCCCTCGCTCTCAGTGCGCTACGCGGTGTCCATGAGTCCAATCTCGCGATGCACGCCGGTCGCTGGCATCGGGTGTCTGGCCGACGATTGGGAGACGTCACCGTCGGTGTCGTCGGTCTGGGGCCGATCGGCCGCCGAGTGCTGGATCTGATCGGGGCCTTTCGACCACCACGAGTTCTTCTCCATGATCTACGCCCGGATGAATCGGTCCTGATCGGATCGGGAAGCCCTACGCCCGAATGGACCGGATTGGAGGAGTTGCTCACTGAATCTGACCTGGTGACGGTGCATGTCCCGCTTTCGTCATCGACCCGAGGCCTGATCAACGAGGTCGGCCTACGACGAATGCCCTCCGATGCAGTGCTGGTCAACACCTCCCGAGGAGGGGTCGTGGACGAGGCTGCGCTCCATCGGGTACTCGTTGAGGGGCATCTCGGTGCCGTAGCGCTCGACGTTTTCGAGAGCGAGCCCTATTCCGGTCCGTTGACAGGTTTCGAGCGCTGCATTCTCACATCCCATATGTCCTCGTCCTCCGTAGATTGTCGAGGTCGGATGGAAGCCGAAGCTGCCGACGAGGTGGTCCGGTTGTCGACCGGGCGAGGCCCGATCCATCCGGTCCCTGAGGCGGAGTATCTGATGCAGGCTGGAGACCAATGATGGCGGAGGAGGCTCAGCAGACCCTGACTGCGCTGGTGATCGGGGGAAGTGGGTTTATCGGATCACACGTGGCAGATCACCTCACCGATGCAGGTCACCGTGTACGGGTGTATGACCGTGTGGAATCGCCGTGGCTGCAGGACGGCCAGGAGATCTGCATCGGCGAACTCGCGGACCGGACTGCCCTCTGTGAGGCGATTGATGGTTGTGACGTCGTCTACAACTTCGCGGCCCTCGCTGATCTGGAACGGGCCATGGATCGCCCAGTAGAGACGGTGGAGGTGAACGTGCTCGGCAACGTGTACGCGTTGGAGGCATGCCGGCAGTTCGGTGTCCGTCGGTTCCTTTACGCCAGCACCGTGTACGTGAGCGGACGGGAGGGTGGTTTCTACCGGGCGAGCAAGCTCGCTGCGGAGGAATACGTCGTCGAATACCGTCGTGCTTATGGCCTTGAGCACACGATTCTCAGGTTCGGTTCACTTTACGGCCCCCGTTCGGATGTGAACAACGGGCTGCGACGAATCGTCGCAGAGGCGATCAGCTCCGGGACGGTTCGCTACGTGGGAAGTCCGGAGGCCGTTCGCGAGTACATCCATGTGGAGGACGCGGCGCGTGCGAGCGTCGCCGCGTTGGCCCCCGAGTTTGCCGATCAGAGGGTCGTCCTGAGCGGTCGGGAAGCGATCCGGGTCCTCGATGTGCTCGAAATGGTTTCCGAGATACTCGGGCTGGAGGGGGAAGTCGAGTTCGTCGATGGTGAACTGGCCGGGCATTACGTCCGGACCCCATACAGCGCGGACCGGACTCTGAGTCGCAAGTTCACCCCCAATCTCGCCGTTGATCTGGGCCAAGGCCTCGTGCAACTCGTCGAGGACGTTCGAGCAGACCTGGCTGGGTGACGTCACCGGTCCCAACGGATTCTCCTCGGTAGCCTCTGTCCGCATGCGGACCCTGCGTTTCGTGGTGATCGGTGGTGGACCCGGTGGGAATTCGGCGGCCACCCATGCGGCCCGCCACGGTGCCGAGGTCACGATCATCGAACGCGACGTGATCGGTGGAGCCGCCCACCTCTGGGATTGCATTCCCTCCAAGGCCATGATCGCCACCGGCGGCGCCATGTCGTTCCTGGCCAGGGCTGAAGGCATGGGCCTGGGTGATGTCAGCCCCCGGATCGACGTCGACAACCTCAGCGCCCGCTTGGCCCGGATCGAGGAGCGCATCCACCGATCCACGACGTCGCTGCTGGAGAGCCAGGACATCCGCATCATCGACGGCACCGGTTCGCTGAAGGGACCCCACCAGGTGGTGGCCGAAACGGCCGACGGGCTCGAGGAGCTCGACGCTGACGTGATCGTCCTGTCCACCGGGAGTCGGCCGAGGATCCCGGACTTCGCGGAGGTGGACGGCGAACGCATCCTGATCACCCGTGACGCCTACCCGCCGTCCGAGTTTCCCGACCACGTGATCGTGATCGGATCCGGTGTCACCGGCGTGGAGTTCGTCCACATGTTCAAGTCCTACGGCTGTGAGGTCACGCTGCTGGTCAGCCGCCAGCAGGTGCTCCCCCAGAAGGATCCTGAGGTGGCCGCCGCGCTGGAGGCCGACTTCCTGCGGCGTGGCGTCCGGCTGTACAAGGGGGCCCGTGCCCTGTCGGCCACCCGCAACGGCGACCGGGTCACCGTCCGCTGCGACGACGGTCGGGTGGCTGAGGGCAGCCACGTGATCCTCGCCGTGGGCTCCATCCCCAACAGCGACGGCCTGGGCCTGGATTCCGTGGGCATCGAGACTGACGGGGGCTACATCCCTATCGACCAGTACTGCCGTACCGAAGTGCCCCACATTTACGCGGCGGGCGACGTGTCGGGCAAGCTTCCGCTGTCTTCGGTGGCCCAGATGCAGGGTCGCAAGATCGCCGA
>Ga0315334_10000925_pt1 | contig 18047 bp, 14 predicted proteins | sample M150034915metaG_FD_205555 | JGI IMG/M metagenome (GOLD analysis project Ga0315334, IMG submission 205555) | Ammonia-oxidizing marine archaeal communities from Monterey Bay, California, United States - M1 500m 34915 | ecosystem: Environmental > Aquatic > Marine > Intertidal zone | place: USA... | reverse complement strand
ACGCCGACGACTCAGATTCCGACGACTCAGACGCCGACGACTCAGATTCCGACGACTCAGACGCCGACGACTCAGATTCCGACGACTCAGATTCCGACGACTCAGATTCCGACGAGGGTGGGTGGAAAGAGGTCGATGACGAAGTCGGCGATGAGGAGTTCGACGACGACGACGACGACGAGGATAGCTGGGAAGAGCAAGCAGACGATGACGAGGATTGGACCTGATTCCGATCGCGTCTTGGCGGCTAAACGGTTTCGATCATTCCTCGCCAAGATTAAACAGGTGTCGCAAAGCTTCCAGCAAACCCCGGCGATGTCCCTCGGCTGCGTCATCGCGAAGTGAAGCGAGTGGCGGATGCAACAGTTTGTTGATCAGTCGGTCAAAGGACTTCTCAATTTCTTTACGGGCTGATGGATCAAGCTCAGCCAACCGAAGCTTGTTAATCAACCGCTCCAGTTCCTCGTTCTTCAAATCCTGTGCCTGTTCGCGAAGTCGCTGAATAACAGGTCCGGTCGCTTTATGATTGAACGCCTGCATGAAGCGTTGCGTTTCTTCTGCAATGACCTGCTTTGCTTTCGGCCATTCCTTCTGTCGTTCACGGCGATTTCGGTCACAAGCCGATTGCAAATCGTCGATTCCGTACAGATAGACATTCGATAACTCGCCTATCGCTGGTTCAAAATCTCGCGGCACCGCCAAATCCAACATTAGCAACAGTCGGTTCTTGCGCTTTGCATGCAGTGGCAGAAAAGTTGCTTCGTCCAGAATTGGTTCGGTGGCCGCTGTTGTTCCTATCAGTAAATCAACATCGACGATCTGTTCCTGTAAAGAGGACCAGAGGGCAGATTCGGCTCCGAAAGCGTTAGCGAGTGCCGCGGCACGCTCGTAACTGCGATTGATGATGCAGATGTCGCTGGCGCCGGCTTGTTTCAGATAACGCAGCGTTTCCTCACCCATTTCGCCGGCACCACATAGCACCACTCGTTTATTACTGAGTGTTTCAAAAACTTCGGTTGCAACCTCACCTACGGCAACGCTGGGCACGCTCACACGCCGCCGATGAATCGACGTTTCCTGTTGCACCCGTTTTGCTGCCCGGTTCGCTGCCTGGAACACCGAGTGCGTGAGTGGCCCGGCTGATCCCGAATTGCAAGCGGTGTCGTATGCCTGTTTCACCTGGGACAGGATTTGGGCTTCGCCGACAACCATGCTGTCCAAGCTCGAGGCTACGGTGAACAAGTGCTCAACTGCATCGGAACCTGCCCGATAAATCATTTGGTCGATGACTTCGTCTGCCTTCAGGTGATGCTGATCGGCTAGGAACTCGGCGACGTCATCGCGATCAAGTTCGTTGTTGTCTCCAGCAGTCGCGTACAACTCGACACGGTTGCAAGTGCTGATCAAAACGATTTCCGAGGAGGGAAAGCGTTGGCGAAATGCATTCAGAGCCTGACTGACCTGCTCACTGGTGAACGAAATCTTCTCACGGAATTCAACGGCGGCGTCATGATGACTGCAACCAATCATTTGCAATTTCATCGACTACCCTTTGTCAAATCAACATGTTTGATTTGTGCGTGGGGTGGAAATACACCGCCTATGCTTGACGACGGACCTTCTGATTGACCATGAGATGTGGTGAGAACTCCGATCATGGCTAACACGAGGAAACCGAGGCTCGCCAGCGTCAGATAAACTGCTTTGCGTCCGTGACTGGCAGGCGCATAGAAGAACTCAAGTCCCGTGGCGCCCAATAACCAAACCAGCAGCAGAACACTTAGCAGCACTCCGCGGTCAGTCCAACCAACATGACCCCACCGGTTCAAGTTCATCACGACCCCTGCTATCAGCCCAATTCCGACCGCAATCGTGCTTCCAACAAGACAGCGTCGGTTTAACCGACCGAGTGATTCCAGGGTTGGCAGTCTGAAAGACGAACCAGCACGTTTCTGTTTCAACCTGTGCGATTGCACAAGATACATGATCCCTGCAAGAAATCCGATCAGGACGGCAATCGAACCCGCCATCATGGCGATGGCATGCACTGAGCGCCACACTTCGACCGCTTCTGTTCGGCTGAACGGGGGACGATTGTCCAGAGCAATCGCCAAGCCAAGCAGGACCATCACAGCTGGTAGAAAAAAGAAACTGATGATCGTATCGGGGCGTCGCAGGTACAGTACAAAGAAAGCGATCGCCAAACCGAGTGCCAGCAAAAGTGACCAATCTGACCAGGTGGCCAATAGTCCGACTTCGTTGCCGCCTCGTTCCAGGCCTTCTAACGTGGTTGCTTGCAGTATCAAATAGCAGACGTGAGTGAACAGTCCGACCGACATCATTGCAATCACAAACAGGCCACGGCCGGGAATGCGTCCAAAGAATCGTAGTAGTTCCAGCACCAGCACCGTGAAATAGCTGGCGAAGACACAGGTGACCGAAATCTCGCTGAGAAAGGCGAGCATGTAATTTTAGATGGGATGGAGGGTGAAGATTGTTACTGTAGCGAACTATCAATCGTACACGTTCTGGAAAGGTTGTCAGCGCGCAGGTCAACTTTTCACTGTAGTTTGGCGCTGGATTGTCGTCTTACCAACCCGCACAACTCCATTCTTGAATATCAACGTCACCATGTTTCCCAATTCGAACTCGAATTGCCCCGGCAACTGCGGTGATATGAACGGCCGATCCATGAGCTGATAGCATCTCACGTACTTCGGGCTTTCGGGCCCGCTGGCCACCACTGACGACCGTTTTCTGAGGTCGCGCCCAATGCAGAACCGAGGCCGCCTCCATTCTCAAGCTGCCATGGTGGGGCGCCATCAAAACGCCTCCGGGTTTTGGTCGTGGCATGTTGATCAGCATCGCAGTTCCGGGCGGCTCCAGATCACCAGGCAAGATCACGCTGTTGCCCTGCCAGTCGATTTGTAACACGAGACTGTTTGCGTTGTCACTGCCCGAGAGCCGTTTCAAGGGCGGATGTAACACGCGAAAGATTTGAGGAAAGTTAACCGGGATCGCATCTCGGTTGACCTCCAGAACGTCAATCTGAAAACGTTGCATTGCTTCCTGGATCGGAATCAACGCCGGTTCCGACTCAGCTAGCATGCCTGGCGGAGTGATCACCCGGTCCACCTGGAATCGTTGCAGGATTCCGGGAAGGGCATTGAAGTGGTCCGAATCTGCGTGTGAAAGAATGATTCCATCCAGTTGTGTGACGCCCATCGACCAAAGCGCTGTATCAATCCCCGCGCTGCTGTAGGATTCATTTCCGAGTCGGCCACAGTCATAGAGCCATACTTCATTCTGTGGCATGCGAAGAATCACACATGTTCCGTGGCCAACGTTGAGAAAAGTTCCTTCGAGTGTCTCTGCCGGCACACCACGCCCTGCCGTAGCTAGCAGGTAGGCAACGGGGATCCAGATTCCAATCCACAGGTATCGAAACCATGCATCCCATCTGCGGACGGGACGAAACAAAAAAGAGGCTGCGAGCAATACGTAAAATACAACGATCCAATACCCCGGCGGGGATGGTAACCAAGCATGGCCATGAGGAATCCGGGCTGCCACAGTCATTACCCATTGCATCCAGTCAAGGGTCACGCTGCAAATCCATCCGGGAACGATGGCCAGCGAGTCATGAAGCATGCCGGTAGCAATGACTAATAACCCAGCGGCCAAGGCCACAAACAGGCATGGTCCCAGAATCACGTTTACGATCAGGCTGATGGGCGAGACAACGTGAAATTGGTACCAGACGAGCGGAAGGCATACCAAGGTGACACAAGCACTGAACCACAGCATTTTCCCCAGCATGTTCATCAGTAGCCTGGCAAACAAAAATATTCGAGTTTTACCACTGTCCATCAATTCTGTGAGTCGTTCATCTTGACGTTCAGATTCATCAAGGGGTTCGTGGCTTGCAGATCTCTGCCCACACAGAATCAATGTGGCAACTGCCAGAAACGAGAGTTGTACTCCGATGCTGAAAATATGATCGGGGTTTAGCAGAATCAGGATAAAGGCAGCTACCGACAACGTGTTGATGGGCTGACTTACGCGTCGCAGCCAAACTGACATCAGGAAGCTTCCGACCAGTATGGAAGCGCGGATTACAGGAGGGCGGCCACCCGTCAGTGCTGTGTAAAACAGACATAAGATGATGATGCAACTAATCCGCAGTCGCATTGGCAAGCGTAAGATGGTCGCCAGGAAATTTGCCAAGACTACAAAGATTGCCAAATGCAATCCACTGACTGACAGCAAATGTGCTGTTCCTGTCACCAGAAGCAGATCTCGTGTTGTGTTATCGATGTAATCGCGTTGTCCAAGCACCATTGCGACTGCTAGTGGACCAGTAGCATCAGTTGTGTGCTGCATCAGCTCGCGACGCCCGCGGATCGCCAGCCTCGCGATCCAGCGATGGATTCTGTTTTGCCATTGAATGGTTTCAGGCATCACAACAATTTGCTGAGGATTGGCGACATCAACACGGGCCTGCAGATCGCGGCGACGGTAGATGGGCCGCAGATCTCGCTCGCCAGGATTGCTGGGTGAGTTAAATCGGCAAAGCTTTCCGTATACTTCGATCGCATCCCCTGGCAGCAGGTCATGACACTGTCCCTCCACGACGATCAAGACTCGACCATCACAGGATTGAAAACGCTGACCGACCCTCAGTTCAGCGATCTGAATTTCCAGTTGCGTTTGCAACGGCGAACGATGACGACTGCCCAGGGTGCGTCGAGATCCGTGAGTTCGCAGGACTACCGGCCGATCAATGGTTCCACGAATGACTGTGGGCTGCTCTGTCGCGGTCAGGTAGTTTTGAATCGATCGATTGTCGTACGAATCTGCTCGGTGGTTGTGCAGGAAACCTGCAAATGGCAGAAATACCAGCACCGCGACTATCCGACGCACAGCAGGGCTTGCTCGCACAATCGTTGCCAAACAAAGCAACGCTGCAATGCACCAACAATGCCTCCAAACTGATCGCTCAACAGCTGAATTGCCGTCGTAACATGTCGAATCGAGAAGTACGCCAATAACTGCTGCCACGGCGACCAACAACATGGGTTGTCGATCGATTTGCAATCGCGGTGACTGGCTCGAGGGTCTGATGACCAGCGAAGACGGATTTTGTGCCCCTGACAATGCGTTCCTTTTTCTCAACTCGGTTATCTTGTGGGGCACGCGGTTCCGATGACCGCGACCAAGATCCCGATTTTTTTTCTGATTAAGGATTCTCCGAGTGAATTTACACCGTTTTAGCTGCTGGGTGTCACTTGTTACTTTCACCACCCTGTGTTTCGGAGCTGTTCTGGCTCAGGAGCAGTCCAGCAATACTAGCAATAGCAAAATGAAGTATCCCGAAACCAAGGCACTCGACGTCGTGGATGATTACCACGGACGGAAGGTCAAAGATCCCTATCGCTGGTTGGAAGATACCGAAAGCAAAGAAACAGCTGAGTGGATTGCTGCCGAAAACAAGATCACTCAAAAGTATTTGCAATCAATTCCTGCGCGGGAAGTCATGCGGCAACGTCTGCAGAAATTGTGGAACTACGAACGCTTTGGCATGCCAAGCCATCGTGGCAAGACCTATTTTTATACTCACAATGATGGACTTCAGAATCAAAGTGTGTATTACAAGGCGACAGCACTCGAAGCGCCGCGCCAAATGCTGTTGAATCCCAACACGCTTAGCAAAGATGGCACGATTGCTTTGGCTGGTGCGGTGGCCAGTGATGATGGCAAATTACTCGCTTACGGCTTGGCAGACGGTGGCAGTGACTGGCGCACATGGAAAGTACGGGATGTTGAATCGGGCAAGGACCTGGATGATTTGGTTCAGTGGGTCAAGTTCAGCAGTATTGCCTGGATGCCCGATGGCAGTGGTTTTTTTTACGGACGTTACGCCGAGCCACAAGAGGGGCAGGAACTTACCGGTACCAACGAGAACCAACGCCTGTTCTTTCACCGACTGGGCGAACCACAAACTAAAGATGAGTTGATTCTTGAGCGTCCAGATCACCCAAAATGGGGATTTTCACCAGAGGTGACCGACGATGGTCGGTACTTGATCATTCAGAACTGGAAAGGGAGTGAACCGAAGTCACAGATATTCATCAAGGATTTAGGTCAGGCGGACGCCAAGGTGGCCCCACTGATCACTGGCTTCGATGCAGAATACGAATGGGTTGCCTCGGTTGACGATACGCTCTATTTCCTGACTGATCACGAAGCTCCCAAGCGTCGCTTGATTGCTGTTTCGGCCGTCGATTCTGACCGCAGTGCCTGGCGAGAGGTGATTGCCCAAACCGAAGATGTTTTGGAAGGGGCAAATCTTTTTGGGTCGGTTTTCTACGCCAGTTGGCTAAAGGATGCACGCGGCAAAGTCACGCGTCACACAATTGATGGGGGACTGTTGGATGAGATCCAGTTACCGGGTGTCGGCACGGTTAGCGGTTTTGGCGGCAAACGTGATGCAGAGGAGACATTCTTTTCATTCACCAACAACGTGACACCCGCATCCATTTATCGGGTTGATCTTCCCAGTGGTGATATCTCTTTGTGGCGGCGACCCGATGTGGACTTTGAAGTTGATCAGTTCGTCACAGAGCAGCTTTTCTGCAAGAGCAAGGATGGTACGACAGTACCGATCATTGTGACTCGTAAGAAAGGTTCGAAACTGGATGGTTTGAATCGAACGTTGCTATACGGGTATGGTGGCTTCAATATTTCGATCACGCCTTCTTTTTCACCTGCCATTGTCGGTTGGGTAGAGAGTGGTGGAATTTATGCTGTCGCCAATCTTCGTGGTGGTGGAGAATATGGCCGGGAGTGGCATGAAGATGGCATGCGTTTGAAGAAACAAAACGTATTCAACGATTGCATTGCGGCAGCAGAGCATCTGGTGGCAAAGGGTTACACACAACCATCGCGGTTGGGGTTACAGGGACGCAGCAATGGTGGCTTGTTGGTTGGCGCGGTGATGACGCAACGTCCTGATCTGTTTGGTGCCTGTCTACCTGCAGTTGGCGTCATGGATATGTTGCGATATCACAAGTTTACGATTGGTTGGGCTTGGGCGACTGAGTATGGAAGCAGTGATGAGGAAGATCAGGTTGATAATCTGTTGTCGTATTCACCGTTGCACAACCTGAAGTCAGGGACTTGTTACCCCGCCACTCTAGTTACCACCGCTGAACGCGATGACCGAGTTGTTCCGGGGCACAGTTTCAAGTTCGCTGCGGCGCTTCAAGCAGCGCAAGGATGCAATCACCCCACCTTGATTAGAATCGAAACACGTGCAGGTCATGGGGCAGGTACACCTGTCAGCAAGCGCATCGATGAATATGCTGATCTTTGGGCGTTCCTGATCGCAAATTTAAAGTAGCAGCAAGAGGTAAAGTCAGCGTGCGGAATGTGATGACAGCAACGTTGGACACGTTCCCACGCGGAATACGAATCGATGATCGTTCATCAGGTGGCGAACACGGTTCAGTTTCTGTCCGCGTCTGCCGATTCTTAACAGGGAAATAGTTAGACTGTTTTCCAACTGAACCATTCCTTCTCTGCCACACCCCGGCTTTGGTCACCTAAATCATGTTCCTGCAAGAACCAGCCATCACGCCCTATGATCTGCGGTTTCAACTGTTTGGCATTCCGATTCGTGTGTCTTGGACGTTCTGGCTGGCAGCCCTTGTTTTTGGTTATGGCCTGGCGCAGTTGATGGATCGCTTGCTGGGTGCGGCTAGCTTGGGCTTGCTTCCGTTGTTGCTGGTCTGGTCGGCCTGTCTGCTGGTTTCCATTGTGATCCATGAATTGGGCCATGCCCTTGCTTTTCGCCGTTACGGAATCGAATCATCGATCGTCCTGTACCACTTTGGTGGGATGGCGATCCCAAAAAGCAGCTATCGCGACCACTCTTTTGGGCAGTTGAGCCCTCTGCAAAACATCTGGATTTCACTTGCGGGTCCGTTGGCTCAAATCGCATCTGGCCTGCTGGTCGTTGCGGCCGTCAAGCTGGCCGGTTATCAGCTGACGGTTTTCGCCTTCATGCCGCAACCCTTCGATAAAATTCCCTACGTCATGGATGGTGACATCATCGATAGTCCCGGGTTGTTGGCGTTAGTGACCTTCTATATCTTCCCCAGCATTCTTTGGGCACTGCTGAATCTCATTCCAGTCATGCCATTGGATGGTGGGCAGGTGATGAGATCGGTCGTGCATTTGTTCGGCGGTAACATTCTGCAAGCGCTGTGGATGAGCGTGATCGTGGCAGTCGTTGTTGGTTTTTATGGTTTTACAAACGGCCAAACGTATCTAGGACTGCTTTTTTTGATGCTCGCATGGACAAACTATCAAGCGATTCAACAAAGTAATCGGATGAGTTATTGAATGGTGCGACATGCACGTTCACAGTGCGTTTTTTCGGCGACTGATGTCTGTTTTGCACGTCTTCCTGCGTGAGAATTGGCTCAATGGGTTGGAAAGTAGACAATCACGTAACCAATTTTTTTTCTTACGCAACCACTTTTTTCGCAAAAAGATGTTGCGTAATCTTCAGAAGCGCGTAAAGTTACGGCCAGTTTTAAACGGTTGAAAGGATGAGCCGGGAAGATGTTGGACATCAAAGCTCTGAGATTCAACTACCAATGACGGTTGGTGAGCCGTGGCCGCTGGCTTCTAGAGCGTTGCTTTAAAAGTCACGAGGACTCGCCAACGTTTCCTTTCTCAGCGGAGGAAGAACGTGGCCAAGAAGAAAGCAAAGAAGAAAGCAGCGAAGAAGAAGAAGGCTACTAAGAAGAAGGCTGCAAAGCGTTCGACTAAGAAAAAAGCCGCCAAGAAGCCTGCTAAGAAGAAGAAGGCTACTAAGAAGAAAGCTGCTAAGAAAAAGGCTACTAAGAAGAAAGCTACTAAGAAAAAGGCTACTAAGAAAAAGGCTACTAAGAAGAAAGCAGCCAAGAAAAAAGCAACCAAGAAGGCTACTAAGAAGCGTTCTACCAAAAAGAAAGCTGCTAAGAAGCGTCGCTAGGTTGCGTATCAGTTCAGTTTCGGCTGAATCGTTACATATAAAAAAAGCTGTGTCAGAGCGTTGTTCTGATGCGGCTTTTTTCATGCGCTATCCGTTTTGTGCGGGCTCGCCATTTTGGCCCGGTTCAGGGTCAGTTCCACGTTTCAGGTTCAGTTCCGGTGCGATGTTGACGCGATTTTCCGCTTTTGACTGCTCGAGGGACGGAAAATCAGCGGATTACATTGCTGGAGCAACTCTTGTGATACCCAAAACCTGTCTGCCGAGGCATACAGGACCGTTCTTGCCACCTGATGGATGCTCAGACGGTTCCCATCCTCTCGCAGACCCCTCTCCACCTGAAACTTGGCGGATGCCCACAGGGTGCGTCACAGGGTGGGTAGGCTGACTTTGGGGGGGTGGTTGGCTGCTCGTATTGCCAACTCACGCACCACAGCTTTTGTGATCGCATCCAAAGGAGCCCGTGATGCGTCGTTGGTCTCGATCACTTCGGCCAACTTGCCCTCGTCCCCTGCTGTGCGAAGCGTGACGTCGATCGGAAGTCCACCGAGGAACGGCACGCTCAGTTCTTCTGCTTTTTTCCGTGCGCCACCTTTGCCAAAAATGTCATAGGTCTTGCCGCAGTCAGGACACTGGAATCCACTCATGTTCTCGACCATCCCAAGGATTGGAATTTCGACCTTGCGGAACATGCTGATCGCCTTCATTGCATCGAGCAAAGCAACTTCCTGAGGCGTGCATACGATGACGGCACCTGCCAAGGGAAGTGCTTGTGACAGGGTCAAGGCAACATCACCCGTGCCTGGTGGCATGTCGATAATCAAATAGTCAAGTTCGCCCCAATCCGTATCACCGAGAAACTGGTTGATTGAACCATGCAACATAGGGCCTCGCCAAATGACTGCCTGGTCAGGTTCGACAAGAAAACCCATCGACATGACTGGTAGGTCATTTCCGAGCTTGATTGGATCAATGCGTTTTTGTGCTGTTAACGCTGGTCGCCCCGAGAGTCCGAGCAGGTGGGGTATGCTGGGACCATAGACATCTGCATCCATCAAACCGACTTTGGAGCCAAAGCGACGCAAGGTCAATGCGATGGATGCTGCGACGGTGCTTTTGCCAACACCTCCTTTACCACTCCCCACAGCAATCACGCTCTTTGCCTTGAGTGCGATTTGGCCGACTCGCGCTGGTGGACGCGGGTGATCAACGAACACGACGTTGACCTTGCTGCCTGGTGCGACCGCAACCACTTTCGATTTCAACACGTCTGACAGTTCATCGGCCATCGGTGCACTGTGGGTCGTCAGTCCAACGGTGATTTCGGCACGGTTCTCATCCACCGTTACATTCTTGATTTGGCCCATGGAATCCAGTGGTCGTCCCGTCTCGGGATCAGGGTGGTCGGCAACCGCGTTCCGCACAATTTCGATGGACAGGATGCTCATGATTGCTCTTGTAACCTTATTAGAAGGCTGTGTTTGCAGTGTTTCAGGACGAATAGGGTAGATCTATTCGATTGGCAGGGAGGCGAGCTAACGGAACTGAAACAGTGAGGAAAGTCACTGCATTTGATCTATCTCAGGAGTCATGTAATGATCGTTGGATCCGTGGGGCCAATTCCCCTGATTCATGAAAGGTGGCAACCAGATCCATGAACCGGGTACCTTAGTCTATGACTTGGGTCCACCTTGCGAAGTGGAGGTGAATCAGTCGGGTCAGACGAGTCAAGTCTTCGGGATGCTCGACCATGGCAGAAACAGGGTAGGGCGTCAGGCACAGTCGTTCCCGATGACTGAGCTGGTGACAGGCAACAATTTGCAGTGTTCGCGGATTCAGATCCGCTGTTCGGGCTAATGAATCACAACTCAAGGCAAGAGATTCTCGGCGGGTTTCCCACAACACAATCGAGGGTACCGGTCGGGCCAATTTGGCAAGAACTTGATCTCGCTTGGCTGATTCTATGTTTGGGACCAGTTCCGGCGGGACGATTTCTGCTCCAAATCGTTGGACGGCAGTAAGCCATCGGCCGCCAGCCTCGCAGATTAGCCAAGGACGGATCACGCCGGGATCAACTAAGGACAAGTCCATTCAGCGGGATTCCTTGCGTGGCAGACTTGTTGGCGAATGTTCGTCGAGGCGACGAATCAACCGTGCCCGACTGATCCCAAGCCGCCGGGCCGCTTCTGCCCGGTTGTCATCAGCCGCTTCGAGTGTTTCCCGAATCAAACGTAATTCATATCGTTGAAGGGCATCATCAAGCGACAGTTTGGTGTGCTTGGCACGCTTCAGGGGTGCACCCGGTTGGTAGGAACGGATTGCCAGCGGCAAGTGTTTGACGGCGATGATGCTTCCGGTCGCTGTTCGAATCGCATAGCGGATGGCATCCTCCAATTCCTCGTGATTGCCCGGCCATGGATAGATCACCAAAGCATCAAGAGCAGCGCGGCTGATTCTTTCAGCAGGACCCTCACCTGCTGCATGCCGGGCATCAAGCATCGCGGTGGCCATCATAGGTACATCTTCGACCCGAGCAGCCAATTCCCGGTTCACGACAGTCAGCGAGCTGATTACATCGATCAGTTGAGGACACAAGCCACGTGCCCTCTCTTCGTCCAAGGACAGCGTTTCACTGATAACGTCGTCTGCGTGAGCGTTCAATTCCAGCAGTTGTGTTCCACACATGGCCAACAGTCTCAGACGGCCTGAAAAAGTATCCAGCAAGCTGGCCAACCGCTGTTGAGCTTCGAAAGGCATTTCATCCAAGCCTCGAACGAGCGCGGTGACACGGGCTTCTTTGGCTTCCGCCAGATGATGCAGAGCAGGCATCAGGGTGGCGTCGAGAAGTTCAGAATCCATCAGAGGACCTTCTACGTTGACCAGGTTTTCGCCCGGGGCAGATAGTTCGTGAATCCGTGCCAGAATCGACTCGCCACCGGAACCAGGCGGTCCAAAGAATCCGACATCCGTTCGGATCGATGACGCAACCAGCATGCGGCGGCGCAGGCGTCTGGCAAGATTCGAAGTACCAGCGGTGATGTTTGTCGCGATTGTGGCGTTGCGACGCCTCCAGGAATCAAGTTGTTGCCGTATTGCAACTGCATCCTTCAATTCTGGGTCGGGCACCCGATCGTCAAAATTTCCAGCGACGGCAATCACGAGTGCAGCATCACCATCGCCGAGCCGTACGAATCGGACTTCCCGGTTCGTTCCGCGGTGTTGATCAACGATTGGGGGCGTGATCCGCAGGGATGCGGTGCCTCGCCCAGAGAGTTCCGCAGGTGGCGCCAGTGCTGCCGCGATCAAATCGAGTCGGTCATTGGATATCGGCGCACCGGCAACCGAACGACGATCCAGCAGCAACTTGCACTCAACCCCCAGCCATTCACTGCAGCCGGATGACAAATAAATCAGCTTACCGGTCGGGCTGATCGCCCATACCGGTGCTTTCGATTTGTCTAACAGCCGCGCAAACGGCCGGATTCCGGTTCCAGATGCCATCGGTTCCGCCAGCGAAATCGGTTGATGTGATAAACAGCAAGCGCCTGACCAGCGAATTCACCAGTTACAGCACTTCAAGCTCATCAGCCGAGTGAGATGACGAAGCCTCTAAAAGACATCGAGGATGAAGTGGTGTCCGGTGTGGAACCGGCGACTGCTCGGGTAATAGTTGTGCCATTTCTTGTTGTACACGGGAATCCGCATTTCTGGCGGATAACGGTGATACAAGCTGTCACTACTCTTGAAGTACTCCTGACCCCAGAAATTCTGGGGATAGTAGACGTATGGATAGTGGTAAAAGCGATTCCAATCACGGAAATCGGGCTGACCACCCCAAGCACGACCATAGGCCCGCTGGTCAGCCGAAACGGTGTCAGACAAAGCGACGTAACTGCAGGACAGTACGGCGGCGATCAAAAGATGACGAAGCATCACTGCGTTCCCCCTCGAGACGTACGATATCGCCACGTTAGGGGCGAGTATCGCGGGAATATTTGGCTAATTCCGGGACCATTGGCTGACACACTGAGTCTTCAGCGGTTTGGCACCGGCTGTCGGATCGCGGTGTTCGAGGTTCACAAAAGTGCGATTCTACGCCTAAAACAAGACGTAATCCGCCTTTGAGCTCGGCAACACAACCCGACGTACCGTCACTATCGGCATGTTGGGTAGCATCGGTTGAGCCGTTCAGGGGTGGATTGTGCTGCGAAAAACTCCCGGGAAGCCGTTCACTAAACACCAGAACGACTTCTCATCGACCGTCTCAGCCACCTATGATTACCTAACCACCCCGCTCGATCCTTAGGAACGGCGGCGTGAATGATCGTAAGATCCCCATGATCCTAGGACCTAGGAACTGACGGGTCTGCATCCTTTCCTTTGCCCCGTGGTATATCGCATGCTCGTATCGCATTCCCCGATTCGGCTGACTGTTATCGTCCTGTTGATCCTGTTCGGTGCTACATCGAGCTTGTTGGCATGGGCCTGTCCCTTTTGCAATGCCGTCTCTCAGACGCTCAGACAAGAGATGGCAGCCATGGATGCCGTGGTGATCGCCACCTCCTTGCAAAGCGATCTGACCCGCAACAAGGAAACGGGTGAAGTGCTGATGAAGGTCGAAAAGGTGTTGAAGGGCTCCGATTTGATCAAGGTGGGCCAGGAAGTCAAAGCAATCTATTACGGTGAAGTCAGTGTTGGTCGCCGATTCATGCTGTCGGGGGTCGATCCTCCGGACCTGCAATGGTCCTGCTTGCCAGTAAGCACGCGAGCCGAAAAGTACATAGTTAGAATCACCGAATTACCAGACGATTCTCTGCAACGATTGCGTTTTTATCACGACTACCTGCAGGATGAAGAATCGATGTTGGCTAGAGACGCCTACGATGAATTCGCGGTTGCCCCATACGATGGCATCAAGAAGCTTGCTCCTGAAATGGATCGCGAGCAATTGTTAGGCTGGATTGGTGACCCAGAAATGGCAACCGACCGCAAACGACTGTACCTGACGATGTTGGGCGTTTGTGGTGACGAAAAGGATCTGCCATTCCTCGAAAAAATGCTACGCAGCACTCAGAAGAGCACGCGTGGTGGGCTTGATGCGTTGATCGCATGCTATCTGACCTTGGCCGGTGAGGATGGGTTGCCATTGGTCAACGAGCTCTTTCTTGACAACGGCAAAGCACCCTATGCCGATACCTACGCGGCCATCATGGCAGTCAGGTTCCACGGCACAGAGGGAGACGTGATTCCCCGCAGTGCTCTGGTCGAATCTTTGCACCATGTGCTGGACCGTAAGGATCTGGCTGATCTGGTTATTCCCGACTTGGCCCGTTGGAGTGATTGGAGCCAGATCAATCGACTCGTCGATTTGTTCATCAAAGCGGATCCCGACAATAATTGGGTACGGGTTCCCGTTGTGAATTACCTGCGTGCTTGCCCTTTGCCAGAAGCCAAGCAAGCGCTCAAAAAATTGGAAGAAGTGGACCCCGAGAGCGTCCGACGTGCGAACACGTTCTTCTCAATCCCAGTCCCCAGTCGTGAGACGGGCAAGTCGGATTCGAATTCCTCTCTGGATCGTAAAAGTGACAGCAAACTGGTCGGTGGATTTTCGGCCTCAGGAGGAGGTTTCGGTAAAAGTGATTTCGGTGACGAGGGCATTCTCGCCAAGCCGGGCCAGCCAATCGCGGCAATCGGGCCTCTGACTACTGCTCAAGCCCCATCGCCGGGACAGGAAATGAACCCTTGGCGACTGACTTACGTATTGGGACTTGCGTTGGCGACTGTCATGATTGTCCAGTTTCTGCTGCTCTCCGGTGGAGCCCAGCCTGCCAGAGGATAGTCATCGACTATGAGTGGAGTCGCCACTCTGCCGAGTGCCATGTTGTTGAAATAGAAAAATGTCAGCTGATGTTCAGATGAGTTCCGCCAGAGAGGAGGTGGAGTTTCCCTATCGGGCGCTAAGTTCGGCAGCGATCGCTTCGGTGGTGTGTGCGGTTCTTGCCGCCTTGTTCGGATTTTTCTTCTGGCCCGGTCTGGGTTTTTCCCTGCTCGGCATAATCTTGGGATTCCTTGGCTACCGCCAGATCAAACGATTTCCGCAGGAGTTCGCGGGTCATGCTTTGGCCACTACCGGGGTCGTGTTGAATCTGCTTGTGGTGGTCGGTGGCGTATCGAGGCACAGCTACATCTATCTGACGGAGGTTCCCGACGGGTACACCCGTGTCCATTTTTGGGAATTGCAGCAGGCATCCAGTGCGGCGCAGGATAAACCGAGTTCAAAAGCTTTTGAAATCGACGGCAACGCTATCTTTCTCAAGGGGTATATCCACCCTTCTTCGGGTAGCGGTTTACTGAAGCGTTTCATTTTGGTTCCCGATCTTGGAACCTGTTGCTTTGGAGGCCAGCCCAAGAGCAGCGACATGATTGAGATCAATTTGCTCAACGGGCAAACGACGAAGGCGGGTCTGACGAAGAAAAAATTGGCCGGGACATTCATGCTCAACCAAGGTCCCCAGCGAGTAACGGACTTCGATAACAACGTCTTTTATCGAATGAAAGTCGATCAGATTCGCTGAGGTACTCTGGTGCTGACTTTGATGTGTTCGCCGCACATCACCGCAGGGTATAATGGTAGCGGTGTAACAAGTCGGCTGACATTCACTCTCGAGCTAACCATGATATTTCTGCGTTCCACGATGATCGTGAGTTCCATTCTGTTCGCCGCAATGGCGCAGTCGGCGAACTCTCAGGAGAACGTGAAGGCGACAGGCCAAACGGCAAAGACGAGAGATCTAAAGACCAGTGATCAGGACAAGCCGGTTGCAGGAAAACCTGATACCAGAACCAAGGTCGAAGTCCGCAAAAGCAGTCAGTCCTCGCGAGCCAAGGGCGACATCAATTTTGATGATCTGCAATTCAAAATTGAAAAAGATGCGAGCTTCAAACCAGCCATGCTGACGGACGATGTCAAGAAACTTGATGGTGTGTATGTCAAGCTGCGCGGTTATATCCTGCCCAGCACTCTGTTCAAGGAAACCAACATCGATCAGTTTGTCCTCGTCCGCGACAATCAGGAATGTTGCTTCGGACCGGGCGCAGCCCTGTTCGATTGCGTGATCATAGAAATGGTGCCTGGCAAGACGACGGACTTTGTTACGCGGCCCGTGACGGTCGAAGGCAAATTAAAGATTGATACCGAAAAGTACAAGTATCCCAACGGGGTGGGGCCACGCGGGGCCAGTCATTTTGCAATCTTCAAGATTGATGGCGTGAAGGTGAAGTAATCTTTCTGTTGCGGTTTGCTTCGGCGTTGCCACTCATGCCCCGGGAGACCAGCCTGGTCTGGGTTGCAGGTGGATATCTGCGGGCTCGTCTCCCTGCAGTGTTTGTATCTGCCGCGAAACTTCTTCAACTTGTGCGGCGGTGGTCAGCGGCATCAGCTTGACCCGGAACGAAGCAGTAGCACCGCCGGCGATCTCGACAGTCCGCCCCTGCTTCTCTTCGAATGATCGCGTGTTGGGGTAATTGGTGGCAGGTTCCAGCCCGGTGACATAGCCGTCACTTTCTGCCCCAGTGTTCTTCCAGACAACGAATCGGGGCAGTCCATTGGTATTGAAAGTGATGCCCAGACCTTTTTCTCCATTGGCGGCCTTGAGCATGGCAGTAGTGGAACTCGATTCGTCAGCGCGTAACCGGGCAAAGTAAACACGTTCGGCATAACCTTCCTCCGGGTCGGCAAACGTGTTCCATGTTTCAATTTCACTGGCCGAAAGTGCGTCTTTGGGTGCGAGTGATTCGATCGGCGCCTCCAGTGTCGCGCCCTCGCCCAAAACTGGTGCTCCGACGTTGATGTGGTACAGCAGTTGGATCGATGTTGGTGAGGACAATTCATTTGTCACATCATCCAGAACGGCCACCTCGGCACTGCCAGCTCGAAAACGAATCCGGCTGCGCAATCGCAAACGCTTAACGAACAGACGCGATTCCATGATCTCGCCGATCACCTCGAGCCGACCTGAGGCCTCGTCGTACTCAATTGCGAGAGAATCAGCGGGCAGATTTCCAATTCGACCATGAAGCGGATGGATCAGGTTTCCCTGCGAGTCATGTTCCGGTGCGCCATTGCTTTCCAGCCCACAGCGGACCAGCAACTCGTCAAATCCCTCCAGCCAACCGATGCCACTGGGATCAAAAATCGGGACCTGTGATGGATGTACCGGTCCAAAAACCGGTGATTGCCAGCCAAAACGAATGCCGCTCGCCTCCATCCGCCAAATCGACATGCCACGCGTTGGCAGAATCATGACACGAATTGCACCAGTATCGACTTCGATAACCTCGACCCGGTCAGCCGCACCACCCGAAAAACGCCCGTGTCTGGTGCTGATTTCGCCTTCTCTGGTCTCGATTTTCATAGTCAGGGGCGAATCTTCGTCCCACTCAATGCTGGGGATTCTGGACGCGAGGGAACGGTGAGCACTGGATTTGGTCGACATGAAGAGATCGTTGGACTGGTGGTAACGCTCGATTTGGTCTTCACGGGGTACCGGAAGATTATTTTCACTGAAAAGATTGTGACATTCCCGACGTTCTTGTACGCGGGGCATCCAGCTAATAAAACATTTAACCCCGACGCTGGCTACCGAGTGGCTCTGATAGCTCCCGTCTTCCCGAAAAACACCCCTAAATAGTTGAGTGAAGTCAAATACCGATGAGTAACGTCAAATTAGACGAAGGTTTGATTCAGGGCGACAGTGTCGCTGGGATTCTCGATTCAGCTCTGGATGCGGGGCAGGGTCTGTTGAGGCTGACGCCCACATGGGTGCCACGGTCCTTCTTGCACCCTGGTCGTCGCATCAAGCTTCATCCCGGCGATTACTATCGATTTGGTGCTGACCGCGGCGGCATCGATGAACGTTGGTTTGGCAGCACGACAGAAGCAGCCAATGAAGGACGTGTCTGGCACGAGGGGCTCAGTTTTTGCTTTTTCGAAGGGCAGAAATTCTTG
>Ga0315334_10000922_pt1 | contig 18067 bp, 18 predicted proteins | sample M150034915metaG_FD_205555 | JGI IMG/M metagenome (GOLD analysis project Ga0315334, IMG submission 205555) | Ammonia-oxidizing marine archaeal communities from Monterey Bay, California, United States - M1 500m 34915 | ecosystem: Environmental > Aquatic > Marine > Intertidal zone | place: USA... | reverse complement strand
TATGAAACCACTATAAATTCAACCTCTGTTGTCTCAATAATTAAAGACGGTAAATTGGTAGACTCTATCTCCACAGGAGATAATGCGATAGTTGTTCTTTCAGAGACTAGTTTTTATGCAGAGTCTGGTGGCCAAGTTGGAGATCATGGCTTTTTGAATAATGACTCAGCCAAATTTAATGTTTCTGATGCTCAAAAACAACCATCAGGCGCGATTGAGCATTATGGTAATCTTATAGCAGGAGATTTAAAAGTCAATGACAGTGTTGATGTTAATGTTGACTTAGATAGGCGCAAGAAGATAATGAATAATCACTCAGCAACTCATCTTCTGCATGAGGCGCTAAGACAAACATTAGGTAACAGTGTTGAGCAAAAAGGCTCACTAGTTGATAGTGATAAGTTGCGCTTTGACTTTTCTTTTGATGGTGTGGTTGATACTGATTCTTTGCATAATATTGAGAGCATTGTTAATGAACAAATATTAACTAACACCATAGTTAAAACACAGGTTAGTGATATTGAAAGTGCAAAAAAGGCTGGTGCTAGGGCTCTGTTTGGAGAGAAATATGGCGACACAGTGAGGGTGCTTTCAATGGGTGCCGATGACTTTTCAGTTGAGCTTTGTGGAGGAACTCATGTCGACAGGCTGGGCGACATTTCTCGTTTTAAAATTATATCGGAGAGTGGTATTGCTGCCGGCATTAGAAGAATCGAGGCTGTTACAGGTATTGAGGCATACATGGATGATAAGGCTGAGCAAGATTCACTTCAATTAATCTCGTCTATGCTAAAGACCAACTCGAAGCAAGTTACAGAGAAAGTTAAGCAGCTAATAGATCAACAAAAAGAGCTCGAGAAGAAGGTCTCATCATTGCAAAAACAAATGGCAAGTAATCAAGGAGATGACCTCTTAAGTAAAGTTGAAAAAATTAACGGAGTTAAATTGCTTGCAGTAGAGTTAAGCAATATTGAGAGCAAGGATTTACGTGACATTGCCGATAAGTTAAAGGATAAATTAGGTTCAGCTATATTAGTTTTAGCAACAGTTAATGATAAAAAGGTTTCGCTCGTAGCTGCTGTAACCAAAGACCTAACTAAAACATATCAGGCTGGAAACATTCTAAATCATGTAGCAACTCAGATTGGCGGCAAGGGCGGTGGCAGACCTGATATGGCTCAGGGTGGAGGAACAGAGCCAGACAAACTAACGAATGCACTGGCCTCAGTAAGAGACTTGATTTAAGATAGACTAAATATAAGACCCTTTTTATCAGGTCATTTAGTGAATGAAACTAAACGCAACCTGTGGGTTGTGGCATACCGCCATATTTGGTTATTGGTTTCATTGGGCCAGTTAGCCACTCCTTGAATAGTATCTTTTTGTCTATACCTACAACCTTGGAAAACTTTCTAATTGGCGGGACTGATGAATTTTCAGCGTAATACTCTCTGGCTGTAAGAATCTGACTAACCATGCTCTCGGTTAGTTCCATTTCATCCTCTTTTGCCATTTCAAACATAATATCCTCAGACCAAATGGTAGGGTCTACTAAATAACCATTACCTGTTCTCTCTAATGCCATTTTTATACCTTAAATAGTTCAAATCAATGCAAATTATATAGTACATACCTGAATAAATTACTTGGTTTTTATAGGGGAATATTAACATAACCTAATAGGTATAATTCTATCACTATGAATTTGATAGAATTTACGATAGAAACAAACAAGGACAACGTTAATCTGGTTAGTGAAGTTTTAATGGGCTTAGGCTGTTCTTCGATCGCTTTATCTGATACCAATGATGACGCTATATATGAACCCCAAGTTGGGGATATTCCGTTATGGGAAAACACAACAATCAATGCTATATTTGAGTCATCCTCTAATATAGAGCACATACAAAAATCGTTAATTAAGTTCTGCTCTGTGGAAAAAATAGATTACAAGGAGTTAGAAGAAAAGGTATGGGAGGATGAATGTAAGAGAGGCTTTAAGGCAATGCAATTTGGAGATCGGGTGTGGATTTGCCCATCATGGGAGGACTCCTCGTTGTTGCCCAAAGATTCAGTAATAATTGATATGGACCCGGGTTTAGCGTTTGGTACTGGGACACATGAAACTACCAGCCTATGTTTGGAATATTTGGACAAAAACCCGCCAAAAGGTTTGACAGTAATTGATTATGGATCTGGTACAGGTGTGCTCGCGATTGGTGCATTTAAGTTGGGAGCTAGTTATGTAGTTGCAGTTGATAATGATCATCAAGCTATTATTGCAACCAACAATAATGTTATAAAGAACAATGCCACAGATAGTATTGGTATTTTTCATACTGATGACGAGTCTGAAATAGAGAGTGCTGACTTACTGATTGCTAATATATTAGCCAACCCTCTGATTGAGTTGTGCGCGCATTTTGTTGGCCTTATTAAATCAGGTGGCAGGATAACAATTTCAGGAATTATAGAGCAACAGCTTGACATGGTAATTGAGACCTATAGTAAACACTTTGAAGAATTAGAGGTCACTAAAAGAGGAATTTGGTGTAGGGTCGACGGAGTTAAATCATAGAATATGGAAAATAAGCGTAAAGCAGTATCTCTAATATCTGGTGGCTTAGATTCACTATTAAGCACTAAACTAATTATTGATCAAGGGATTCATGTAGAGGGTATTAATTTTTTTACCGGTTTTTGTGTAGAGGGTCATACACATGCCATACGCAAACAGAAGACTGATAAGCCTAAGCGCAATAATGCTCTATGGGTTGCCGAACAGCTAGGAATAAAGCTACATATTATTGATGTAATTGAAGAGTACCGTGATGTATTGTTAAATCCAAAGCATGGCTACGGTAAAAACATGAATCCGTGTCTTGACTGCAAAGGGTTCATGGTTAAAAAGGCAAAACAGTGGATGGAAGAGAACGACTTTGATTTTATTATAACTGGTGAAGTTATGGGTCAAAGACCGATGTCTCAACGAAAAGACACCATGCCGGTAGTGCAGGCAGAGTCAGGTGCAGAGGATTTACTGTTAAGACCATTATGTGCAAAACATTTGCCAGCCACCAAAGCAGAAACACGGGGTTGGGTAGATCGTGAACAGTTGTTAGATTTTTCAGGCCGTACTCGTAAACCACAGATTTCTTTGGCTAAGAGGTATGGTTTTAATGATTACGCCACACCAGCTGGAGGATGCTGCTTCCTGACAGATAAGCAGTACTCTGATAAGTTGGTCGATATGTGGGAGTCTAGGGGCAGCAGAGATTATCAACTGGACGATCTGATGATGCTAAAAGTGGGAAGGCATATCAGACCAAACAAACGTTTCAAGCTGATTGTTGCTAGGGAAGAGGGAGAGGTGAAATTCTTGGAAGGTTACCGTAACCAGTATGCAAGCCTTTACTCAACAAGTTGTAATGGCCCTTTGGCTCTTATTGATGGCGAGCCGAACCAAAAAGATTTACAGGTCGCTGCTAGAATTGTGGCTCGTTATTCGCAAGGAAGAAATGAAAAAAATGTTAATGTGGAAGTAAGACTAACTGCAGGCGTTATTCAACAATTTTCTGTTGAACCGTTTACTGCTGACGAGATCGAAAGTGCATGGCTTATTTAAGGTTAAGTTTGATAACACCCAAATAGTTAGACTATATTAACTACTTAGAAGAATTAACCTCCACCCACAGCCGTTATAATTTCAATACTATCGCCCTGTAATAATGTGCACTTTGCATGGCTTGATTTAGGAATAATTTTTTGGTTAACTTCTAGCGCAATTCTTTGGTCTTTGTAACCAAGTAAATTAATCAGGTCAAGCGCACTAGATGATTCGGCAATTTCTAACATATCCCCATTCACAGTTAGAGTCATTTATTTATCTTACCTATTGCACAAGAAACAAAAGACCTGGCCTTAGCTTTAGTAGAATTAAAGCCACTTACGGAGTCTACTTGTGGGTACCCTAGACCTTTCAACACCTCTACCAGAAGGTCTTTTTGGTTTTCGTCAGTATCAATACTAACCCTACCAGTATCTAAGTCAACTTGTATATTGTCGGTATTAAATACTTCACTTAATTTTTTAGTTATTGTTCCTGCACAGCCATCACATTTAATGTTTTCAACTACAATATCCATAATGAAAATGTTTGTCTTAAAAAGTTACATATTATATCAGTTTGATTTGTATATTTGAATATCAACTTATAGACCTGATATGGTAAAATTCTTGAAGTTTATTGTTTAGGAGTTCTTGGTGTCAAAAGTTGCAATGTTAGCGCTAGAAGATGGTAAAGTTTTTCTAGGTAAATCTATTGGAGCTGATGGTGAAACGGTGGGTGAGGTTGTATTTAACACTTCAATGACTGGATACCAAGAAATATTGACAGATCCTTCATATGCACAACAAATCGTTGCTCTAACATATCCTCATATTGGAAACACAGGAACTAATAAGGTTGACGAGGAGTCTCAGAAAATCTATGCCTCAGGTTTAATAATTCGTGACCTTCCATTTTTAGAAAGTAACTGGCGTTCTGAAATGCCATTGAATGTTTACTTATCATCCAACGGAGTGATAGCTATTAGTGATATAGATACTAGAGAATTGACAAGGCATTTGCGTCATAGCGGATCACTTAAAGGTTGTATTGTTACAGGAGAAAATATCGATAAGGATGATGTTATTGCGAGAGCACAATCTTTTCCGGGTTTAAAAAATATGGACCTTGCTAAAACTGTATCGACCAAAAAATCATATAAATTTAATGAAGGATCGTACTCTTTAGAGGAAGGAAAGTTTGGTGTCATTGATGCTAAATTTAAAGTAGTTGTTTATGATTACGGAGTTAAGAAAAATATCCTAAGAATGCTTGTTGATAGGAACTGTGAATTAACTGTTGTTAATGCTGAAACACCTGCATCAGAGGTTTTAGCTATGAATCCAGACGGTGTATTCTTGTCTAATGGACCCGGAGATCCAGAGCCCTGTGAATATGCTATTGAAAATATTAAAACATTAATAGAAAAAAATATACCAATTTTTGGTATTTGTCTGGGCCATCAATTATTGTCACTGGCAAGTGGAGCCAAAACACATAAGATGAAGTTTGGGCATCATGGCGCGAACCATCCAGTACAAGACCTTAATACCGGTCAGGTGGTGATTACATCTCAAAATCATGGTTTTTCTGTTGCTGAAAAAAATCTACCATCTAACTTAGAGGTTACTCATCGCTCACTTTTTGATAAATCAATACAAGGAATAAAGGTGAAAGGCAAAGCGGTATTTGGATTTCAGGGGCACCCAGAGGCATCTCCAGGCCCGCACGATGTTAGCGGACTATTTGATACATTCATTATGGAAATGAAGTAGTACAATTACAAACGATGAACAAAATTTATTACAAGAAACATATTTATATACAACATTTGAAATGAAAATACTGCCAATTATATTTTTACTATACTGCACGATAAACACTTCAGTTTTAGCTGAAGAATACGACCCATTTGAAGATATCAATAGAGTTACTCATGGCTTTAATGATGTTTTCGATGATTACATTTTTGAACCTGTTGCAGCTTCATATATGGATAACGTGCCAGATTTTGCACAAGGCCGTGTGAGCGATTTTTTTGATAATCTGAGAGACGTTAAGACACTGGCTAATCAATTATTGCAATTTAAAATTATTGGTGGTGTAGAGACATTTGGGCGTATTGTTGTAAACACTTCTGTCGGCTTGGGCGGGCTTTTTGATGTTGCCTCATCTTTAAATTTAGATTCAAAAAATGAAGATTTTGGGCAAACCCTGGCATTTTGGGGCATTCCCCAGGGTCCTTACATAGTTTTACCATTCTTAGGACCTTCAACTTTAAGGGATGGAGTTGGAATTATTGTTGACTCAGGGTCCGATGCTGAAATGATTAACAAACTTAGCGGAATCGGATTTGTCAGCACGAATGCACTAAAAGCAATCGACAAGCGTGTTGAGTTATTTCCTGTTTCAAGACTGCTTGAAAATTATGATGACTCTTACACTTTCATGCGATCATCATATATTCAAAGTAGACAGTATGACATCTTTGACGGCAATCCGCCTATAACTGATGATGACTTTTAAAATATTAATATAGACGAATAAAGATGCCGAAGAGAGAAGACCTAAAAAGTATTTTGATAATAGGTGCAGGGCCTATTGTTATAGGACAAGCATGCGAATTTGATTATTCTGGAGCGCAAGCATGCAAAGCATTAAGAGAGGAGGGATATCGAGTCATTCTTGTGAACTCTAACCCTGCAACAATAATGACAGATCCTAAAATGGCCGATGCAACTTACATTGAACCAATCGAGTGGCGCACTGTAGAGAAAATTATTGAGGTGGAGAAGCCAGACGCGTTGCTACCTACAATGGGTGGACAGACTGCACTTAATTGTGCATTAGACCTTGAACGGCATGGCGTCCTTGAAAAGCACGGCGTTGAGATGATAGGAGCAAAAAAAGAGGCCATTGATAAAGCTGAAGATCGCGAATTATTTCGAAAAGCTATGCTCAAAATTGGTCTGAGTATGCCCAAGGCTGCAGTAGCACACAACCTAGAAGATGCGCATAAAGTACAAGAAACCGTTGGGTTCCCAACAATTATTAGACCATCATTTACCATGGGCGGTTCCGGCGGCGGTATTGCATACAATAAAGAAGAGTTTATCGAAATTTGTCTTCGAGGTTTAGATCTATCTCCGACTAGTGAATTATTGATTGAAGAATCAATTTTGGGCTGGAAAGAGTTTGAGATGGAGGTTGTACGAGACACTAAAGATAATTGTATTATTATTTGCTCAATTGAAAACTTTGACCCTATGGGCATACATACAGGTGATTCAATTACAGTTGCGCCAGCCCAGACCTTAACAGATAAGGAGTACCAGATGATGCGCAACGCATCATTGGCAGTTCTTCGAGAAGTTGGTGTTGATACTGGAGGGTCAAATGTTCAATTTGCACTTAACCCAGATGATGGCAGGCTTACAATTATTGAAATGAATCCAAGGGTTTCTCGTTCCTCTGCCTTAGCCTCAAAAGCTACAGGATTTCCAATAGCTAAGGTTGCTGCAAAGTTAGCAGTCGGATTCACGTTAGATGAACTAGGAAACGATATAACTGGCGGAAAAACGCCAGCATCATTTGAGCCAAGTATAGATTACGTTGTAACTAAAATTCCAAGATTTGCATTCGAGAAATTTCCCAAGGCTGATGACCGCTTAACTACTCAAATGAAGTCAGTAGGAGAGGTAATGGCAATTGGATCAACATTCCAGGAGTCTTTACAAAAAGCACTTAGAGGTCTTGAAATTGACATGTCAGGGCTAGACCCAATTGTGGATTTGAACGCGGAAGATGCCAGGAATAAGATCAGATCAGAATTAATTTCGGCGCGCGATAAACGCATTTTTTATATTGCCGATGCTTTTAGATTTGGAATGACTATAGAAGAGGTGTTTGATTTATCTAAGGTTGATAGATGGTTTTTAGCACAAATAGAAGACTTGGTTTCATGTGAAATGCAGATCAATGGCTATTCTATTACAGATATAGATACAGAAACTATGATGAGAATAAAGCGCAAAGGTTTTTCTGATTCCAGATTAGCTGCTTTATTCTGTTGTACAGAGCAAGCTGTTCGTGAACGTAGAAGGGCGTTGAATATACAGCCAGTATTTAAGCGAGTAGATAGTTGTGCTGCAGAGTTCGACACCCAAACCGCTTACTTATATTCAACATATCAGAATCAGTGCGAGGCAAATCCAACAGACAAAGAAAAAATAATGATTTTAGGGGGCGGACCAAACAGAATCGGCCAAGGAATAGAATTTGATTATTGTTGTGTACATGCATCTATAGCACTACGCGCTAATGGCTATGAGACAATTATGGTGAATTGCAATCCTGAAACAGTTTCGACTGATTATGATATTTCAGATAGATTGTATTTTGATCCACTAACATTGGAAGATGTATTATCAATAATTGAAGTTGAAAAACCTGGAGGGATTATTGTGCATTATGGGGGTCAAACTCCATTGAAGCTTGCGTATGAACTTGAAAAGAGTGGTGCAAAAATAATAGGAACTAGTCCAGATGCAATTGATTTAGCTGAAGACAGAGAGAGGTTCTCTAAAATGCTAACTAATTTAGGATTGAAGCAGCCCTTAAACGGTACAGCTCGATCTACAGAGCAAGCGCATGATATAGCTGATGCTATTGGTTTCCCATTGGTTGTTAGGCCATCTTATGTGCTTGGCGGAAGGGCTATGGAAATTGTTTATGATAAAGACAGTCTTGATCTTTACATGCATACTGCAGTACAAGTATCAAACGACTCCCCAGTATTGCTAGATTCATTTCTTGATCATGCTATTGAGGTTGATATTGATGCTATTAGCGATGGAGAGGATGTAGTTATAGGCGGTGTGATGGAACATATCGAACAGGCCGGTATTCATTCTGGTGATTCTGCGTGCTCATTGCCCCCATATTCATTGTCTGATGATGTGTTAGATGAAATGCGAAGTCAGGTTATCGCAATGGCAAAAGAATTAAATGTAATTGGACTGATGAATACTCAATTAGCATATCAAGATGGTGAGATTTACATTATTGAAGTTAACCCACGTGCTTCTAGAACTGTACCTTTCGTATCAAAAGCAATAGGTGTTCCTCTTGCAAACATTGCTGCTCTGGTCATGGCTGGAGTTACATTAAAAGAGCAGGGCTTTACGGAAGAGGTCATTCCGAAACACTACAGTGTTAAAGAAGCCGTCCTACCGTTTAATAAATTTTTAGGTGTTGACCCAATATTAGGGCCAGAGATGCGATCAACCGGTGAAGTAATGGGTATTGGTGAAGACTTTCCATCAGCATTCGATAAAGCTTTACTTGCTGCAGGAGAGAGACCTCCTGAAAGTGGTAAAGTTTTTGTGAGCTTGCGTAGATTAGATCGAGACGACTTAGTGAATTTAGGTAAAAAACTTGTTGCACAAGGTTTTAATTTAGTATCTACACGTAGTAACACAGAAGTTCTTAATACTGCAGGATTGGAATGTGAAATGGTCAATAAAGTGTCTGAAGGGTCGCCCAATATTATTGATATGATTAAGAATGACGACATTGATTTGATTATTAATACGGTTGAAGATTCTCAAGGCATTGAAGATGCAACAGAAATTCGCTGCCAAGCGCTAATACATAAGGTCATATCTATGACCACAGTTACAGGTGCATTTGCAATGCTAGATGGCCTTAAAACACATAAAGAGATTAAGGTAACTAAGCTACAGTCGCTACATTAAAAGGGATAATTATAAATGGATAGTACACCAATGACAGTGACAGGCGCAAAAGAACTTGAGTCTGAACTATTAAATCTCAAAGATGTCACCCGTCCCCGTATCGTGGAAGACATTGCTACTGCACGTGCACATGGAGACCTAAAGGAAAATGCTGAATACCATGCAGCCAAGGAAGAGCAGAGCTTTTGTGAAGGACGAATAAATGAAATTGAGTCAAAACTATCGAGAGTGCAAGTTATTGATGTTTCGAAGTTAAGTCAAGATGGTAGATGCGTTTTTAGTACAACTGTAACATTACTGAATATTGAAGATGAAAGCGAAACCTCTTATCAAATTGTTGGAGAAGATGAGGCAGACATTACTTTAGGAAAAATATCTTGTAATTCTCCTATTGCCAGAGCCTTGATGGGCAGAGAAGAGGGTGATGAAGTAACCGTTAAGGCGCCTAAAGGTGATATTAATTACGAGATACTTGAAGTGCAATATATATAATTTCTATTATCATAATATATTAGAATACTAGATTTGTTTCAGTAGTATTGTAATTTCTTGCTCAACTTAGATAATAGGAGAAAAAATGCCAGGTCTTTTACCCAAGGTCGATCCAGAAGGTTTGTTAGAGTACTCAGTTGTTTATACTGACAGATCTCTTAATCATATGTCTAAATCATTCCAAGGTGTGATGAATGATGTCTCTAGCTCACTCAAGGAAGTTTACAATGCCAATTCCGTCGTAATAGTTCCTGGTGGAGGTACTTACGCTATGGAGTCTGTTGCTAGGCAATTTGCAAACGATAAAAAGTGCCTAGTTATTCGTAATGGTTGGTTTAGTTTTAGATGGTCACAAATTTTCGAGAAAGCTGATATCCCTTCTGAGGAGTTAGTTCTAAAAGCACAACCCATTAGTAATGAAGATAAATCATCTTTTATACCACCTCCAATCGAAAAAGTTGTTGAATCTATTAAGAATACAAAGCCAGACTTAGTTTTTGCAGCCCACGTAGAGACAGCGTCTGGAATTATTTTGCCAGATGATTATGTTAAGGCTGTTGCTAAAGCTGTGCATGATGAGGGGGGTATGTTCGTTTTGGATTGCATAGCTTCAGGTGCAATATGGATTGATATGAAAGACCTAGGTGTTGATGTTTTAATAAGTGCACCACAAAAAGGCTGGAGCGCTTCACCTGCATTTGGAATAGTTATGCTTGGTGAAATTGCAACAGAAGCAATAAAAACAACCAGCAGTACAAGCTTTGCATGTGATTTATCCAAATGGTTGGAAATAATGAATACTTATGTGAATGGTGGGCATGCTTATCATGCAACAATGCCAACTGACGCAATTAAGAGTTTTCATAGCGCTATTGAAGAGACTGCTAATTTCGGTTTTGAAAATGCAAGAAATATGCAACAAGAGCTTGGCTCAAAGGTGAGAGCATTGTTGGAGTCATACGGGATAAAAAGTGTTGCAGCTGAAGGATTTCAAGCCCCAGGAGTTGTTGTAAGTTTCACAAGCGATGATAATATTCAAAATGGATCTAAATTTTTAAAGATAGGCGTTCAAATTGCAGCTGGGGTACCACTTCAGTGCGACGAAGGTGGCTCTTTTAAAACATTCAGATTAGGTTTGTTCGGAATGGACAAGTTAAAGGATGTTGATGGAACTGTGGAAAGATTAAGAGATGCCTTGATACAGGTTACTGCATAAATAGTGCTACCCACTCGGGTGGTGCTTGGAGTGTTGAGTTTTTAATTGAGTGTTTTGAATATGAGTGTATATCTGAGTTGTTGATATGTCACTATGGCCCAGCATAAGTTGTACTGATCTTAGATCCGCTCCATGCTGCACTAGGTGTGTCGCAAAAGCATGCCGAAGAGTGTGCGGCGATAGTGGTTTATTTATGCCTGCCTTTAGGGCATAAGCTTTTATTATGTAGAAAAAATTTTGCCTAGTCATGCAGCTACCACGGTTACTAAGAAAATAGCTATCGGTCTGACCATTTTTTAATAACATCGGTCTAGAGCTCTTTTCGTATAGAGATAGGTGATAAATTGCAACCTCGCCCATTGGTAATACTCGTTCCTTGTTACCCTTGCCATGTACAGTAATATATTCACTGCTTATATTAATATTATGGAAGCTTAGATTAATTAATTCAGAAACTCTAAGACCGCATGAATATAATAATTCAAGCATAGCACGGTCACGTAAGCCAAATACGGTTTTATCATCGATAACATTCAGTAGATTGTCAACCTCATCTATATTCAAAAAAATAGGTATTTTTTTTGCTTGTTTTGGGTGAATTAGTTTTGCTGTAGGGTCTACTTCGATTGAGTTTATTGATAGTAAGTAACGATAGAATAGGCGTAGACAAGTTAATATTCTGGCTTGAGTGGATGCGCTCAATCTGTTTGATTGTCGAAATTCAAAGTAGTCCTTAATTGATTTATGATCTACATGTATCAAGCTTTTATTTAACCAATTAGAAAAAATATTTAGGTCAGACCTATAGGCAGATAAAGTATTATGGCTGGCACCAGTATTTAGCCAATAGTGGTCTAAAAAATTTTCAATAAGTTCCGTATTCATACGAAATAATATTCTACTTTACTAACAACTGTTCAAATACATATTCTTCATTATATTAAAGTAAAAGATAGTTCTATATTCAGAACAAAAAAAAATACCGGTTAACCGGTATTTTAAAGTTCAAATACGTGTCAGGATTTTATTTATTAATTCTTAGTTTTTCTTTAATCCTTGCTGCTTTACCGGTTAAGCCACGAAGATAATACAATTTAGCTTGCCTAACCTTGCCGTGCCTTTTAACTTCAACAGAGTCAATCAAAGATGAATGCGTCTGAAATACTCTTTCAACCCCTTCTCCATGTGATATCTTTCTGACAGTGAAAGCAGATCCTATGCCACGGTTCTTTTTACCAATAACTACACCTTCGAATGCTTGTAACCTCTCACGATTACCTTCACGTACCTTGACCTGTACGACAACGGTGTCGCCTGGCGAGAATTCAGGGATATCTGATCGTAGTTGTTCGTTCTCAATTTGATCAATTAAATTCATTACTGGTTTCCTTAATTTGTTCTTTCAAAAAAGGGCTAATTATACAGTCATTTTATAAACCGAACAAGATGTGATAGTTATAAAATTCCTTGATTATGATGTCAATGGTTAATAGGTAATTATTTAGTTAATAAATTGCTTGTACCGAGCTATGCAAGATTGATGGTTACAAAATAGTCAGCACTTATGGAATAATAAAATGTTTTTGGTCTTGTAAATTATATATATGGGAAAAGCAACTGGGTTTATAGAGTTCGATAGAAAAACTGAGGAGTATCGCCCTGTAAAAGTGCGTATAAAAGATTATGATGAAATTTTTTCAGGTACCCATGATGAAGACAATCTGCAAATTCAGGGCTCTAGATGCATGGATTGTGGTGTGCCGTTCTGCCAATCCGATAATGGGTGTCCAGTAGATAATTTAATTCCTGAATGGAATGATCTTATTTATAACAACAATTGGAAAGAAGCATTAGTACGACTCCATAAAACCAATAATTTCCCCGAATTTACCGGAAGAGTATGCCCAGCCCCATGTGAAGGATCATGCGTTCTAGGCATTAACAATCCCGCTGTTACTATTAAAAATATTGAACAAGCTATCATAGATAAAGGCTTTGAAGAGGGATGGATTGAGCCGAATACAATAGAATATAGAACTGGAAAAAGAATTGCAATTATAGGTTCAGGACCTGCAGGACTTGCTACAGCTGACGAACTGAATAAAATTGGCCATCATGTAAGTGTATTTGAGCGTGAAGACAGATTGGGCGGGTTATTGATGTATGGAATTCCAAACATGAAGCTTGGTAAAGACGTGGTTGATAGAAGAGTTAAATTGCTTAAAGATTCTGGTATTGAGTTCATAACCAATGTTGATGTGGGTAAAAACATAACTACAAATCAATTAGAAGAAAACTTTGATGCCATAGTTTTTGCTACTGGCGCAACTAGTGCGCGAGATTTACCGATAAAAGGTCGTGATGCTAAAGGTGTATATTTGGCGATGCAATATTTAACAAATAATACTAAGAGCTTGTTAGATACTGGTAAGGCTGATAAATCAAAGTTTTCGGCTAGAGGTAAGGATGTAATTGTTATAGGTGGTGGAGACACTGGTACCGACTGTATAGGCACTGCAATTCGACAGGGAGCTAAGTCAGTTGTTAATTTCGAACTTATGTCAAAACCGTCACTTGATCGTCCTGCTAACAATCCATGGCCACTATGGCCGCTTATATATCGCATAGATTACGGACATGCTGAAGCTAGAGAAGTGTTTGGAAATGACCCAAGACAATATAGCCTGATGACTAAATCATTTAATAAAGGTATTGACGGTAACTTAACCGGACTTAATACAATAAATGTAGACATTGTTAATGGAAAGTTAGTCGAAATTGAGGGCAGTGAAAAAACTTGGAATGTGCAATTAGCACTTCTTTCTATGGGCTTTGTATCACCAGAACATTATCTTAGTGATGATGCCAATATTGATCTTGACGATAGAGGAAATTATAGTGCACAATATGGCGATTATCATACCTCTAGACCTGGCGTATTTGCAGCTGGGGATTGTCGTCGTGGACAGTCATTAGTTGTATGGGCTATAAATGAAGGTAGGCAGGTAGCAATGAAAGTTGACGAATTTCTATCACAGTAAGTAACACTAGGTAGTTAAGCGCTAATAATACTCTCAATTTTTATTATATCCCCAATGGGGTATCAAAGGGTATCACCATTATATTCTGGCATTTTCTTGCATTTCAGTATAATTTAGTTTGTTCATATCTTCTAACTGTGTTTTAGAGGATTTATATAAATATACTGGAGAAATATAATGGCAAAAGAGTTATACAATACTCCCAATCTGGATGAGTTGGAAAATGGCCCTTGGCCTTCATTTGTAACTGGCCTTAAAAGACTAGCTAATGATGATCACGAGGGAGCTGGAATGGTTCGTGATGTGTTAGCAACTTTAGAGACATCCTACGTAACAAAGAAGGGTTACTGGAAGGGCGGCACAGTTGGTGTTATCGGTTATGGCGGCGGAGTTATTCCTCGCTTTAATGAATTGAAAGACGAAAACGGTGACTTTAAATTTAAAGATGCCGGTGAGTTTCATACTCTGAGAATTCAGCCACCAGCAGGGATGCACTACACTTCAACTCTGTTAAGAGATATGTGCGATATTTTTGTCGATAACGGTGGTTCTGGATTGATTGGATTTCATGGTCAGTCAGGAGACATCATGTTTCAAGGTGCGACTGAAAAGACAACGCAAACCATTTTTAATGAGTTGAACGATTACGGCTTCGATATGGGTGGCGCTGGTCCAGCTGTTCGTACAGGTATGAGTTGTGTAGGTGCTGCACGTTGTGAGATGTCTAACACAAATGAACAGGCTGCATTACGTACACTAGTTAACGCATTCCTTGATGATATGCATCGTCCTGCATTGCCGTACAAAATGAAGTTTAAAGTTTCGGGTTGTGCAAATGACTGCATGAACTCAATAGAACGCTCTGACTTCGCTACAATCGGCACTTGGAGAGATGATATTAAAATTAACCAAGATGCTTGGAAGTCGATGGTAGCAGATAAAGGCATGACTTATGTTGTTGATAATATTACTTCTAGATGCCCAACTCAATGCATGAAAGTTAATGATGATACTTCATTAACAATCGACAATTCAAACTGTGTTAAATGTATGCACTGCCTAAATGCTACATCTCCACTTACTCATAAGTACATATCAGACGCAACAGAAGGCGCAATCCTGGCAACAGGCGATGATAAAGGGGTTACTATTTGTATGGGTGGTAAGCGTACCTTGAAGATAGGTGACTTATTCGGTACAGTTGTTGTCCCGTTCATGAAATTAGAGACTGAAGATGATTATGAGAAGATAGAGGAACTAGCTGGCGAAGTGATTGACTTTTTCGCTGAAAATGCACTAGAGCATGAAAGAACTGGTGAGATGATAGAGCGTATCGGTATTATTAATTTTATGGAAGGTGTTGGTTTAGAAGTAAATCCTAACATGGTTGAGTCGCCTCGATATATGTCTTATGTTCGTATGGATAAGTGGGACGAAGAGGCTACCAAGTGGTTTGAGAACAAAGCCGAAGCGAACGCATAATTTACAAACTTATTAAAATAAAATTTCAGGAGAAATATAATGGCTGAAGCACCAAGAATGCCAATCGAATCTGGTTGTCCAGATCCAATCCAATACATGCACCCAACAATGCGCCGTAATTATGGCGAATGGGCATATCATGACCGCCCTCGTCCAGGAGTATTAAGGCATACGTCCAAATATAACGAACAGATTTGGACAGTTCGATGTGGAACACAAAGACAGATGGATGTATATACTGTTAAAAAATTAGCTGATATAGCTGATGAATTTGGCGATGGCTATATTCGTTTTACTATACGTTCAAATGTTGAATTTATGGTAGACAGCGAAGATAAAGTAAACCCACTAATTGAAGCTCTAGAGTCTGCAGGCTTCCCAGTTGGTGGAACCGGACCAACAGTTTCAATGATTTCACATACACAGGGCTGGCTACACTGCGACATACCTGGTACAGATGCATCAGGCGTTGTAAAAGCTTTGATGGATACCCTGTATGATGAGTTTAAAAAAGCTGAGATGCCAAACAGAGTTCATATGACAACCTCATGTTGCCAGATTAACTGTGGCGGTCATGGCGATATTGCTATTAATATTCAACACACTAAGCCACCTAAAATTAACCATGATTTAGTCGCTAATGTTTGCGAGCGACCAACAGTTGTTGCACGTTGCCCCGTAGCAGCAATTAGACCAGCTATGGTTAATGGAAAACCTACACTTGAGGTTGATGAGAAGAAATGTATTTGTTGTGGTGCATGCTTCCCGCCATGCCCTCCAATGCAAATTAACGATCCAGAGCATTCAAAACTAGCTATATGGATTGGCGGTAAACATTCTAATGCAAGATCTAAACCTTCTTTTCAGAAGTTAGTTGCAGCTGGTCTACCAAATAACCCGCCAAGATGGCCAGAAGTTGGGGCTGTTGTTACCAATATCTTAGCGGTTTACAAAGAAGATGCTAGGGACTGGGAAAGAGTAGGAGAATGGGTTGAGCGTATTGGCTGGCCTGCATTCTTTGAAAAGACTGGTCTACCTTTTACTAAGTTCCACGTTTCTGATTGGAAGGGTACACGTCACCAGTTAAATTCGTCTGCCTATATTCGTTTTTAAAGGTAATTAATATGAAGTTTTCTATTCAAATAAATGAGGGCCCATATCAGCATCAGGCATCTGACACTGCGTATCAATTTGCCAAAGCTGCAATTGAAAAAGGGCATGAAATTTTTCGAGTATTTTTCTACCATGATGGTGTGAACAATGCATCAAATTTTACTGTTCCACCGCAGGATGACCGTAATGTTGTCAAACTTTGGGCGGAATTGAAGCAATCTGATGGTTCAGATATTGATAAAGTAGTTTGTGTTGCGGCTGCTTTACGTAGAGGCATGTTAGATGAGTCTGAAGCTGGAAAAAATAGCATTGAAGGCCATAACATTCACCCATCATTTCGAATTTCTGGTCTAGGTCAGTTAATTGAAGCCGGTATTCAATCAGATCGATTAGTGGTATTTGGAGATTAATATGTCAATTACAAAGAAATTCATGTACCTCAACCGTAAATCTTCATACGGCACTGTTTACGCTATTGAGTCACTCGAGGTTGTTTTGATTGCCGCTGCTTTTGATCAAGATGTTTCATTAGCGTTTATTGACGATGGAGTTTTTCAAATTGTCAACGGTCAAAATACTGATGGAATTGGTATGAAAAATTTTTCAAAAACCTTCCATGCTTTGGGAGACTATGACATTAATAAGCTTTATGTTTCAAAAGAGTCCCTTGACGAGAGAGGCCTTAATGAAGACGACATAATGCCACTTGTTTATGAAGATGAGGACGATGATTGGGCAGAAAAACCATCAGTTAAAGTGGTCTCGAACGCAGAACTATCTTTAATCATGTCTGAGCAAGACGTTTGTTTAAGCTTTTAAAGGAAATTAGTTATGTTACATACAGTAAATAAATCATCTTTCGAGAGAAACTCGTTACAGTCGTGCATCAATATAATTGATGATAATAGTGTTATTTTATTGATTGAAGACGGGGTAATATCATGTACAAATAATGCAAACTCAGAAATGATTGCAGGTTTAGCTGAAGATGGTAGAGTATATGCATTGCAGGGTGATGTTGATGCGAGAGGAATTTCATCAAAAGTTGCAGATAATATCAAATTAGTTGATTATGCAGAATTTGTTGATTTAGTTGTTGAACATGGAACTCCGGTTTCTTGGGTTTAACTTAATTTTTATATAGGAGTAATACAATGGCAGATATATTAGGCGCAGAAGTAGACGAGGAAGGTTTCCTAGTTAACTTATCTGATTGGACAAAAGAAATTGCTGTACATATGGCAAAAGATGACGATATTGACCTAGCTGAAGAGCATTGGCAGGTTATTGATTTCTTGCGTGACTATTTTGAAGAATATCAAATCGCTCCAGCGGTTCGAGTTCTTACAAAGGCCATAGG
>Ga0315334_10000920_pt1 | contig 18087 bp, 13 predicted proteins | sample M150034915metaG_FD_205555 | JGI IMG/M metagenome (GOLD analysis project Ga0315334, IMG submission 205555) | Ammonia-oxidizing marine archaeal communities from Monterey Bay, California, United States - M1 500m 34915 | ecosystem: Environmental > Aquatic > Marine > Intertidal zone | place: USA... | reverse complement strand
AATGCCTTCGCCGTTGTCCTACATCATACTGGTGATGAACTCATTGAGCGGCTGCTGAGCACGTTGTGCGGGGGTGCGCATGAATCGTCCACCAAAGATTGGTGCGGTCAGGATTTTCCGTGGAAAAATGAGTCAAAATCGAAGGGTTGCTAGGCTGTGGCAATGTTCGTGTGTGAGGGGTCTTGCCATATGTCCAGTAGGCATTAGAAGGCGATTGCGACCGATAGCAGATACAGTCCGTCACCTGAGTGTCGTTGAATCAAGAACCCGACAGGATATTAGTCGATCACGTCGTGTTCGATGATATCTGGAAAAAGGCGACTGCGCATGCGTTTTCTATTCAATTATTGAAGGTTGTTGGATGCCGATTAATCTCTACGGGTCATTGGGTGAAAAAGGGTCATAGGGTGAAAATAGCGTGAAACGAATTTTGCCCTGAATATCCGATGCGATCTAACTCGGGTACACTCTCCTTGATCTCTTCAGCCCCGATAATCCCCCGTCAGTTAGTTGTCCAATAAACGATGCGAATTTGCCTGATTGCTTCTCTCGCCATTTTTGTTGCATCCCAGATCGGTTGCGGCACTGCGGATCGCATTCCTGTTCCTTTGGTCGCAAATGATCGCAGCGAGGAAAGAGATGTGCGGCAACCCCCGCAGGGTAAGCAAACGTCAAACGATGTGGTGCGGTTGATCGCGTGGAATGTAGAGTCTGGCGGTAATCGCCCCGCTGTCATTGCTGAACAGTTGGCTCAGTTTTCTGGGTACGACATCGTTTGTCTAAGCGAAGTCGACAGCAAGAACTTTGAAGTGTATTCAAAAGCGTTGGGTGGCAAGTACGATTCCGTCAACGGAGAGACCGGTGGAACTGACCGGCTTCAAATACTGGTAAATGCGGGGCGATACGATTTGCTTGAGAGTAGGGAAATGGATCAGTATCAAGCTTATCCTCTCAACAAGGGCAGTCATCGTTCACCTCTTTACGTCAGGCTCAATGATCGCCGGTCGGGTCGAGAATTGATTGTGATGACAAATCACTTAGCCCGCGGCAATGCAGAGTTCCGCCAAGCACAGGCGGTCGGACTGCGTGAATGGGCGAGAGATCAGCACGTGGGCGTCATCGCGATCGGGGATTTCAACATGGATTACGATTATCTGTCCATGAAAGGAAACGAGGCATTTGTTGAAATGGTTCGTGACAATGTCTGGTCATGGTTGCCGCCGGATGACTTTGTCGATACCAACTGGGCTGATCGAGATGGTGACGGGAAAGACAATTACCCTGACTCGATGCTCGACTTGGCATTCGTTGCTGGGCCTGCCAAGGAATGGGGGATCGAATGTAATGTTGTTGTGCGAACTGATGATTTTCCCGACGATGAGTTGACTAGTGATCATCGCCCGATCGAGTTGATGTTCGAGCAATAGCTGACTTAGGTTGCAATGGATGCATCACCGCACTGTTGTTCACGATGTGGAGTACGCTGCGACATCCTAAGTGTGCTTTCTAAACAGTCTTGGTGTTATCCAACGACGATTGTCGTTCCCCTTTCCCGTTGCTATCTGCGGGGTGATTGGTGCGGATTCTTTGATTCCTTGGTGAGGTCTCCTAATGAGAGAGCACTGAGGGAAGTGTCGGGTGCCGAAAATTTGCAAAGACGAAAAGTAATGGAATATCCCAACGCACCAAAGAGAGAGGATATGAACATGAGGACAAGATCCACAATGCATCTCTCGATCATGTCAAACAGATTCCAGTTCGTTTGCGATCTGCATGTAATGGAAAGTACTGACATCATCAGCACGAAGAACGTGACTGTCAGCAATGATGCTACTGTCAGGACTCGGAGCAGAAGTTGTCTTCGCTGCCTACGCTTGGCGTCGAACCACGCAAAAATACTTCATGTTGCCATCGGTACGAAGCAGACAGCGATGGCGAGGAATAGTAGGACAGGGATTGTCGTCATGTATCTATCATCCTTCGTTGTTGCGCAGCGGCAGCAAGCAACTTGTTTGGCAATGCCGTCAACGTAGGGGAACGCAAAACCTGAACCGGAGCGGGCGAAGTCACGGCGTTTTAAGCAGTTGCGTTAGTAACCGGCAGCAGAAGTGAGGAGAATTCCAGGGTTGGTCGGTTGCGATCCCAGATAGCAGTGCGATTACGTCAAGATGGGGGTCAACCGAGCATTGAATGAAAACGCCGCTGGAAGCCCTACTACGAATCAATGAGTGAATAGAGGCCAGCCGTCTCGCGTCGCAGTTTGCCTTGTTCTGCCAGTTTCCTCCAAACAGTTTTTGGATACTGATCCGGCGGCCTGATTGCGACGACGCCTGACTTTTGCCCGCCAGACATGGGCCCGTACCCCAATCTGGATTCATCATCGAGGCGGGTCAGCTTGAGACGCTTTCGAAACGCCTTCATCGCCAAGCGTAATTCTTCTTTCGAGTGAGGTTCAGGGTCCGATGTGGAGTCCGGCTCTACCATAACGCAGTCCTTGGTGTTCAATCATGCGACGAACAAAATGCAGCGTTCAAAAAATGCCGCAGAATAACATACTAGATCTGAAGCTTAGCATATCCGGATCACGCCTCGGTGTCTTGCTGTGGGGTTGTTTCTGTCGTCTTTGTCTCTTCGGGTTTTCGGTGATCACCTATGACGCCCTTGAGGGGACAGACTGAGAATGCTGGGCATTTCTTGCATCCAGTGATCAGCGCGATGGGACAAAGGGCCATGGGTTGGATTCCTGATTTCTAACAGTATTGAATGGCTGGGGAAGGTCGCGGCTGACACGCGCAGGTTCGGCATTGTCAACGATTAGCGTCGCGGAAGCAAATCGCGGTTGGCTTCGAAGAGAGTATTTGCGTGGATTTTTAGGCATTATCCGGGAACACGATCTCGCTTTTTAGATACGACAGTGAACCGTCGGCCGGGCGGAACGCTTCTTATGGGACGTATGACTGTTGGACATGGAACTTGACGCTTGTAGGTGACTCTCTGCCTGGATCAGTATGTGGTGATTCATACTTGATGTGCGCGCTGTGCTAGAATTTGTTTTCCGGAATTGTGATTTCTGTCAGCGTCTGTCCAGTTAGTGGAGTGATTCAATGTGGTCCAGATACTTGATGACCGCAACGTTACTCGCGTGGGTAACGGCTGCTCGCAGCGAAGAAGTCGCCACGCCATCAGTTGCGGGGCAGCCCTTGGCAGCGAATGTCGACCGTCTTATCAGTGCCTACGCGTATTTGGGCAGTCCATTACCAGATGTGCTTGTGGCAGAACTTCGGGAATTGATTTCAGCTGAGGATAGTCAGGGTCTTCAGAGAGCTCTCGACAGTCGTGTTTTATTCGCGGTATCGATCAACCCCGAGCTTCGTGTGAAAGTGCAGCGAGGAGTTGCCGGAGCGAATTTGCAGCAAGCTGGTTTCAAGCCCGTCCTCGTTAAAGTCTTGAACGACGCAACTGTGACGCGACGGTTGACGATCAGCAGCTTGCAGGCAGGGCCGGTCTATGCGGGCGCATCCGAAGGAATCCTCAAACGGCAAGCACAGACTGAGCTCAAGGACAATGAAAATGTAGGCCGTAATAAGCGGTTTTTGGAGCTGGAAATGTTCGACAGGTCCCCGATGACGAGTCAGCTAAGCGGATTAGAGGTCGAGTATCGGTTGGCTCTGATTTACTGCAGTGAAGCGGGGAAGCGCGAAGCGGTCATTACGTTTGACATTGGCGAAGGAACTCAGGATCTTGGATTTCGCAGCGACCTGCCTGTTCTTTTCAATATAGAAAGAGCTATTCCAGTCACTTTGGAGATTTCGGATCATGACGGGCAACCCACAACAGGTAGCCTTGAATTTAGGGACAGGGACGGCCACGTTTTTCCCCCACAAGCGAAGCGACTTGCGCCAGATTTGTTTTTCCAGCCACAGATTTATCGCGCTGATGGAGACGTCGTTTTGCTTCCACCTGGCGAATTCGATTTGATTTCTACTCGTGGTCCAGAGTACTTGCGCCGCAAGCAGAGAGTCGTGGTGCAACAGGGGAAGGATAATGTGGTTTCAGTCAATTTAGTTCGCTGGGTCAATCCGCAGGATTACGGATTCTATTGCGGGGATCATCATATTCACGGAGCGGGATGTTCCCACTATGACAACCCAACAGAGGGCATCCGGCCGACAGACATGTTCGCCCAAGTCAAGGGTGAGGGGTTGAATGTGGGGTGTGTGTTGACGTGGGGACCTTGCTTTGCCCATCAACGGACCTATTTTTCTCCACTTGCCGATACCGTTAGCGAAGACAAAACGGTATTGAAGTATGACTTGGAAATCAGTGGATTCGGATCTGCTGCCCTTGGTCACGTCTGTTTATTGAACCTAAAGGATCAAACGTACCCCGGGTCAGACGGTACTGCGACAAAAGGTTGGCCGAAATGGACGGTGCCGGTCATGCGCTGGGCCAAGCAGCAAGGTGGTGTGACTGGATATCCGCACTCGGCGCTCGCCGTTGATCCAAAATTGGCTGCAGAGTGGCAACTCAAAACCCGAGATCGGAACTCTGATGGCGTGCTTTCGCGGAACGAGGCCGAGATCGGGGTGTTGGCAGAACGGTTCACTGTCGCTGATGAGAATGGAGATCAACAGCTCAGTGCACGCGAGCTACAGGCGAGTGCTGACCGTGCTGCTGACCAACTTCCGAATCATGCATTGCCATCTCTAAATGGGGGTGGTGCGATGGAAATTTTCGTCAGTACCAGTGAGGGCGTCTGCGATTTCATCAGCGCGATGGACACGGCTCGCATTCCAGAATGGAATACGTGGTACCACCTGATGAACTGCGGTTATCGGTTGAAGCTCAGTGGTGAAACAGATTTTCCTTGCATGAGCAGCCGTCGGGTAGGGCAGGGGCGTGTGTATGTGCAACTTGGTAAGATCGATAAAATTGATTTTGGAACTTGGTGTCGAGGAATTGCTGCTGGTCGTGCCTACGTTTCCGATGGTTTCGCACATGCATTGCGTTTCAGCGTGAACGGTCAGGAACCAGGCACTGCTGATGTAACGCTTGCTGCACCTGGTCGCGTTGCAATCTCCACGTCTGTTGCTTTTGCACCTGAGCAGCCACGCGCGGTCGCGTATGGAACGCTGTCGGCCGCTGGTGGAAAACGTATTGCGGGCGACACAGTAAATCTGCACGCTGAGCGTGATACCGGTTATGTAAAAGGCGGGAATCGCCTCGTTGAAATTATCGTCAATGGTGAAGTGGTTGACTCAAAGAGGGTGGCAGCCGATGGTCAAACACATGACCTGATGTTTAAGGTGCCGATTCGAAGGAGCGGTTGGATCGCAGTGCGGCAATTCCCGCAACTTCATACCAATCCGGTTTACGTAATCATTGATCAAAAGCCCGTGCGAGCTGATCGTAGGAGCGCGCTCTGGTGTGCTGAGAGTGTACGACTGCTGTGGAAAAATCGGCGGCGTTTCATCGACATTCAAGAGCAACCCGAGGCTGAAGTTGCCTATCGAACTGCCCTCGAAGGTTATTTGCGTATCGCACAAGAGGCTGAACCCAGTACCCCCGTTAATGGTTTCTCTCTGGAATAGAATCGCCGGCGAGTGCTGAGCAGTTTGTGTCAGGGGCGGAGAAAACTTCAATAGATACTTACCAGTTCCGAGACAGCTGTTTTCCGGTCCAATGGTCGGATATTAGAGCCAGCCTTTCCGGTCCGGCGGAACGCATAAAGCCAGATCTGATTTTCTCTCACAGACTTGAAGATCGGCATCAAGATCATCGCGTTGTGTCAGAGTTGACTTGGTGTGCCTTTCGAGATCACCTGATTTTGGAGTACGAAATCCCCAAGTACGAACACGATCTGGGGAATCCCAATTCGTACCCGCCCATTTCAGAACGTCACTGTGGGAAAAAGATCCCGACTTTGTTGGAGTGTTTCGACTCGCAATTGAATAAGCCGTGGTTCGATGATGAGTTGTTTCGTAGCCTGATGCGTATTCGGGGAAGCGAGTGCAACTCTTTCTCGCGTTATGCCGAGGCGTTCTACTGCCGAAAAGTTGCCTGCGGATTTCTCCCGGCATTCGCAACCATCACCCGAGGCACGCGGACCTGATCGACAAACACTACGTTATCGCTGGCTTGGCTCGCCGCCGCAGGTTGGATAGCACACCTTGTGGACAATGTGCCCACACTGCTGTGGCAACCCAGTCTCGCTGGCTGAAGCTGTTCAGCGACCTTCGAGAAGACGCAGTCCGAGGTACTCATCTAAATCGGGTTCGGCGTTGATTTCGCGGACGGTACGCTCGATGTCGTAGCTGACTCGCCGAAAATGGATGGATTCTTCGTCATAAACGACATAGCAACTGCGAGGGTCGCCGTCACGTGGTTGTCCGACACTGCCCACATTGATCATCAATCGCTGTTCGCTATCACCTACTTGATAGCCGCTTTCTGCATCGATGGGGCGAACAAAGCGGAGATCCTGAGTGAAGACACCCGGGACATGCGTGTGACCCTGAAAGCAGATTTGGGTCACCATGGAAAACAGCTTTTCCATTTTCTTGACGTTTTGCGTATCTTCCGGGAACACATACTCGTTGGTTGGTCCTCGGGGTGAACCGTGTACGAACAGAGCATCGCCCTCATCAACCATTCGAGGCAGTTCGCAGATAAACTGCATCCGCGTGCGGCCGGCATCGGGGCCATCCTGATTGCATTCGATTTGGGAACGTGTCCAGAAAATAGCCTGCTCGGCAGCAACATTGAACCCTTCTGGATCAAACAGAGCGCTGCTGTCATGGTTGCCAAGCACGCAGAAGTCAAATTTCATCACTTCGTCGATGCATTGGCTTGGCGAAGGTCCGTAGCCAATGACGTCACCCAAGCAGACGATTCTGTCAATATTTTGGGTGGCGATATCTTCCAGGACGGCCTCAAGTGCGGCCAAGTTCCCGTGGATATCGCTAACGATTGCGGTTCGTGTCACAACTGATTTCGGCGGTCACAGGAAAATTGGGGCGGCGCGGGGTCAAGAATGTTCGGTCCTGTCGGAGCGAGGTACATGTGCCAGTGGGGCACTGGATCGCCGTGCAACGAGGTTCCGAAGCAGTCTGCTCGCTCTAATCTACACTTTAGCGTCCGTGCTTCAAACGGTCACCCAGTGCATCCGAAAGGTCGGGAATGGCATAGATCTTGTCAGCGGTTTTGTCGATGTCATATTCGACGCGACGGTAGGACAGGGTCTTGGCGTCCATGTCGAGGATCGCGTAGCACGACCGATTGTCGTCATCTCGTGGCTGTCCGACGCTGCCGACGTTGACCAGAACCTTCTCGGACCCGAGTGCGAATTCGTTATCGCACTCGTCTGGTGAAATGAACTCGCATTGGGTGGTGAAAATGCCGGGCAAATGGGTATGCCCCATGAAACAGTAGTTCTGGACCTTGCCGAAAAGAATTTCCATTTTTCGCTGGTCGAAGACATATTCCGGGAATACGTACTCGTTGGTCGGGTCACGTGGGGATCCATGGACAAACCTAAACTCGCCTTGGTCAAGGTGCCGGGGGAGTTCCCCCAGAAAATCCCAGCGTTTGTTGACCGTTGCAGTCGAGCCTGGCCCGTTATCCAACTGGTCTCGCGTCCAATAAATGGCCTGCAAGGCCATCGGATTGAACCCATCTGGATCGAACAGTGCGGCCTGGTCGTGGTTGCCCAGAATCGTCACGGCACACTTTTTGATGACTAAATCCAGGCATTCGCACGGATTGGGGCCGTAGCCAATGACGTCACCAAGACAGTAGATTTCATCCACAGAGATTTGCTGGATGTCGTCCAGGACTGCCTCGAGTGCTTCCAGATTGCCGTGGATGTCGCTAATTAGCGCTCGCTTCACCGGTGATTCCTAATGTGGACGGGCCTGTGCGGCTCGTTGTGATGAATTTTTCGTGAAGTTAATTGTAAGGGTAATCAAAAATTTCCAGCAATCCCACGATGTCGAAGTTGCCGGGAGATTCTCCCTATCTTGGTATCGCCCATGTAGCGATTGAAACCACAGGTAGATTAGGTTCGGTGGCGGTTTTGCGGGGTCAACGCATTATACGGGAAGTGAACCTCGATCCGAACTGCCGGTCCGCAACGACCTTGGCACCGGCTTTGAGGGACACTTTGAGTTGGTGTGAGCAGCAGGGGGAATCCCCAGGGTTTGTGTCCATCGCCGATGGACCCGGGTCCTTTACAGGGCTCAGAATTGGCGTAACCACCGCTAAAACGCTCTGCTATGCCTTGGAATTGCCGTTGGTCGCCGTGGATTCCCTGGCAGCGATAGCGGCCGCAGCTTTGCACACGAATCCGGAATGTCAGCGAATTTGGAGCGTTCTGGATGCCTATCGTGGGCAAGTGTTCATGGGTCAGTTCGAGCGGGCCTCTTTGTTCCCCGATCAAAACAGAATCCCGTCTGATTGGTCTGCACACCCCAAGACGGTTCAGGTACTGCAGCGGGAAGATTGGGATGCGATGCTCCGTGAAAAGAGTCAGACAATTGCTGTGGCGGGCGATCCGAAACCGTTGGGCGCTCGCTCAGGAGAACTTCTCAAGCGAAACTGTGATGCCGCAGGTGTGGGGCTGTTGGCGGTCCGGGCTGCTGTCGCGGGCCAGTTTTGTGACCCTTTGGCTCTCGTGCCTCGGTATCTCAGGGCCAGTGCTGCCGAAGAAAAGGCAGCCATGTTGTGAGACCACAAACGACCCTCGAGGCAAAAGTTGGCATCTGCTGGCCAAATCAAGGCGTGTCAAGCGTATCGCAGTACCGAACTGCTAGGTTGCGTCGCGAAGCCGTTGTGTGAACTGCGGAAAAGCGGCTCGAACCCGAGTCCAATTTGGAATGGCTTCCATACCACGCGGATCGGCGTGAAACAGTTGTGATGCGTTGGTGATGCACTCGGCAAAAGCATCGATCGAGTTCTCTTCTAAATGTCGATCAAACTGGAGATCGTTGACGAGGGCATCGGCGGCGTATTGCCGGATACAATCCTGAGCCAATCGTAGATACGACGCTCGCAGGGTGGTGAACATCGAGTCACTCATCAACACGCCTTGGCTTGCGAGGGTGCGGTAGATGGTGGTCAGTATGTCCGTTGCCATTCGCATGAGTCCGGCACCCTTCTCTTCGAAAGAAAAATCTTGGTGTTTGTGCTCGTACAGACGGCACAAATCTGTTTGGCAGACTCGCTTCAGGGATGTGTTTCGATAGACCTCTGCCAGAGTTCCAACCTCGAGGCCCCAGTCAGAGGGAATGCGATTCGTGCGGGCAAGGTTTCGCGTCAGCGAAAATTCACCCGACAGCGGGTAACGGAAACAGGCCAGGAAGCGTAGGAATTCACTGTTCGGATAAATCCGAATCAGTGCGCGTAGCAGAGGGGCTACCAACAACCGCACAACTCGACCGTGCATTCGATCGGTTGCTCGTGCGTAATACGCCTTGCAAAATTCAAAGTCCAGTGCCGGGTGAACCATCGGCAGGCAGAGACGCGTAAGCAGCAATCGGTCGTAGTCGACAATGTCACAATCATGCAACACAAAGGTGTCAATCTTGGGATCAGCCAGAAGGTACCCAAAGGCCGTCCATACGCTTCTGCCCTTCCCAGGACTCGAAACGGCGATGCCAGTATCAATGAGTTCGCCGTAGAGAGACTGGATTTTCGGGCCGTCAGTCCAGAGGACTTTGGCTCGTTCGCCTAAGGGTGCGACTTTTGCAACCGTCTGTTCGTAATCGCTCTGGTGTGGTGCGACTCCCAGACTGACAATCACCGTGTCGATGTAGTCCGCATGAACCAGTTCGGAAACGATGCGGTTGAATGGTTCGGCTCGCATGTCCGATGCCGTGACTGGCAGGACAAGACCGATCCGATTCTGCTTAGTTGCATCTCGCAACATATCTTCCAGTCGATCCAATCGCCCCGTGTGGAGGTCATGCAACGTGGTGACCAAATCGTGCTGGTGAAAATCTGGCATCGAATCGACATGGCTCTTAGCAGTGAAGGAAGTAGGTAGCTGAGCAACAATTCTAGACTATTGCTCCCTACCCCATCTGAACATCAGTAGCCGTTGCGCACACTTTAGTCACTTGATCCTGGCGGTGTTGTGCAAGGTGGATCATCTGCTTCGGGATGTGGAATGCTGCCGCTGTTTCCCGTATGGTCCGCTGAGGAGGAAATCTGCCACTTTCGCTACGGAGATTGATTCTTTGTCGTGATCAGAGTCGAGTGGGAAGGTTTCGAGCGAATGGTCGAGTTCTTCGCTTGTCTGTATTGGACAGAACGGAATCAACCTTCGAACCATGTGACTTCGGTTCGTTGGCTTGGCGATGTGCAAGCGAGGTGCGCGAGCGGCCACCATGCGTTCAATCAGTCGGCAAACTTGATTAGGAAATGCCTGCCTGCGGCAATTCTACGATCTGAACGGTAATCAAAGAGTGAAGGCAGCTACGTCAGGCCAGTACATCCGTCACAACATGGCCATGCACACTTGTCAGTCGGCGTTCTAGACCGTTGTGATAGTAGGTCAGTCGTTCGTGATCGAGTCCCATCAAATGCAAGAGTGTTGCGTTAAAGTCGTATACGGTTGTTTTGTTAACAGCAGCTTTGAAACCGAATTCATCGCTTTCGCCATAGCTGAACCCTTTTTTCACCCCGGCGCCCGCAAGAAAACAGGTGAACGCTCCAGGATTGTGGTCACGTCCAGTTCCGTTGGCTTGCAGGAACGGCATGCGTCCAAACTCGGTCGCCCAAACGACCAGTGTATGATCAAGAAGGCCACGTTGTTTCATGTCAGCGATCAGTGCGGCCGTGGGTTGATCCATGATTTCGGCTTGCATTGCGTGCGTCTTGGCAATTTTCGAGTGCGAGTCCCAGTTTGTGACTCCATTTCCTCCCGATGGGTCGCTGCCGTTGAACAGCTGAACTACGCGAACCCCTTTTTCCAAAAGCCGTCGAGCTAGGATGCAATTGCGAGCGTATTGGCCTCGCAGTTCGCTGCCACCTTCCACTCCGTAGGCTTGTAAGGTCGCCTCTGTTTCGCCTGACAGATCCATCACATCTGGTACAGATGTTTGCATCTTTCCAGCCAATTCGTAGCTGGCGATGCGGCCAGCCAAATTCGCATCGCCGGGGTACTTCTGCAAATGCCGTGCATTCAAACGCTGAAGCAAATCGACTGTTCGGCGATCAGCCTCAGGGGAAACCAGATCAGGTCGCTGCAAGTTGTTGGGGGGATTCATCGCGGTGAAATCAGTACCTTGGAACGCAGCGGGTAGAAAACCATTTCCAAAGTTGTTCTTTCCACTGCGTGCCAAGCCTCGTGGATCGTTGATGGCAACGAATGCTGGCAATTCCTGGTTTTCCGTGCCGAGTGCATAGGTGACCCACGCTCCAAACGATGGAAAGCCTTCCATCGTGAAACCAGTATTGAAAAAGTTTTCGCCCTGTGGGTGAGCGCTGGTGTCGGTCGAGAGTGCATGGAAAAAGCAAAAATCGTCTACCTGTTGCCCGAGGTTCGGCAGTAGATCCGAGACCATTTTTCCTGTTTCGCCCCGTGGCTTGAAGTCCCAGAACGGTTTGGCGATGTTCCCCGTGGGGCCTTCAAACGTAACGGCAGGCAGTCCAGGAGGCTTTTTGCCATCGAGTTTGGCAAGCTCTGGTTTGTAATCGAAGGTGTCAACGTGGCTGACCGCTCCCGGACAATAGATGACCAGTACTTGTTTTGCCGGGACGCTGAAATGGGACGGCCGTGTGGCGTACGGATTGTTAGCGTCGATGTTGGGTCGGATCGGAGCGACTCCACCGGCGGCGGCCGGCTCTTTGGCGAGCAGGCCATCGTCATCGAGCAAGCCGGCCAGAGCCAGTCCCATGGTTGAGAGCCCGGCGGTACCAAGAAATTTGCGACGGTCCAGCAAACTTCTGCCGTGACCCGAAAGGTATTCTGGATTTGTCATCGTCAGCTCACGGTAAAAAGGCAAATTCGTTGGTGTTGATCAGGGCCCGACAAACAAGGTGCAAGTTGTCTGCAGCGGCCACGGTCGAGCAAGCCTCAAGTTCAGAGGCTGTGGGAACACGACCCAACACCAATTCAAAACAACGATGAATTGCTTTGTTCTGGTCGCTACCAGTTTCCTGTACTGCCCGCTCTGCGATCAGCTTGGACTGTTGCATGACAAAACTGCTGTTCATCAGATTGAGTGCTTGGAGGGGAGTCGTTGAGATTGGTCGCCGAGCACGCACCTGTCCGCAGTCGGGAAAATCAAATGCTGTAAACATCTGGTCGTCGACACGTCGCATCCGTTCCTGGTAGATCATCCTTCGCCACGTTGAGGAACCGAAATTGTTGACCACTTGCCACTGCGAATAGCGTTTCTTGACGTTGTGGATTCGATAGCTGCGTCCACCGATAGCCGAACCGAGACTTCCCGAAGCCTGCAGAATCGAATCGCGAATCACTTCCGCTTCCAGTCGCTTGGGTGGAAACCGCCATAGCAAGGCTGTGTCGGGGTCGGCTACCATCCCATCTTCGCGGGGCTGACTGGATTGACGAAACGCCTGTGACATCACCATCAAGCGAATCATGTGCTTCATCGACCATGCTGTCGCGACATTCTCAGAAGCAGGATCAATTACCAACGGGGCCATCATCTCCGCAGCCAACCAGTCCAATAACTCCGGGTGCGTGGGTATTGCGCCCGCCGCGCCAAAGTCACTTGTTGTGGTGACAATGCCGCGGCCAAAGACATGTTGCCAAATCCGATTCGCCGCGACTCTTGGCGTCAAAGGGTTTGATTTCTGCGTGATCCACTGCGCGAATGCTTGCCGACGGGTGTGGCCAGCAGCATTCTGTGGCAAACCCAGATCACCTTCTAATTCCCGCAACCCAGCCGGCGATACTTCTTCACGCGGGCTCTCGGGACTACCGCGACCCAGAACGTGAGTTGTTACCGGGTTGATGAAGCGGGCTACGAAGCTGGGGGTGGGGCCCTCTTCGGAAACTTGCTCGATCAGCTCCTGTAGTCGCGTCATGTGTGCGATACGTTCCGGATGTTTTTTATTGAGCGTATCAAAGTTCATGGTCGACCCTACAGGTTTCCATTCGCCGTTGTCGTCTTGTGCCTCGACTCGATACCCACCGAAATTGAATCGGTTCAATCCTTCCAGATAATCAGTCTCGAGAAAATCCTCGCGGTTGGTACTTAGTCGTATGCGATTGACTTCCTCAGGTTTCTGAAAAGTGAACTCAATGAACGGCTTCTGCTTGCTCTTTGCGGGAACTTTGCAGCCCCATCCTTCGGTTCCGTAATGCCCGTCGTTTACTTTGCGCAATTGTGCACGGACAACCGCCATCTCTGGCGGGCTGAAAGCCTGTGCCCCGTTCGATGCGAGTGCTAAATTACGGCGTTGATCGGTGGGACCGAAAATCTCGAGTTCATCAAGTCTGACACCGTTCCAGTTGAACGTGATCCGCACCTTACTGGTTTTCGTTGTCGGTAAGTGCAGCTCTTTGTAGCCGGTCCAGTTTTCTTCCCAAGGGCCAATCTTCTTCAGCTGTTCATGTAGCAACGCGATCTGGCGGTAGAGTTCCATTCCACGAACACGTCGCGGATGATCTTCGGATAGCTCGGGAAAGCGACTTCCAAATTCAACATCCTGGAAAACCGCGGACATTGAGTAATAGTCCTGAATCGAAATTGGATCAAACTTGTGGTTGTGGCAGCGTGCGCATCCGATGGTGATGCCCATGGCAGATGCGCCCACGGTCTGCAGAATTTCGTCCATGCGATCCGCTCGAGCCTGTCGGCGAGCGGATGGCTCTTGTCCTACTGTGGCAACTGGTACGTGTGAGCCAGACACCAGATAGCCAGTCGCGTCACCCTGTCCCATGGTGTCGCCAGCAATCTGCTCCGTCAGAAATTCGTTGTAGGGTTTGTCTGCATTGAAAGCCCGAATGACGTAATCACGGTAAATCCAGGCATTCTTGCGATACATATTGCTTTCGCTGCCGTTGGTTTCGGCCCAACGGATGACGTCCAACCAGTGTTGTGCCCAGCGTTCGCCAAAGTGCGGCGATTCAAGCAGCCGATCAACGAGGTCTGCGTAAGCTTGTTCAATGTTTTCCGTATAGGACTTCAGAAAACTCGCCGACTCGGCTGGGGTGGGCGCTAAACCCGTCAAGACGATAGAGGCCCGCCGAACAAGGGTGCGCGGATCAGCGGATTCAGAAAAGTCCAGCTTGCGACCTGCAAGTGATCGACCCAGAAATGCGTCAATTGGATTGGTTGACCCGTTATCAACAAGGGGAACATCGGGACGCACGATTGGTTGGAATGACCAATGATTTGATTTTTCTTTGGCAACCGCTTCCATCTGCCCCGGCCAAATGGCGCCTTGTTTGATCCACTGTGTTAGCAGTTCGATCTCTGCGTTCGGGAGTTTGGCTTCGTCCGGTGGCATCGCCACCTCTTCGTCAACATGATTAACGACCTCAATCAGGTAGCTTTTCTGCGGCTTGCCAGGGACGACAGCTGCAAATCCAGACCCGCCGCCGGCAAGCATGTGAGCGCGGCGATCCAAACGCAACTCGGATTCCTGCTCGTCTTCGCCGTGGCAATGCCAGCAGCGTTCTTCAAGAATGGGAGCAATATCGCGAACAAACTGAACTTCTTTGCTGTTTGCGACAGCCGAGACGCAGAAGATGGCTGACGCAATGAAAAATTTGAATCGTAATGAATTCATGATCGCTATAATTGTCTCTGTTACGAATGAACCCGCCGGACCAGAAAGAATCACAACGCTGTCAACGTTGGATACCATGCCTTGGGTGCGTACACTGACGCATCTACTTTATGGGGGCAGGGTCAAACTTTGTTCGGTACGCTTTGTATTCTGACCAAGTCAGTTTACCGTCTTTGTTCACGTCGGCTGCTGGATGCTTTTTGAAGTATTCGGATTTCCATGCTTCGGCGGATTTCACCGGTTGAGGCGTTTTCGCAACCTGCTGTTTGGGCTGAAAAGGTGGCTGGGGCGGGGTTTCGGTACCTGCAGCGGGAACGCGTTCTTTCAATTCGCCTCGAAATTTTTGCAACTGCTTTGCGTGGAAGGGATCGCTAGCCAAATTCGTCCATTCAAATGGGTCATCTTTGGTCGAATAGAGTTCTTCTGAGCCATTTTCGTAGCGGATGTACCGCCAGTCCTTCGCTCGTAACGAGTAGCTTTCCTGCGACGGGTCATATTGCATTCGCCATTTGTAGAGTGCTGTCAAAGATGACTCGGGGCCAGCCCAACGACCGGTTTCCGGGTTCTCAAGCAGTGGCTTCAGACTATGGCCATCAAGTGGATGGCCTTTGTCATTCTTGGTGGTGTTATCACTGATGGAACAGAGGTCAATCAGTGTCGGGTAAATGTCAATCAGTGACACCGGTTGTGATGAGACGGTATCGGGCTTTCCAACACCCGGTGCGCGTATCACCAGTGGCACTCGAGTGCTCTCTTGCCAAAGTGAATTTTTGTAGAGGTAATTCTTCTCACCCATTCCCCAACCGTGATCACTGGTCAGAATGATGACCGTATTGTCTTTCAGTGACGAACGGTCCACCGCGTCCAGAATTTTTCCGACTTGCTCGTCCACCGATGCAACGCTGGCAAGGTAAGCCTGAGTGAAATTCCGAAGGGCGTCATCCTGCGTTTTATAGGAACCAACCAGTGTGTTGAATAATCGCGTTCCCATATCTTCACTGCGTGGGCCATCGGCACCATCAGGAATCCCACGGACGGTCTGAGAATATGTATCCTCAACGTCACCTGGACGGATGACAGGAAGTTCGAGCGATTCAAGGGGGAACATGTCAAAGAAACGTTTGGGTACGATCAATGGCGTGTGGGGGCGGATGAATCCGACGCCCATGAAGAATGGCTGTCGTCCAGTTTTGTCGGCGCGGGCGTTCAGTTGATCCACTGCCCATTGGCCATTCAATTCGTCGGGAGTCAGATCGCGGTCTTTCTGTGAATCGACTCGCAGGGTTTTGGCCTGATTCCCCCAGGCTCCATTCTGCCAACGAAGCGGCGTCCCATCGGAAGTCTCTCGACCTTTCAGATTGACCAACGGGCCGAACGATCCGTCGACCGCGCCAATTTCACGATAGGGGGCGGGCACGTCGGGATGAGCAATCCTATTCTCGCCATCAAATGCAAACGGTCCGTAGTCAGCGCGGTTGCCGTAATTCTTCCACTCCGGTCGAACCATGTGATGCATTAGCTTGCCGGTACCGAGCGTCTGATAACCTTCGGCGCGAAAGTGATCCATGATTGTCCGCGAATTTTTGAGGACTTCGTAGCCGTCCCATTTCGTGAACCCAAAGCAACCCGAATTGTGCGGATAGATCCCCGTGAACATGCTCGCACGGGACGGTCCGCAGATCGGAATATTGCAATGCGCCTGAGTGAAAGAGACTCCGCTGCGAACAAGCCGGGCCATGTTTGGCGTCTTGGTTTGAGGGTGCCCACCAAAGCCCTCGACGTAATCATTCAAGTCATCGCAAATGATCAGAATGACATTCGGCTGCTCAGCAGCAATCTGCTGACGACACGACGTGGATATGGCGATCACCAGGCAGCAGTGGCACAAATTCCAGAGGACCCGCAATTTCATGGATAGTCTTTTCTTTCACTAGGTTTTAAATGGCCATCAGATGAAATAATTTGGGTCGAGAAGCCTTATTGAATATCTTGATTTCATCTCCCGCTATTTTGCAGTTAACCCTGTCTTTCGGAGCGAGGTTTGTCTCACTAAAAAAACAGCGTATTGGTTGATGTGGTCGTCCGATAGGACTGTAGGTTCCGCACCAGTGATCCACAAACACCGCGTTTCTCCATCATAACCTAAGTTAATTTGGTTGAACTCACTAGGACAAGGTGGTCCCTGCAATGTGTTTTTTGCGGACGATGCCTGGCATACATGGTGCCGTGTTTAACCTGCAGTGATCGACCTGCTCCGGCAAGTTATTCCCTGATCATCCGTCGGCGTGGTTCATTTCCTATCCGCCTCCCCGGAATTGCTGCCAAACAGTGCTTTATCATCAGTTGGTGGAATTTCGCTTTTGTTGTGGTGTTGTTTTTGCAGTCAGACAAAGGCTGGTAGCGGGTAGTCGTTCAGTTCCAAGATGGGGGACAACCTCTGGTCCCCTGTGCTTGCCAGAAAGGCTTGGGCGTCCATTGCATGACCCCGTCAATCTGGCAGCGTGTGGGAGATGAGTTGGCGGGACGTAAGACTAATCTTGTCCGCGCTGATACCTGTCCGCGCTGATTCCGAAGTTGAGAACGCCCCGGCAAGAAGTGGGGGTTACGGATCCTGTGCAAACTTTTGTAGCTGCTGACCGTTGGTTCCGTTCCAGATCGTTATGGTACCGCCTGCGTCACCCGCTGCTACAACAGTGCTATCTGGCGTCATAGCAACACAATGAAGCCAGGTTTGCACTTCACTAAAACTACGGGCAACAGCGCCGTTGCCTCCATTGTGAATGCGGACACGCTTGTCGCCACTGCTGGAAACCACATTGCCTGTATCACCAACGAATTGAATGGCGGTGATATGCTTGGTTAGTTGCTGATTGATGGTCCGTCGTTGATCTCCAGTCTCTGCTTCCCAAATCTTGATGGTCTTGTCCGCAGACGAAGTTGCGATCGTTTCTCCATCGCTATTCCAGGCAACGCCGAGCACGTAATTGGTATGACCTTCAAAGCGTCTAAGTTCCTTGCTGCTGGCAAGATCAAAGGTGCGCAGGTATCGGTCCGCACCACCTGTGGCAATACGCTTTCCGTCAGGTGAGAATTTTGCAGAGTAAATGACGTCATCGTGGGCGCGAGGTAAATAAACGATCCGGGTACCGTCTGCAACGTTGAACACGTGCAATTCACCACTTCTGGATGGGATTCCGCTGGCAACAATCAGTTGGGTCGAATCACGGTTGAAATCTACAGCTGTTGCCCGATGGGTGATCACGTCAGGGTCATCAAACTTTCCGATTGTCCGCTCCAAAACCCAGCTGGGATTCAGTTCCC
>Ga0315334_10000918_pt1 | contig 18098 bp, 29 predicted proteins | sample M150034915metaG_FD_205555 | JGI IMG/M metagenome (GOLD analysis project Ga0315334, IMG submission 205555) | Ammonia-oxidizing marine archaeal communities from Monterey Bay, California, United States - M1 500m 34915 | ecosystem: Environmental > Aquatic > Marine > Intertidal zone | place: USA... | reverse complement strand
TTTCTTCCTCAACCTCTAGACGTAAGCGGAATTGTTCATCTCTCTCTTGGTTGAGTAGTTTAATTGTGTGGTCGTGTTTCATTATTATACTCCCTGTTAATCTTACGTTCTTGTTCATCATGCTCCTGTGCATAATACTCTGTCTTCATGTATTCAATAACATGGTCAAGGCTTACGACTTCACCCTCATCATTAACATAACCCTTCTCTACACACCATAGTACATAGCCACTACTATTCATTCTAGACATACATCACCTCCTAAAAATATCCTTGCTTCTTTGAGTTCCTCATACTGCTCATCATCTATCCAATCCACACTAAATTGAAAGTTTTCCCACCTATGGCAAAACCTAATCACTTTACCATTGTCTTCAAAAAGTAATGTGTATCCTACGTGGTCATCAGCACATGCTTCGACAAAGTCTACTGCATCTATGAACCCTTCAGTATATCCATGAAAGAAACCTAACACAAAGTTACGGTGTTCTTCCTTCCAACTCTCCATTGCTCCATCTTTCATATACCTCTCCTTTTATTAAGATGTTTCTTCACTGCACTATACAGAGGATATTTACCTCCATCCTTTTGGAATGACATGTATCTGCAGTTCCCTTTGGTATGTGTCCACACATATAGTGGATGTATATTACCAAATCCTTCCCAATATTCTAGGTTAGCATTCATCGGCACACCTAGTAATCTACTTAACTTACTGTTCATATTATTTCTCCTTATTATTATATCATATTAGAGCCACTAGCGAACTCATCCATTATCCATTTGTAATCGAGTTCGTTCCACTCATCATCTGATTTATATTCAGACACAATGTCTGATACATAAACACTACCCATCTCATCAAACAACCCACGAACATCCATAAACACAACAGATTTATACCCTCTACCTTGCTTTGGGCTTTCCATCAACTGTGCAGTAAAGCCATTCTTTAGGTTATACCAATTACCTTTTACTAACTCACTTGCTTTCATATTATTTCTCCTTATTATTAATACCCTGTACTTCTTAACCAAGCATCCATCTCACTTGGGGTGTTCTCGGGTATAGACACATTACAATCCCACGGATAACCTTTCACAGTAGTCACCTTGTAATCCCTTGCATTACCTCTCAAAGTAAACTCATCCCTTTCAATGGGGTGAGGTGTAGCTAAAAAATCTTCCATATCCTTCTTGGCTTTTTCACCATGTAAACCAGCCAAGGTTTCTTTAATTTCATCGTATGTCATATTATACTCCTATTTATTTTTAATTTCTCTCCACACTTCCCAAACAATAGACTGTAATAATAATGGTCTTATGCCTAGTAGAAGTGCAGTCCATTTGTAGCAATCCTCAAAGAATTTATAATGTCTTTTAGTTAAAGACTGTTCCTCATCTGTTGCTATTCTACCTAATGCCACAGCAATAGCGTGTCTATCCACAGTAACATTAACTTCTCTATTTGGATACTTAATATTAAGATAAAAAGATTTAGTCTTTTCACCCTTAAGTATACTCAAAATATCCACTTCACTAACTGCAACCCCAATCCTTACTGCTTTATCACATTGATTAGGGAAATTAATATACTTGTTATCCTTTTTAACTGAATTAGTTTTAATAAAGTATTCTGCTATCTCTTTATTTTTATCCCAATTCTTTAGTGGTGATAATGCTGAAACAATCCCTACTACATTATCTAAAGGTACTTTGTATGTTTCAGACAAACATATACAAAACTTATTTGCATCCTCATACCAGTCAGAATAATTATCAGCCATCTTATATATACGCATTATATTGTTCTTAACTTTAGTACGGGTTATCTTATTACTTTTAAATATTATTTGTTTATCCATAATACCTCATTTTGTAACGTGTTATAAAACTTATCCTCAATTGTGTGCAATCCTTTTCAATTGGAATAATTCCATTATCCTCTTATCTCGTTTATTTGTCAAGTTAAAAACAAAGTATTTTTGTAACGTGTTATAAAACTTTATTTGTAACGTGTTATAAAAACCTAAATAAAACAAAATAAGTTGATACAAATAAATATACTTTAATGAGTTAATAATGTCAATTAATTAAGTTTGTTTTGTAACGTGTTACAAACTATTTTTGTCAATTAGTGTTAAAAAGTGTTGATTTATTGAATGTAATAATATACTATGTGTGTATCTAGTCAATTTTGGCTGGTGTTAAGTAAGAATAATACGAGGTATACAAATGAAAGTAATTACAGAAAATGACAAGCAATTGACTACTACAGAACAAACTATCTATACAAAGATAGTTAAGTACAACAAGGAAAATAAGTCAATTAATAAGACTATTTCAAAACTACTTGAAACGGGTAAGACTGGCGTTGGTTCGGTTGTAAGCATTTCAATTAAGTTAAAACTTGCAAATGAAAGTCTGCAGGCTGTTAAACAATCTGTTTACAGGTTTTACAAAGACAAGCCAAAAGACCAAAGATTATCACTGCAGGGATTGGGTAAAAAAGAGGGTTCACCATTTATAGCGCCGCTGTCTAATAGTGGTGGCAGTAGTAAAAAGAAACCAATAAAAAAGGTTAGTACTGATATAGTCAAAGAATACATGTCAAAGTTATTAAAAGAGAATGAAAGTCAACATAATGAACTAGTCTGGGATTTTTATTCTGAGATGTCAAACAAACAACAAATAGCCTTCATGAAGTTTGCACATGGTGATAATAAAAAGGCAATGTAACAAATAACAACTAACAAATATAAACCCAGCCGTTAAAAGCTGGGTTTTTTTATGTCTGAAATTCAAGGCTTGAACCATTCAATATATAACTATTACATTAATACAATGCATATATCTTTAGAATTAAACCTATGTTATTTATTATGCTGGTGATAATATAAACCATGATACAAGCCATGATTAATAAAAAGGTATAGCAATATATACCTATGATAATAATCTCTTTGATTTGCCTATGTATTGAGCCTATGAATGACTATCAATATACTGACCGAACGGTCAACATATCCCCTTGTTTATCCTTTTGTTTTTGCCTTTGTTTTTACCCTTGCTTTTATCCCAGAATGACGAACCCGCCCAACCCTTTGTGTGAAAAACCACCAACCACTGAACCCACCTCCATGTAAAATTTACTATTTTTCATTTCCAATGCTACAAACAATGGCAGCAGGGTCGGGCTTATAGCATATATTTAAATATATTTTCTAAATAAGTTTTTATTTGTATATATTTTATGGTATAATATACTTAGTTAACAAAGTACGAAACAAGATACGACAAACAAACCTGCAACTAACAATAAGGGAAAAGATAAAGTAGAAACTATAGTAGTATACTACGTTATATACTAACCATAATGTCTTATTCTCTTTATTTGTAGTATAGTTTGTTAGTTATTTCTAAATTAGTTTTTATTCTTAGTAGTTTTATGGTATAATATACACTATGTTGTACACTCATATTAAATATAATTATGTCTAAACTAAAGTTACCTAAAGATATTGACCAGGACATACGTCTAAAGGTTGCTGCCGAGACTGGAAAGCCTCCTAGTGACGTTGTAGTAAAGGTTGAACGTAAGAAAGGTAGACCAACAGGGGGACTGTCTGCTAAGCATATGGCTGCTGGCGGTAAGAAGGCTAGAAGGACTACTACAAAGTATATACCTACTGATGATGACTACAAGAAGGTAGAGGAAATGGTGCTTATTGGGCTAGACCAGCACACTATCAGTAAGGTTATGGGTGTCAGTATAGGCACATTACACAAATATTACAAACATACCCTTGAAACAGCAAGAGAAGAGAGGACTGCTAGGGTGGCAGGTGTGGCATACGAGATGGCAATGTCTGGAGAGAGTGCAGCAATGACTACATTCTGGTTAAAGACACAGGCAGGCTGGACACCTAAGCAACATATTGTACACGAGGACAGGAACTTTGATGTTAGTTGGTCTGATACAGAAGAAGACATAGCTGATGCTAACAGAAGGGATGAAGACAAACTACACTAAAGACCAATCAAGAATATGGTCAAGACTTAGCCAACAACTTACTGATAAAGGCATAGAGGATAGCACTGAGTTAGCTAAGAACATATTAATCGGAAGAGGTCATTTGAATAAAGATGGCTCAGATACTTATGAAGGTATGGTAAGAGGTGGTATGGGAGCCGCTGGAAGGTCAACAGACAGGGCTATTAAGAGAAGTGGTGGTGTGGCAACAGACTATAACTACAACCCTGATACAAACTATTCATATAAGAAACATAAACCTTTAAGGAAACTGAAGAGGATAAAATGAACAAGGGAGAGGAGAAGCGTAGGGGCGTAGTAATACCTTATACGCCTAGATTACTGCAAGCAAAACTTCATAATGAACTAGCAAGGTTCAATGTGGTTGTTTGTCATAGAAGGTTTGGCAAGACAGTGTTTGCTATTAACCAGATGATTAAGTCTGCAGTAGAAGACTTACAAACTAACAAGAAAGCACCAAGGTATGCTTACTTAGCACCACTATTTAAGCAGGCAAAGACTGTTGCTTGGGATGAATTAAAACGATTATTAATAGATTTTCCAGATGTTAAATTTAATGAAGCTGAGCTTAGAGCAGACTTTATGGGAGCTAGGATTCAACTGTATGGAGCAGATAATCCAGACACATTGCGTGGAATTTATCTTGACGGTGTCATTCTAGATGAGTTTGCACAGATGAACCCTAAGATGTATAGTGAGGTTATCAGACCTGCACTATCAGATAGGAAGGGTTGGGCAGTGTTTATTGGGACTCCTAAAGGTAAGAATGATTTTTATGATTTATACCACACAGCTAAGGAAAAGAAGGGCTGGAAGAGATTTTTATTTAAAGCAAGTGAAACGGGGATACTAGATGATGAGGAGTTGGAACTCGCTAAGCAAGATATGGCGGATACGGAATTTGAACAAGAGTATGAATGTTCGTGGTCTGCTGCACTTAGAGGTGCATATTATGCTAAGGAGATTGAAGCAGCATATGATGAGGAACGTATTGGTAAGGTTCCTTATGACCCGTCTAAACAAGTAGTAACAAGCTGGGACCTAGGGGTTGCCGACAGTACCAGTATATGGTTTGCACAGTATGATGGCAAAGCAATAAATATTATAGATTATTATGAGAGTAGTGGTGAGGGATTACCACACTACATAGATGTATTAAACCACAAAGAGTATAGGTATGGTGCACATATTGCACCACACGATATAGTGGTAAGGGAATTTTCTACTGGAAAAAGTAGGAAAGAATTAGCTTTTAGTTTAGGTATAGACTTCCAAGTTGCACCAAAGTTAAAGGTTATGGATGGTATTGACTCAGTGAGAACTACATTAAATAAGTGTTGGTTTGATGAGGACAAGACCAAGAAGGGCTTAGAAGCATTACTACAATATAGAAGTAGTTATGATGATAAGAAAAAGATATGGAGCCAGAAGCCTGTCCACGATTGGACATCTCACGCCAGTGATGCTTTTAGGTATTTATGTGTAACAGAGCCAGTGTTTGTAGGGAACGATAGTGTCTGGTCTAGGGATTTACCTAAGCAAGACTTGAGCTGGGTAGTATAGGAGGAGATATGAGTATGAATCCACAGTGGTTAGTAAATAAAATTGAAGAGATGGCAAAAGATATTAAGGACCTTAAAGAGATTATGAAGGCAGTGCCAACTCAGAAAGAAACAAAATATCCTATTAATAAGAAGAAATAGCTTATGGCAAAACGTATGACAAAGGACGAACTATCCGCCCACGTAGAGCACGAGATACAAGGTGCACTAGGTTATGGTGATGGTAAGTTAACCCAACAAAGAACCGATGCCTTAGATAGGTATTATGGTAAGAAGTATGGTAACGAACAAGAAGGTCGTTCTCAGATTGTCACCAGGGATGTAGCAGATGTAATAGAATGGATTATGCCTAGCCTGATGAAGATATTCACAGGTGGGGATAAGGTAGTTCAGTTTGAACCACAAGGTCCTGAAGATGTAGAGATGGCTAAACAAGCTACAAGCTACACTAACTATGTCTTAATGAGACAGAACCCTGGATTCTCTATATTATATAGTTGGTTCAAGGATGCGTTGTTACAGAAGAATGGTATTGTCAAACATTACTGGGATGACACGACATCAGTAAGTCGGGAAGAATATAAGAATTTAACAGAGGAAGAGTTTACTTCCTTTTTGCTTGATGATGATGTAGAAATTATTGAACATACTTCCAATGGCGGTGCTACAGAAGTAGAGCAAGATGGTATGATGATGCAGGACATACAACCTGTCTCACACGATATTGTAATAAAAAGAACTAACGAGAGTGGTCAGGTACGTATAGAGCCTGTACCACCAGAAGAATTCTTAATTAATAAATATGCAAAGGGTATTGAAGATGCACGCTTTGTAGGACACAGAGTAAAGAAGACTAAGTCTGAATTAATTTCTCAGGGTTATCCAAAAGCTAAATTAGACAGAGCATTCTCTGCTGATGAGGCTGAATGGAAATCTGAGAGATTAGCTAGATTTAGTTATGACCAAGACTCTAGTTATCCTGCAGGTGATATTGATGAAGGCATTTGGGTTACTGAATGTTACATCAAGGTAGACTTTGATAACGATGGTATTGACGAATTAAGAAAGATAACGAAGGTCGGAGATGAACTGTTAGATAATGAGGCTGTGGATAGTGTTCCCTTCTCCTCCCTTACACCTATACCTATGCCTCATAAGTTTTACGGTTTGAGTATTTATGACTTAATCTCTGACCTTCAACTAATTAAGACTACTCTAATGCGTAACTTGTTAGACAATATGTATCTAACAAACAATGGGCGATATGAAGTAGTCGAGGGTCAAGTTAACTTAGATGACCTAATGACCAGCAGACCTGGCGGTATTGTACGTGTTCGTACACCAGGTGCTGTTAGTCCTCTAGCTACACCACAATTAGACCAAAACTCTTTCAATATGTTGGGCTATTTAGATAGTATCCGAGAAGAAAGAACTGGTGTAAATAAGAACTCTATGGGTTTAAATGATGGGGCATTAAAGTCACATCAAACAGCTACAGGCATTGCACAAGTAATGACTGCAGCACAACAGAAGATAGAGTTAATAGCACGTGTGTTTGCTGAGACTGGGATGAAAGACCTTGCAAATAGTGTATACCAATTGGTACAGAAGTTTGAGGCTCCAGAGAAACTAGTAAGATTAAATAATGAATGGGTTACTCTTTATCCTGCAGAATGGAAAGAGAAGATGGATTGTACAGCACAGGTAGGACTAGGCTTTGGTAATAAGGATATGAACCTTATGCATCTAGGTCAGTTAGCACAGACTATGCAGATGATAGCACAACACCCTGCTGCAGGTATGATGATTAAACCTAAGAACGTATATAATCTAGTGAGTGAGCAGATAAAGGCTATGGGTATGAAGAATGTTAATGACTTCATCACAGACCCAGGAGACCAACCTTTACCACAACAACAAGGACCAGGTCCAGAAGAACAAGCTAAGCAACAAGAGATGCAACTCAAAGCAGAAGAGCTGAAGATTAAGATGCAGAAGATACAGACTGAGAGTGCACTTAAACAACAAGAGATGGAACTTGAGGCACAACTACAACAACAAGAACTAACTCTTAAAGCTCAAGAAGCCGAAGTTAATATGCAAATTAAGGCACAGGAACTAGAGCTCAAGAAAGCAGACTTAGCACTTAAGCAACAAGAATTAATATTAGAGAGGGAACAGGGAAGACCAGTAGCTATTGGTCCAACATAAGGAGAAGTAATGGGGAAAGGGAGTGAGATACAGAGAGGTCAGGACGCTGAACGTCTAATAAATGACCCTCTATATAAAGAAGCATTTGATAAGACAAAAGAATTATTAATACAGTTAATGTTACAAACTGATATTAGTGAAGAGACTGAGAGAGATAGAATTTATATGACCATTAAGTCTTTAGAGTTAGTGGAACAACATATTAAATCTGTTCTTGAAACAGGACAACTTGCCGAGAAGGGGCAGGATTATTTTAATAACTAAGAGAGGAGAAACTTATGGATTCTGTAGAGAATAACCAAGAAGTAAACACAATTCCAGAAAGAGCTGGACAAGATTCTGCTGAAGCAGCAGCAAATAAAATCCTTAATATGTGGGAATCAGATGACCAACCTACAGACGAGGAAACCAAGACTACTGTTGACGAGGAAGTAGTTGAGGAAGAAGAGTCAGTTGAAGACGAAACCGAAGAGGTCTCTGATGAAGAGCAAGCCGAAGAGGAAGTAGTAGAAGATGAAGAAACTGAAGAAGTTGACGAAGAGGAAACAGAAGAGGAAGTACCAGATACATTTAGAGTTAAGGTAGATGGTGAAGAATATGATGTTAACCTTGAAGAACTGAAGAGTGGATATCAAAGACAAGCTGACTATACTCGTAAGTCCCAGGCACTAGCCGAGCAACGAAAACAGAATGATGTAGTTCAGGATGAACGTATCAGGTTAGAGCAAGAAAGACAACTGTATGCTAATGGTTTAGAAATGCTCAGAGAGCAACAACAAGCCAAGCTATCAGAGTTTAACGAAGTAGACTGGAACACCTTGAAAGAGGAAGACCCTTATGCTTATATGCTAAAGAAAGACGAATACAGAGATGCCCAAGATAAAGTACAGAATGCTTCACAACAACAAGAGATTGTGCAGCAACAGCAAATGCAATATCAACAACAAGCTAGAGCAAGTTTCGTACAGGAACAATACTCTAAGTTAATTGAGGCACTACCTGAATGGGGTGATAAAAAATCTACGGTCAAGGCTGACATACGTAAGTATGCTACAGATGTTGGATTCCTTCCTGAAGAGATGGACCAACTAGCAGACCATAGAAGCGTTCTTATACTTAAGAAGGCTATGGAGTTTGACAAGATTGCAGACAAGATAGCACCTAAGAAAAAGAAGGTTAAGAAAGTCCCTAAGGTACAAAAGTCTGGAAGAGGTAAAGTTAAAACTGAGGCAGCTAACGATGCCATTAAGAAAAAGCGTACAAGGTTAAAGAAGTCTGGCACACAAGATGATGCCGCTTCTGTATTTTATGATATGCTATAGTATAGGTTTACTGTAGCTACAATATAAGGAAAAATAAAAATGGCTACTAACTTTAGTACATATGATGCAACAGCAATCCGTGAGGATTTGTCTGATGTGATATACGATATTAGTCCAACGGATACCCCGTTTCTATCTAGTATCGCTAAAAAGGGTAGTGTGTCTAACACGTACTTTGAATGGCAGACAGATGCTCTAGCAGCAGCTTCTAGCTCTAACAAGCACGTGGAAGGAGCAGCAGTAGGTACTGCTACTACTACCGCAACTACTCGTCTTGGAAACTATACACAGATTTCTAAGAAAGTTGTTGAGGTAACAGGCACACAAGATAAAGTAAATAACGCAGGTAAGAAGTCAGAGATGGCACACCAACTTGCTAAGGCTTCTAAAGAGCTTAAGCGAGATATGGAAACTTCTCTACTAGCAGACAACGCAGCAGCGGCAGGTAATGCCTCAACTGCTCGTGCCACACGTGGTGCTGCTAACTTCATAACAACTAATGTAACTGATGCTGGAACTTCTGGCACTCACGCTGCAATGGTTGAGGCTGATGTTACTGCAGTTGCAGAGGCTACTTGGAATGCTGGAGGCGAGCCTTCAACTATCCTATTAGGTGCAACTAATAAGAAGTTAATCACTGCAATGGCTGGTCGTGCTGACCAGACTCAGTCAGTTGTTGATAACAACAAGACTGTGTACAACGCAGTAGATGTATATGTTTCGGACTTTGGTACATTCAACATACAGTTGGATAGATACTCAGACCAAGACGTAGTATACTTCTTACAGCCTGATATGTGGAGTGTTGACTACTTACGTGATTTCCAAACAGTGGATATTGCGAAAGAAGGTGACTCTGATAAGAAGATGTTGTTAGTTGAGTATGGCTTACGCTGTGGCAACGAAGCGGCAAACGGTAAGATTAGATACACTACTGGTTAAACCACTTAGCACCCTGGGAAACTGGGGTGCTTTTATTATGAAAGCAATAATACCTATAATTGTTATAGTAACAACAATAATTACATCACTTGTAGAGGCAAACATACAACTATAATATGGCATTAAAAAATACATTAATAGAAAATATAGATGGGAGTATGACTTCTGTCTCAACTCAAGATGACAAAGAATTAAGACAAATAGCAGAAGAGAATGCTCTTCTCAGGTTCGACTCAGCAAGGAGTAGTCGCAACCAATATGATGGTGATAGTCAGTTCTCTCATAGAGTAGCAAGAATACCAATGGTTATGGTTGAGCAGATGATGAGAGAGAAAGTATGGGGCAACCAAGAAAGGATGAGAGAGTGGTTGAACAATCCAGATAACGCACCATTCAGAACAACCAAAGGAAAACTATAATGGCATTAAATACGTATACAGAAGTTAAGAGTGCAATAGCCGACTGGCTAGACAGGTCTGACTTAACAAGTAGGATACCAGACTTTATAAGATTAGCTGAGTTGCGTATATATAGAGACCTGAGAATCCCACCTATGGAGGCTGTTGTAACTATTACCTCCTCATCAACTGCAGTAGAACTACCCTCTAACTATTTAGAGATGAAGTCTATGTTAGTTCAAGGAACACCAAACAAGAATTTAAAAAGAGTTTCATATAGAGACCAAAGCAAAACAACAACATCAGGAATACCATCAACTTATGCTAGAAAAGCAAATGAAGTTATAGTTCATCCTGTACCAGATAGTAGCAAAACTTATGAGTTATATTACTGGGCAGACATAGGAAGTATAACAGATGAAGTAGATGAACAGAACTGGTTTACTGAGAATGCTCCTGATTTATTATTATATGGTGCATTACTAGAGGCATCTCCTTATTTGAAAGATGATGAAAGAGTTGCTATATGGAGAGCAGCCTTCTCAGAATCAATGAGGACTGTGCAGAATATGGCAGACAAGTCAGAGCATAGTGGTTCTGGTATAACTGTTGCCACAACTTCAGGAGTTTACTAATGCCTAAAGATTCTGGGTTTTTTTCAAATAACACAGAAGTAGATTATATACCTAGTTCAAAGGCTAATGCAGATGCTGCAGCTTTAAGTGAAACTAACGCAGCTACTTCAGAGACTAATGCTGAAGACAGTGCAACAAATGCAGCTTCTTCTGCAACTAGTGCCAGTACAAGTGCAAGCACTGCAACCACCCAGGCAAGTAATGCTTCAACCTCAGCAACTTCAGCAGCAACCAGTGCCACAGCAGCTACTACAAACGGAGCAGCCCAAGTTACACTGGCTACCACTCAAGCAACTAATGCAGCCACAAGTGCAGCAGCAGCTCTAGTATCAGAGAACGCAGCTCAATCTTCAGAGGATGATGCAGAGACAGCACAGGTAGCAGCGGAGTTAGCAGAGACTAACGCAGAGACAGCACAAACAGCAGCCGAGACTGCAGAGACAGCAGCTGAGTCAGCAGAGACTTCAGCAATAAGTGCTAAAACTTCAGCAGAGTCAGCTCAAACATCTGCAACAGCTAGTGCAACAAGTGCTACTGCTTCAGCAGCTAGTGCAACAGCAAGTGCTTCTGGTGCTAGTTCAAGTGCAACAGATGCCCAATCAAGTGAAGATGATGCTTCAGTAAGTGAGACTAACGCAGCAACCAGTGCCACTAATGCAGCAGCAAGTGCTACAGCGGCTACTACTAATGGAGCAGCACAGGTTACATTAGCTACTACACAAGCTACTAATGCTAGTAACTCAGCTAGTGCAGCCAGTACCTCAGCATCTACAGCTACAACTAAAGCAAGTGAGGCAAGTACATCAGCTACTAATGCTGCCACTAGTGAAACTAATTCAGCTACCTCAGCTACCAGTGCAGCTACTAGTGCTACCAGTGCAGCTACTTCTGCTACTACAGCAGCTAGTTACACCCCTACTCAGACAGGACAATCTGGTAAGTTCTTAACTACAGATGGTAGTTCTACTAGTTGGGATGCAGTAGACGCTCTACCTACTCAAACCTCACACTCAGGCAAGTTCCTAACCACAGACGGAAGTGCAGCATCTTGGGATACTGTAGATGCCCTACCTACACAGACTTCACATTCAGGTAAGTATCTAACTACCGATGGTTCAGCAGCCTCTTGGTCAACAGTAAGTTCTAATTCCACTAGTTCAGGATTATATGAACATAGTAATTCTATTAGTTCTAATTATAGTATCAGCAGTGGGAACAATGCTCTAACGGCAGGACCTATAACAATTAATACAGGAGTCTCAGTCACAGTACCTACTGGTTCGACTTGGGTGATAGCATAATGGCAAAAGTAAAGATACAGGGAAACGCAAATGGTACTGGAACTCTAACCCTAACTGCTCCTAATACTAATTCAGATAGAACGATTACATTACCTGACGGTGATGTTACTCTAGCTGGAGGTGTCGCTGGTATTGTCAGTAATGCTGATGCTACTGCAATGACTATCGGAAGTGATGAGAACGTAACTTTCGTTGGGACTATAACTACTACCTCGGTTGACCTAGGAAACTGGACTCTAACTGAAAGTGGTGGTGTGCTTTACTTTGCCACAAGTGGTACTAACAAAATGAAACTTGATGCAAGTGGTAATTTAACTTGCGTTGGTAATGTGACAGCTTACGGAACTATGTAATGGGTCTACAGACGAGTGGTCAAATAAGTTTAAATGACATCCATATAGAGGCAGGTGGTTCTACCTCTACACTCGTAGGCATTAACGATAGTGATATTCGTGACCTTATAGGTAAATCGTCAGGCGCACAAATGGTGTTTACTGAATGGTATGGTGCTAGTGCATCTATAACAGCCACGAATAGACGGACACCGACAGCCACTACGCCAGTTACTTTATCGGGTTTAAGTTCTTCGGGAACTACATTGATAGTAGCATCTTACTTTTGGCACGAAGATGTATATAGCCAAGGCTACGCACCAGTGCCAAGTGTTAATGGTTCTGCTATGACACGAGATGTTTATAAGTGGAATAACTATAGTTCTGAAACAGAATACATATCTTGGTATAGATATTACATAGGAACAGCCACTTCAGTAACAATGAGTAGAACCTTATCTCCTACTGGTGGTTATAACACTCAAGGTATATGTGTTTGGGAGTGTAATGGCAATTTAACCGCAGGGGCTACCGCCTCAACTTCAGGGTCATCCATTTCAATAAATGCTAATGAGGGTGAAGTAGTATTTGTTGGTGCGGCACATAACTGGTCTGCACCAGCAAACACAAATAATTTAGACCAACAATTCGGTGCAGGGCAACACAAGATGGGCGTTGATATGAAAGCATCATCGGGTTCTGTAACTTACTCAGCTGGGCAAACATTGTATGGTGGTATGGCTGGTGTCAGATATTATTAAGGAGCAAAAGTAGTGGCAAAATGGACAATACATAGTGTAGTTTTAAATTCAGAACTGACTCAAATAACTGGCGTTAATTGGCAGGTTGTTTTGACGAATGGTGATTCATCAATGGGTTCGTGCCTAATCACACCTGTAGATATAAATGCTAGTTCTGACGAGATTATAGACGCTGTGAAAACCTCAATGGGAACAGAGGAAGTATCTAGATTAGAAACTATTGCAAACACTCCAGCTGATAATCTACACAGGAGTTTTCCTCTACAAACAGAAGAAGAAAAACTTTCTCAAAAACTTCGTTACCAAAGAAACCAATTATTACTAGAAACAGATTGGTGGGGTTCTTCGGATTTAGTTATGACTGACGCTCAAAAAAGCTATCGTCAAACACTACGTCAAATACCACAAGAGGTTGGATTCCCTTTTGAAACAACTTTCCCTACTTATCCACAGGAGGCTAACTAATGGCAGTAGTAGTAAACGGCAGTGGCAGTATTACAGGGTTAAGTGCGACTGAACTTGCAAAAGCAACAGCACTAGATGCTGATGGTGTAATACAACCAAACGCACAGACAGTGAACGAGGATGTGACTATATCCACAACAACCAATGCTGTAAGTTGTGGTCCTATATCAATAGCTACTGGTTACACAGTAACAGTCAACGGTAACTGGAGCATAGTATGAGTACATTAACGGTAAAAGAATTAGCAGCACCTACAGGTTTTGACATTAAGTTAGCCAGTGGGGAAACACTAGATTTAAACAGTCAAGGTAGTGTGACTATGCCTACTGGCAGTGTGTTACAAGTTGTTCACGAAAACTGGGGAACAACACAAAACACTACATCAACTACAAGTACATCACCAGTGGCTACAGGTATGAGCGTATCTATTGTTCCAACTGCGAGTAATAGTAAACTCCTTGTCAATTATAGTATGCAATTTTACTCATATAAGTCTAGTAATAATCACGGTGGTTCTTCATTTATTTATAGAGATGGTACTAATTTAAATTCATCTTATGGTGGTCATCACAATTCCGACAGTTTTGTGTATGTTAATACAGGAGCTAATGCTGTGTATGGAGAAGTTAGTGGTTCTTATTTAGTTGATGCAAACAGCACATCAAGCACATCTTTTGAGCTTTATATTGAAACTTATGTCTCAGGGTCAACATTCTCTGCACACGCTCACGATGGGATAACATCAATTACAGTACAGGAGATAGCAGGATGAGTGCTAAATTAAAAGTAGACCAACTAGAAACGGTCGATGGTACTGGCAACATAACTGTTAACAATCAGCTAACTGGATTGACCTCTGCGAGTATTCCTACACTTTCTTCTTCACATATGCCTACTGGTAGTGTAATACAATGTGCATCATATCGTCCAACCGTTCAGGCTTGGAACTCAACTTCAACAAGTTATATATCAACTGATTTAACTTTAGATTTCACACCTCTTTTTGCAGATAGTACGTTAATAGTACATATACACGCAACTTTTTATAGGTCAGGTTCAGGGGCAACTTATGGTCAGATTAGAAAAGACGGTAGCACTCTTACTGGTTATACACACGACGATTTACCGAGCTATAACGGCACAACAACGGCATCTGGTGAATTAGGTAGTGCTTTTTGGACAGGTCCAGCAGGTTCAACAGCAACAGCAACATATGCTTATTATTATAAGGCAAGTGATGGAGCGTTAGGTTACATATATAGAAACCGTGGTATATATATTATGGAGATAGCAGGATGATAGACAAATTAAATTTAACAAGGAGCAAATAATGGCAGATACAGCACAAGCCTTACAGACACTTAAACCACAAGCTGAATGGGTACTACGAGGTGATGAATTAGAATGGCTGGATGCAGTACAAACTGAACCAACACAATCAGAAATAGACACAGAGATAGCTAGGCTAGATGCCGAGTATGTAGCTAACGAATACCAACGAGATAGGGCAAGTGAATACCCAACCGTGGTAGACCAACTCGATGACATATTCCATAACGGTATTGATGGCTGGAAAGCAACGATACAAACGACCAAGGACAAATATCCAAAGGGGTAAATTATGACTACTCAAATTAGCGGTTCTACTGGTATAGATAAGGTACAGGATGGCACTATAGTATCTGCTGATTTAGATAATGGATTAGCTTTTGGTTTACAATCTATGCAATCGTTTACAGCTTCAGGTACTTGGACTAAACCATCAGGAATTAATAAAGTGAAAGTAACAGTCACTGGCGGTGGCGGTGGCGGTGGCTCTCACAATAGCGATGATGCTCAAGGTGGTGGTGGTGCAGGTGCTACATCTATAAAGATTATTGATGTGTCTTCAGTTTCTTCTGTAACAGTTACCGTAGGTACTGGTGGGGCAGGAGGATGTGGTAATAGCTCTTCTGCAGGCTCTCCAGGTACATCTTCATCTTTCGGTTCTTATTGTTCTGCTGGTGGTGGTAACGACCCTACTACTTGGGCTATAGGTGGTGTTGGTGGAACAGCCACTGGTGGTGATTTAAATATCTACGGTGGTGATGGTGTCTGTGGAAATATTGACGGTGGTGGTAATGAAGAATCAGGCGGTACTGGTGGTTCATCTTACTGGGGTTCGGGAGGACACGGTGGCTCTACCTGGGGTGCTAGGTTAGATGGTAGAACCTACGGTTCAGGTGGTGGAGGTACACACGCTGCTACAAATAACTGTGGCGGTGATGGTGCAGATGGTGTAGTCGTAATAGAGGAGTACGCATAATGAGTACAATTAAATCTCAAACAGAACATCTCACGCTCAATGCCGATGGGTCAGGCAAGGAAATTAAATTCCAATGTAATGGCACAGAGGTAGCCAAGATTGATTCAACAGGATTCGTAGGTGCAGGTTCACCTAGCATTGATGATAACGGTAATGCCACTGCTATTACAATAGATTCGAGTGAGAATGTGGGTATTGGTGTTGTTCCTGAGAGTGATTGGGGAAGCACTCTAAAGGTAATTCAAGTCGATGATTCTGCAACTTTTGTGGGTTCAGAGAATACAACCTATGTTGCTCAGAATTGGAAAATGACTGATGTAGGACACAGGTATATAAAATCAAATACTGCAACAAGGTACTATCAAGATAGTGGTGGACACGCATTTCAAGTAGCACCATCAGGCACAGCAGACTCAGCGATTAGTTGGAATACTGCTATGACTATTGATAACGCAGGTTATGTGACTATGCCTAAAATGGCTACTACATACTGTAGACTTAAAGGTCCATCAAGTACTGGTAACTACTCTAATAGTTTCACTGCTATGCAACCCGTAGAGAATCCCGACAGTCTATATAACTCCTCTAATGGAAGATTTACTTGCCCGATTGATGGATTGTATTTTATGAATACTATGTCTATTAATCAGACTTCATATAACAATACTACTAATGCCGAACCATTGAAAAATGGAACTGAAATTCCAGGAGGTAGGATGTATGCAAGTCAGTCACAAAACCACACCAGTGGTTCAGCAACTGTACTAGTGAGGTGTAGTGCTGGGGATTATCTCCAGTGGAGGCATAGTGGTTCTATTTATGACAACAACCATTCAAACGCTAACTTTATGCTTGTACACGCAGAATAACAAAGGAAAATATTATGACATACACAATAGAATTAAATGAAGCACAGGTCAAATCAATGGAATACGTTGCTTTATCAGTACAGGATTGGATTGAAAATGTAGTTGAAGTTAGAGCGAATAAAGCTATGGATGAAATCTATAACTCTGAAGTAGCTCGTATGACAGCAGACCCTACAGTAACATCTATCCCTGCAGATAAAGAGGCAGTGGTACTAGCAGCAGACATCAAATCAGCAGCAGTAAGAAACGCTGAAGCAGAAGCTGAGATGGCAGCAATGAACCCTTAAATGATAGCTGAACTAGTAGCAATGTTTGGAGCAAAGGCTTGTTGTATTGGAGCAGCAGGTACTGGTGGAATATGTAACGCAGCGATGCGAAGAAAGACTCCAGTTAGAGACATAGTTACAAGTGGTTTAATTGGGTGGGTAGCAGCGGAGTTCTTTATCCCAGCTCTGATGGCACAATACGGGTTTGGCGTAGAGGTAGCATTAGCTATAGCATTTATATGTGGCTATAGTGGTGTAAGGATGATGTCAAAGGTAGAAGGCACAATCTTAGATAAAATTAAATTTTAAGGATTATCAGATGGAAATAACACAAGTGTTTATGTTTGGACTAGGACTGATAGTTATGATGCTAGGATACTATCTGTCTCAAGTATCCTCAGATATAAAAGAGTTAGAGCATAATATGACCTCTTGTCAGGCAGAACTACCTAAAGACTATGTACTAAAGGTAGACTACAAGGATGAGATAGCAGAGATAAAGACTATTATGTCAGACATCTATGGCATAGTCAGGGAGTTAAGTAAGAAATGATTAGTTTACTGACAAACATAGCACCAATAGTATTTGGTTTCATTATGAAACTAGTAGCCATAAAGTCTAAGGCTGCTGGTGATATGCAGAAGCTACAGATACAAGCATTAAACGCTAACGCTG
>Ga0315334_10000917_pt1 | contig 18105 bp, 16 predicted proteins | sample M150034915metaG_FD_205555 | JGI IMG/M metagenome (GOLD analysis project Ga0315334, IMG submission 205555) | Ammonia-oxidizing marine archaeal communities from Monterey Bay, California, United States - M1 500m 34915 | ecosystem: Environmental > Aquatic > Marine > Intertidal zone | place: USA... | reverse complement strand
GCACTGTGTCCACTCTTGCAATACCAAGACGCTCAAAATAAACATCGAAAAGTTGATCTGCGCCTGTTAAGGAACTGGTGTGACTGAGTGCAATTTTTGCCGAAGCCTCCGTGCGGCCGCTTTTTATCGCCACAACAGGGATTTTCTGCTTTAAAGCTCGCCTAGCAACAACATCAAATGCTTTAATATCCTTTATGCCCTCAATATGCAGGCCAATGGACGTTACCCGAGGGTCGTCAAGCATGGCACCCATCACATCGGCTACATCAGTATCTACTTGGTTGCCCAAAGTAAACACATAAGCAATATCCAGCCCAATGGACTGCATCGTCATATTAAGGCCGATATTGCCGCTTTGGGTAATAATAGCCACGCCCTTTTCAACAGCACAAGAGCCATGAAGATCCGGCCACAAAGCAACATTATCTAAGGTGTTGATAAAGCCATAACAATTCGGGCCAATAATTGGCATGTCGCCGGCGGCTTTAATGAGTCGCTGGGTTCTGTCAGCCCCCACCTCGCCGACTTCACCAAAACCCGAGGCGTATATCACCGCACCACCCGCACCAATAGCGCCAAGGTGAGAAACAATCTCAATCGCTGCATCCGCATTTACGGCAACAAAAGCCGAATCCGGCACACCTGGTAGATCCTGAACACTCTTATAACAATTCAGCCCCTCTAGCGTTTCCCTATGAGGATGTACCGCCCAAATTTCACCCTTAAAGCCCATTTTTTGAGTCTCTCGAATGGCAAAACCCGCCCCTCGAGATCCAAAAACAGCAATTGTCTTGGGTGAAATTAAACGCTTAAGATTGGTTTGACTCATTGAAACTATGCTTCATGCGGTCGCAATAAAGATCTGGAAATAATATGGCGCTGAATCTCACTGGTACCATCCCAAATTCGTTCAACCCTATGGTCACGCCAAATCCGTTCCAATGGCATGTCGTCCATCAGCCCCATGCCGCCTAAAATCTGAATTGCCTCATCGGATACCATGGCCAACATCTCGCTGGCTTTAAGTTTTGCCATTGCCGCGTCACTGTTACTCATATTGCCTTGTGAGTCATTCCACGCTGCCCGGAGAGTTAATAATTCTGCGGCTTGTAACTCCATTGCCATATCAGCTAATTTAAAAGAAACGCCTTGAAACTTACCCACGGGTTGGCCAAATTGTTCACGAGTCGCAGCCCATTCTATGGCAATTTCAAGTGCCCTTTCTGCCCTTCCAAGACACATCGCTGCAACGGATAAGCGCGTCGCCCCCAACCATTCATTAGCAACATCAAAGCCGTGATCTTCTTCACCCAACATTTGCGATTCGTGGATGCGACAATTGTCAAAATTCAAAATGAAATTATGGTAACCCCTGTGGGAGACACTATTATATCCAGGCTCTACGGTAAAGCCCGGCGTGCCCATATCAACCAAAAAACTGGTGATTTTTTTCCTCACTCCGCGAGATGACTCTTCCACGCCCGAGGCAGCAAACAAAATAACATAATCCGCCATGTCGGCGTGACTAATAAAATGCTTGGAACCATTAATGATAAAGTGATCGCCATCGCGCTCAGCCTTACACTGCATTGAGCGCACATCAGAGCCCGCATTGGGTTCGGTCATCGCCAAGCAGTCAACCTTTTCACCACGAATGGTTGGCAATAAATAACGCTCTACCTGCTCGCCTTTACAAGCCAATAGAATATTACTAGGACGGGCAACAATATATTGCAAGCCGAAGTTAGCCCTGCCCAGTTCTTTTTCCATTAAGCAAAGCGTTAAAGAATCCAGACCACCACCGCCAAATTCTTCCGGCATATTGGCCGCATAGAGACCTAACTCAATGGATTTTTGTTTAATTTTTGCCACCACGCCGTCATCGATTCGGTTGGTTTTTTCAACCTCTGATTCATGCGGGTAAAGCTCTTGCTCAACAAAACTGCGAACAGAATCAATAATCATCTGCTGTTCATTTGAAAGACCAAAATCCATAAAATTCTCCTAAATTTGATTTCGTTATATCGGAATTAGTTTTTGCTTGGAATGCGCATCACTCGCCCCTGTTGCTTGGGTGGTGATAGTTTCTGATGCTCACTCCAGATATTCTCAAGAACGCCATAAACAAGTGTATCGATAGCGCTGGCTTTTGCCTCGTTCATATCTACATGCAATAACATTTGTTCAGTTGTTGCCAGTAATTCATTCGACTCACCATGAAACATTTGGTGAAAAAAGTGTAAGCGTTTAGCGTCAAGTCCGAGCAACTGCGTGGTGAAATGCAGCGGCTCACTTTTCGATGCTTCTTGATAATAATTAATGTGCGTTTCAACGGTATAAAACGACTTGCCACTTTGTCTATAAGCCTCGTCAATACCGATGTAACGAAAAAGTGCATCGGAAGCATCGCCAAAAGCATAGAGATAGAACGACTCGCTCATATGGCCGTTATAATCGATCCAATCTTGGTGCACATTAGCTTGATACAACCTCAAAGGCCCTGACAAATCATCCTCTGGTGAAAACGCTTTATACTCTCGTTTCAAATAAATCTCGTTATCCATAGATTCCTTATATTTATATAAAACATGTTACTTGTGGCGGACTCTATAGCTATACTTTTTCCGCAATAAATTCTACATAATACGAAAATAAGCGTCGTTTACACGGATAATACTTGCGCATTTAGGTGGATGGAAGGCTCTATAATATCTTTACTCGAGTCAACGCCTCACTTATGTCTAATCCATATCGACAAGCCAAATTCATCTTGTCTTGTCCTTCGCTCAAAAACTGCCCAGACGATCAAGGCTATGAAGTCATTTTTGCCGGCCGCTCCAATGCCGGAAAGTCAAGTGCCATTAACGCCTTAACAGGTCAAAAGAAATTAGCAAAAGTCTCACGCACGCCTGGACGCACGCAACACTTAGTGTTCTTTGAACTGGATCAAGAGCGCCGCTTGGTTGACTTACCTGGCTATGGCTACGCCAAAGTGCCTCACAAAATCAAAGAAAAATGGCATAAAGACATGAGCGAATACTTTGAAAAACGTAAGTGCTTAAGAGGGGCAATTTTAGTAATGGATTGCCGCCACCCTTTGAAGCCTTACGATGAGATGATGCTTGAATGGTGTGCTTCCAATAAGGTGCCCACACATATAATCCTTACCAAATCGGATAAAATAAAAAAAGGCGCTGCAAGCAACACTCGACTTAGTGTGCAAAAAGCCCTAAAAGACTTACCCAATGTCACTGTACAACTCTTCTCAGCACTGAAGAAAACCGGGCTAGAGGAGATATGGCAACATCTTGATAGATTGTTCGAATACAACCATGAGAACTAGGAATGAGGGTTAAGCTTGACCTTTCAAGCATTCAAGCCGATGACACAATCATTGTCGCCAACAATCGCCAAGCACTAGCCTTTAAACGCACAATTATTGAGCAACTTGGGGCAATCAAAATGCCCAACATATACTCGTATTCGGCCCTTCTCAAAAAGACTTGGTCTCAGCTCAATCCTCAGAGTTCACTTCGTTTGCTTTCAGATTATGAGCTTAGAATACTGTTTAGCGAATTAATCAGTGAATCTGCAACACAAAACCCAGGGTCTGTTACAGACGAGGCAATCAAGTGTTACCGCTTGATGAAAACACACTTTATTCCAAAAGAAAAAATTATCAATTATCACAACTCTCCAGGGGCTTTATTTGTGAGTTGGATCGATAGACTTTCTCAAATAAAAAAACAATCGCAATTCATTGACTCTTCAGATCTTTTCTTGGAGATAGATCAAGCCCTTAAAGAGTCAACTCCAGCGGCTAATTATTATCATTACGGCATTAAAAAACCCACGCCAGAACAAAGCAAATTTTTTGATCTTCTGAAAAGCCAAGAGTTAGAATTATCTCAAACTAATGGCGCCTACAAGGCGACAAGCCACCCCACAATTGAAATGGAATTACACTCCATTGCTGAGTGGGCCAAAGAAAAAAGAGCCCGAAATCCGCAACATCAAATTGCTGTTGTTGTTCCAAATTTGAGCGAATTACAACACAAAGTATCTTCAATTTTTGATGGAGTGTTTAGCTCTCACGCAGTAGAATCTCAGAAAAAACCGTTTAATATCTCACTGGGTAATTCACTTTCAAAATACCCTTTAATTCGCCACTTATTCAAAGTGATCGGCCTTTCAAATGAAATCATGAGAGGCAGTATCGAGCTTGACAATCTTTGTCGAGTCATTTCTTCGCCCTACATTAAAGGCGCCAATATTGAGGCCAACAATCGAAGTCTTTTGATAAACATGCTATTGAGTCGGAGCAAGAGTCAGTTCACCATCAAACAATTAATAGCACTAATGACCGATTGTCCAATATTGAAAGAGCAAATACTAAGCATTAGTCAGATAATAAATAAACGGCGTGCGCTATCTGAGAATTGGCTTGAGAGTCTTTATCAGCTGCTCGATATTTGGGCATTTGGATCGGATAGAGCGCTTAGTAGTACTGAATATCAATTATTTGAGAAATTTCAAAACGAAAGTTTAATTCTCAATCAAAATCCGGCGCTAAAACGCCAAATGACTTTTGAGGAATGTGTTGACTTTCTCAGAAAACATTTTGATGCCGTTATTTTTCAGCCTCAGGCCGGTGATGCCAATATTCACATTTTGGGCGCACTTGAAGCGGAAGGGCTACATTTTGATGCAGTTTGGGTGTCAAACATGACAAATGACTTTCTCCCAGGTGTTGTTAAATTTCCATTATTTATTCCCGCCAATGTTTGTAGTGAATTTCATTTACCCAGCTCAACATTTGATCTCATTCAGACAAATGCCGTCAGTACCCTCAGTAAGCTCAAAGAATTGGGTGGCGATATCCACTTTAGTTTTGCGGAAACAAACGACGGTCGAGAGCAAATTGCCATGCCACTGCTAGATTTTGAACCGTGTGTCGAAAATACACCCATTGCACCACAGGAGCGGGCGCTAACCACTGTGAATGACACCTGCGCACCACGACTAAAAAACAGGGCTATCAAACAGGGCGTGCAAACACTGCAAGACCAAATGAGTTGCCCCTTTAAGGGCTTTGTTAGACGATTAAAAATCGAAGAATTTGAGTTAGATCACCTGGGTTTGAATAGAGCTGAGCAAGGTGTACTGATTCACAAAATCCTAGAAACAATTTTTACGGAAATTTCGACCGCAAAAGCGCTTAAAGAACTTTCCGATAAGTCAATTAACCAACTTATCGAGGCTCACACGTTGAGTGCTATCGGCACTACCGATCAAAACTATCAAGCAATAGAAAAGGATCGTATTATTCGTGTCATTAAACAGTATTTGGCACTCGAAGAAAAAAGAACAGATTTCACAGTTGTCGCCACAGAATCAGTTGTTGAGGTTTGTATTGAGGGCTTGAGCTTCGCCACCAAACTCGATCGGATGGATCAATTAGACAACGGCGATAAGCTTATTATCGACTACAAAACCGGCCAGAGCGCACTTAGTCAAATCACAGGAGAGGTGATTGAACAAGCGCAACTACCAATATACGCGATTAGTAATGAAGTCGATGGCATTGCTTTTGCGCAAATCAATGCCAGTGAGTGTGTATTTAAAGCCGTTGCCAAAGATAAAGAAATGCTGCCTAGTAGTAAACAGGCACAAACAAAAATGCCGGACTGGGATGCGCAATTAAATACTTGGCGCGAAACACTTAGCAAGGCAAGTCTGAACTTCCAACAAGGTATGGCAGATGTGTTGCCTGAAAAAAATGCTTGTAATTATTGCGACTACGATTTACTGTGTCGAGTCGAGAAAACGCTGAGTCACACCTAGGCGCTCGCGAGCCAATTCTTTAACTATTTGTGCTTTGTTGAGTTTTGACACATCGATTTGTTTTAACGCGCCAACCAATTGCTCGATTGGATAAGTATTAATTCCCAAACAATCAAACACTTCTAATAATTGCTCAAAGCGCTGCTGTCGACGCAGTGCATCTGTACCAAGAATAAAGCTTAAGATGGTATCAGCAGGCTGATTAAATAAGACTTTTGCCACTGGATACCACTCGGCGCTAAGTTCTGCTAATTGTTGATATTCCTTAGGGCACTTCAGTTGAGAGCACAGACTTTGAACGGCATTAAGATCCTGTTGATAGAGCCAAAGTGCAAAACGCACAGCCTCATTGGTATCCTCTATATCAGCAATATGCAAAATACCACCTTTTGTCGCATCAAGCATAGGAAAAAGTCTTTGAAAGGCGCCACACTCCAACAATACATCAAAAAACACTGCGGGCTTATTATAGGACAAAGATAACGATAATTCCTTAAAAACACGTTCGGGCACAAGCGCATCAACCTCGCCAGAGCTGACCATTTCACCCATTAATTGTTTGGTTTCCTCAGCAATCGAAAACCCAAATGGATAAAAGCGTGAAGTAAAGCGCGCAACCCTTAACACTCTTACCGGGTCTTCTTTAAAAGCCTCAGAAACATGCCTGAGTGTTTTTGATTGAATATCGCCAGCACCACCGTAGGGGTCTATTAAGTCGCCATCCGCACTTCTGGCAATAGCGTTTACAGTCAAATCCCGTCGTGATAAGTCCTCTTCCAGGCTAACGGTGGTGTCCGTAACAAATTCAAAGCCAGTATAGCCAGCACCCACTTTGCGTTCAGTGCGAGCCAGCGCGTACTCCTCGTGAGTCTTAGGATGGAGAAAAACAGGAAACTCTTTTCCAACTTGACGATAACCCAAAGACAGCATCTCGTCAGGAGATGAGCCCACAACCACATAATCATTTTCTGTGTTTGTATCGGCAATATCCAACAACGCATCTCGAACCGCGCCGCCCACCAGATATATTTCCATGATTATTTGTTGAAAATGTGAAGAGGTCTCTTATAATACACGAATGGATAGTAAGAATAAATTAACCCCTGAGGCCTTTCACATCACCCAGGAGTGTGGCACCGAGCCACCTTTTAGCGGCAAATATAACGCCCACTACGAAACAGGTGATTACCATTGCATATGCTGCAATGCTGTATTGTTTGTTTCCGACACCAAATTTGACTCTGGCAGTGGCTGGCCTAGCTTTTACGATCTTGCGCATAATGACTGTATTAGAAGATTAGAGGATGACTCCACAGGGATAATGAGAATTGAGGTGCGTTGTGCTCAGTGTGATGCACATCTCGGCCATGTTTTTCCTGATGGACCTGCGCCCACAGGCAAGCGTTACTGTATCAATTCTGCTGCTCTTAATTTTTCCAAGAAAAAATGAAGCCAATTGCCATTGCACTGACCGGCGCATCCGGCATGCCTTACACGCTAGCCCTTATTCGTCAGTTAATTCGCACAGAAGATGTCATTTACATCATGATTTCTCAAGCTGCTAGCACTGTCATCAGTATGGAGACTGATTTACGTCTTGGTAGTGGCACTGCTGAAATTGAGCAAAACCTGTGTGATTATTTTGGTGCAAAAGATGGTCAATTCCAAGTCTTTTCAAAAAACCAGTGGACAGCTCCAGTGGCTTCCGGCTCCAACCCGCCTCGAGCAATGGTGGTTTGCCCTTGCACAATGAGCACGCTAGCAGCAATTGCTCACGGCCATGCCGATAACCTCATGCACCGCGCAGCAGATGTGGTAATTAAAGAAGGCAAAAAACTAATCTTGGTGCCTCGAGAGACGCCCTATTCAGCAATCCACCTAGAAAACATGCTGAAGCTTGCACGTCTTGGTGTTTCAATCATTGATGCCAATCCTGCTTTTTATCAAAAACCCGAATCGATAGATGATTTGGTTAATTTTGTCGTTGCACGAATCCTTGACCATCTTGATGTCGAACATCAACTATTACCACCTTGGCAGGCTGATTAATCGATTGGTGTAATAGTTAATTTAGTGCCTATATATCTACCTTTCGGTAGTGTCTTGATTGGTAGTGCAGACAATAGGCCAACAATTCGTTTATCCTTAGATTTAAGTTCACTTGCAGTTGTTAATTTCCACTCTTCTGAGACTTCCTCTGCTCTACCAGAATAGGACTGCGCTCCCAATAAAGAGGTTAATGACCAATAAAAATATTCGGTTGCCATGCAGCTGTAATCACAAGTTTTATCGTCGTACGTATACCAAGCATTTGCCGGATAACGATCTGGAATGGCAACAAAATGCCCGCCTCTTGCAACATCCATAGCGTTTGTTAAATCACTTCCCGGGCTCTCAGCAAATTGTTGCGGATAAACACTGGCATAGCCTACATGAGTGATCAAATGCAGTACTTCTTCAAGGGTTGCATCAAAGCCATACTCAAAACTTGATCCTTTGGGGTGAGTTTCCCCAGAAAATAAATTCTGGCCAAATTCCTCAGCCCTGTCAAACACTTCATTCGGCCATGGTGCAATTAATTGCTCAAACTCTCCGCCGGACATAAATATAAACGCGTGGCGATTAATCATAGCCTCAATAATATTAAGGTCGTCCACCCTGCCGTCTTGATTGTTATCAAGGTACTCAGCCATAACGCCCGCCGCATGTAATAACTTTGCATCGGAGACCGAATCAGTTGCAATGACAGGAACACCAAAGACATCAACTTGCTTGGTGTACGAGCCCCAAGCAAACACCATAGAGGGAAACAGCAGTAAAAAGAGATAATATTTAATCATATGGCTACGTTAAAACAAAATAACTGCCAGGCCTAGAAATGCAAGAAAGATTGAAAAGCCTTTTTTGAGTTTTTTACTGTCAACCCTATGAGTAACTTTTGCACCAAGCGGTGCAAATAACACACTTGCGACAACAATACAAAATAAAGCCTTGAAATTTACAAAGCCTAACCCGCCTGTGGCTGCTTCAACATCAATTCCCGCTATCATAAAGCCAACGCTGCCGGCAATGGCGATTGGCATACCAACCGCTGCCGAAGTGGCAATAGCGTTTTTAATTGCAAGATTGTTGTATGTCAAGAATGGAGTGGTCATTGTGCCACCACCAATGCCCACAATCGCTGAAACTAGGCCGATAATATAACCAACAATTATCCAAATCCAACGAGATAAATTGTCGGCATGTCCCGATGCGCTGACGCCAAACCACATAATGAGGGCGACACTTATTTCAAAGCAAGCAAAGAAAATGCGCATGAAATCAAAGCTCATCTGTTTTGCGACAAATGCACCGCAATAGGCGCCGAGTAAAATAGTCGGCGTCAATTTAATAAAATATCGCCAAACAATTGCACCATGCCGATGATGGGCATATACACTGGAAATCGAAGTAAAGACAATCGCCGCAAGGGCTGTACCAACCGCTGTATGCATTAAAATCGATTGCTCGATAGTTGGCGCTAAAAGGTAGAGCAAAACCGGCACCATAATCAAACCGCCGCCAACACCCAGCAGGCCAGCGATAAAACCTGCAAAGGCACCCAGAAATAATAAAGGAATAATTTCAGCCATTAGTCAGCCCAGTTAACAATGCTATCATTATATAACCAACAATTACCCAAATCCAACGAGATAAATTGTCAGCGTGTTCCGATGAGCGGCACAAATAGAGGCGATTTTTTAACTGTATAAGTTAATGACATTTGGCATGATATCACAACATATCAAGCAATTTAGTCAGGAAAATGAGTCTAACGCCAAGCATCTGGAACAAATTTACCATCATATTTTTTGCTCTAGTTGCTTTGAATATTGTTGCTCACCATGCCTTTATTGAGCCAGATGTATTCACAGCCCGGAACTACATTTTTCATGTGACTACCAAGCCCTTGATAATGTCTTTAGCCTTATTTGTATTAGTTAAATATTTAAGCCAAAAAGAGCATCAAAACTGGCTGATGGTTGCATTTACTTATTCTTTGCTTGGTGATGTATTAGTAATGGGTCAAGGCATTAATGGCCTCTTCTTTGCTGGCGGAATAATTGCATTCTTTATAACTCAAACCAGTTATATTGTGTATTTTCAACGATCAGCAAGTGGCTGGCTGGGCCGAAATACCGCAACAAAGGTTTTGCAAGTGTTGGTTGTCTTATATGCCACTGGCTTTTATTTGTTGTTGCTTCCTCATTTAGGTGGTTTCTGGATTTTGGTTTTGTTATATCAGATTAGCATAACAGTAATGGGCGTAATGGCTGTAGGGAGGCGTGGTCGCGTTAATTTTGAAGCGTATATTTATACTGCTATCGGCGCCTTTGGTTTGCTCTTGGCTAATAGTATTTTTGCCTACAGCAAATTCGTAGCCTCCCAGAAATTTGACGAGCTTAGCAGCATTCTAATAACACTCTCATACTTTTCCGGTCAGTATATGATTTTAAAAGGGTTTGTCGCATTAAAGGCGCCACAACCATCTGGAGCATAATCCAATCTTTCTCTTGCGGCCTAACTGTCAGGCAAGAAAATCTGCATTATCAGCCACTCAATAATTAGTGCTGGTTTTTCCTCGCCTTTTACCTCTATGGTAACATCCAACTTCAAAACGAATTGACCAGGATTTTTTTCATAAACCTCGACAACTTTGCAAAGGGCTCGAACCTCACTTCCTACTTTAACAGGCGAGATAAACCTAACTTTATCATAACCATAATTCAACATTACATCTGCACTCTTGGCCTCCACTAAACTCTCACCAATAAGGCGGGGAAGTAATGATACAATCAACAATCCATGTGCCACTGTACCGCCAAAGGATGAATGTTTAGCTCTTTCAGGATCCACGTGAATAAATTGGTGGTCAAGTGTGGCATCCGCAAAAGCGTCAATACGGCCTTGATCAATCTTAAACCACAGACTAGGTGCGGCTCGAAACCCTAATATAGTGCTTATATTATCCTTATTCACGATTTTCATCATTCAAATCTCGTCCGTCACCGCTCTGTTAACTTTTGAAGAGTTATTTGTCGCCAAGTAAGCGCCAGCACCTATAATTAAGCAAGCCCCAATAATCGAATTCATGGCGAGTTTCTCGTTAAAAAAGAACCAGCCCAAAAAGATGGCTGCTGGTGTTTGAATATAGAGCATAACACTCACCTGGCCAACATTAGGTCGGGCCTGTTGTAGGGCATAAGCGAGCATTGCTAATCCGACACATGCAGAGAGAGATGTCAGCTGTATCCAGAAAAGCGTTTTTAGATCTGGCACGCCTCTTTCGAACAATAACCACAAAATACCCCCGACAAATGCCAATAAACCCGTCCCCCAAAATGTAAATCCCAGTGGTGTAACTCGATGAGCATTGCCTGCAACAAATGTGTGGGAACCGCCCTGAATAATGGCCGTAATCAGTGCAAGAAATAAAAAAGAACTGGCAGAGTCAAATCTTGGGTCAATGATTAGCCATAAACCCAATACACATAATATGATTACAATATATATTTGCTTATTTAGAGCTTCTTTAAAAAAAATAACTGAAAAAATTAACGTAAAAACGGGTGTAAGCTGAGTAATCATAATGTGTTGCGAAAATGGATTGTGTAGCAAGCTATTAAACAAAAAATAGCCAGCCATAACCAAAAACAAGCCACGAATGAGCAAAGTCTTAGGATATTTCGGGTACAAATGATGTCGAACCCCGCCCATATTCCTTGACAAGATCAGCAAAAAAATTGCGCCAGATGGCCAAGCAAAAAAGAATAACGTAGCCATACTGGTGCCGGTGGCAGTTATATTTTTGATAATAAAATCTGCCAAAACCATAAAAATTGCGCCGGCCGTAGCCCAAATAAATGCTTTAACCGGCGTTTTAGATGTATTTATCACTCAACTTAGCCTAATAATTACGGAGTTCACGACGCAAGATTTTGCCTACCGTAGATTTGGGTAACTCATCAATAAATTCCACATATTTTGGCACTTTATAAGCCGCTAAATTGTCACGGCAATAATTTTGCACTTCTGAACCAGAAAGACCATCACGTGAGCGAACAGCAAACGCTTTCACTGACTCGCCGGTTTTGTCATCAGGCACGCCAATTACTGCAACCTCTACAATATCGGTCATTTCCGCAATAACATTCTCAATCTCAGTTGGGTAAACGTTAAAACCGGAAACAAGCACCATGTCTTTAATTCGGTCAACAATTTTATAATAACCCTCTTCGGTAAGAATGGCTACATCTCCTGTTTTAAAAAAACCATCTTCTGTCATAACTTCTGCGTTTGCTTCTGGATTACGCCAATAACCCTTCATAACTTGCGGCCCTCTAGCCCAAAGCTCGCCTGGCTCGCCATCTTTAACAATATTACCTCTATCATCTCGCAAGGTAATCTCGGTTGATGGCATTGGAAGTCCGACTGTTTCAGTAAAATGCCGAATTTCTAGCGGATTAAGGGTCAAAATTGGTGATGTCTCACTAAGCCCATAACCCTCTTTAATGTGCTGCCCTGTAAACTCCAGCCATTTATCTGACACAACTCGCTGAATGGCTGCCCCACCACCCCAAGCGGCCTTAAGGTTATCAAAATCAAGATCGGCAAAACCCGGCGTATGCAAAAGGCCGTTATAGAGCGTGTTAACGCCTGAGATTGCACTGAATTTCCATTTATCGAGCTCAGCAACAAAGCCGGGCATGTCCCTCGGATTAGCGATCAAAACATTCAGTGCGCCATATTTAAAGTACGATAAGAAATTCACCATTAAGGCAAAGATGTGATAAAGCGGCAACGCAGTAATTACAACCTCTTTACCATCAAGGGTTATTTCACCAGCAACAGCGTCATACATCATAATATTCGCCACTAAATTACCGTGTGTTAATGCTGCACCCTTTGATAAGCCAGTTGTTCCGCCTGTATATTGAAGAAATATTAAATCGGACAGCTTGAGATTAGGTTTAGTAAAACTTAAATCTTTGCCGCGCTCCAGAACATTATTGAGTGTTATGGTGTCTCTATATTTTTCATTCACCTCTGGTGAGGGCAGCCTTCCATTTGTGGCATCACCTAAATTAACTATAACAATATTTTTTATTGAGGTCTGATCAACCATCTCAGCCAATACGTCTGTGACCCCGCCATAAATAATAATGGTGTCGGTGTCCGCATCATTAAGCTGATGAGTGAGTTCTCTGGCTGTATAAAGTGGGTTAACGTTAACTTGAATTAAGCCCGCCTTCAAAATGCCCAACATCGCCACAGGAAAGGCCATAATATTAGGTGACATTAACGCCACACGATCACCCTTTGTTAGGCCAAGATCTGTCTGCAAGTAAGCTGCAACATAATCAGATTTTCGGTCAATTTCGGCATAACTCAGCACCTGACCAAAACTTGAAAAAGCTGGGCGATCAGAAAATTTTTCACACGACTGTCGAACCAGATCCACTATCGAACTATAAGCATTTTCATCTATGGTTTTGGCAAACGATTTTGGCTGGTTGTTTAAAAAATGATGTGGCATTGTGCTCATTAACTCTTTCTCCAGTTATTAGGATTATTGTTTGGTTATTTTGAACGGACGTAATTGTCGACGACTAACAAGCTCTACTTGGTCGCCAAAGTGCTTGCTGTCTGGGTGGCTTGACTGGCCGTACGATACGAGCGAGCCACCTTCTACACCCTCTGGTGTGAACTGAGCCACCATTACAAAGGTTTCACCGCCTTCATTCTCAATACGATTGGCAGGCAATGCACCACCCTTAATAAATGGTCTTAGTGCTGGCTTAAGCGGGATAGCAGAGATGATACCCATTGGGTCACCCGGTCCACCTACCGCAGGAAAGCTGTACTTTCCATGACTTATTGTTAAAACATCACCCCAAGCCACATCAAGTGCATGACCTTCTTCTGTGAGAATTTCGGCTGCTTTTTCAAGTATTGACAGGGCATGCGTCATATTGGCAATTTTTCCCGGTTTTAGAAGCGAATCCATATGACGCTCCGGATCGGCTGCAAGAACTTGGTCGTAGCTATCAGAGAATAATGGCGAAGCATTAGTATCAACAATGCCTAAATTTAACAGCCAATGCAGAAATAAGTAAGCACCCTTGCTGCTAGGGTTGGTATGAAAATCCCATGACGCCAAAACTTTTTTGCAAGCCTGTAACGCCTGAGTGTGACCTTCATTAATAGCTTTACACATTTGCGGCACTACTCTAAATGCCAACTCTACTCGAGTAGAGAGCTTAGCTTTTGTAAACGAATCCAAATCAAATTGCTCTTGCTCTGCGAGTATGCGGGAAAAGCTTTGGCAACGAATATTACTAAATACCGGACAAAGCCAATCAGGATGATCTGCAGGGTCAAACGGCGAAGGCAGTGTTGCAAAATGCGGCGAATCGTTACAATTTTGCAGCCAACCAGAATCAGGATCTTCGCATTTGAGCAACTGCTCGTAGCTAACTTGGCCTTTAGCAATATTAGCCGACAAGTGACCATCCAAAACATGCCACCAGTCCTCCCAAGAGCCTTTCTCTCTTTGAGGGGCGAGCGAATGCCAACTGAAGTGAATATGGCTGCTCTGATCTTGCGAGTCCCTACCAGCGTAAATCGTATTAAACAATGGCAATTGGTGTTGCTTCAATGCGGTTTGAAAGCCACTCAAACTTTGAGCACGCATCATGTCTAGCAGCTGCCGCAAAAGACAAACATTACCTCTACTTCCAACATTGATTAGCAATAATTTTTCATCTCTAGTAGCAATTGCGTGAGCGTTATGGGCGCTTGAATAAGCAACCATATGCTGATAAATCTCTTGCTCTCCATTGTCTGTACGCACTTTAACCGCCTCTCCACTCAGGCTAAGAGTTTGCTTGGTATTATCAAGTTCAAATTGACCATTATCAGCACTCAATTCGTAAAAAGTAATGCCATTTTGAGTATTTACAGTGCCACCGTAACCAAGATGTGCATTACAGCCCATAATTGGCATGGGCCAACCTAGCATAGCAGCGCCTTGAAAACAAAATCCACTACCGTCTGTAAGCTCAAGACGAGCTTCAGTAAATGTATTCAAATCCACATCCCACTGTGTATGTGGATTAATCACCAACATGGGGTGACCCTCTTTGCTTTTACTTGGTCCAATAGCGCAATTATTTGATCCTGCATTTGCAAAATCTTGCCAACTTGGTAATGAAATTTCTTTGCTTTGCATCCAAGTGGCTATTGTCGGTAAACGAAGCATCATTTGAAAGCCAATTAAAATATTCAGCGTATGGCCGAGAACTGCTTTGGGTGTTATTTTTACATCCCTCAAGCGAGAATCAAAACGCTCCGGATATTCCTCGCGACACTCGTTTACGCCTGTAACAAAGGCTGTAATACAAGCCTTAACCTCATCATCTTGATTCGACCAAGCCTCATCTGCTAACTGCGGTATTTGCAGGCTGCGAACCAGTACATCGGATTGCAAAAAATCGACGCCGTCTGGTTGTTTGGTCAGATTGCTTGCACCAAAGTCGGAGTGAGCGCCAACGTACTCAGCACTTCGTCCCTGACCCCTTAAGTAGGCCAACAACAATAAGTTCGGATTTAAAAATGTCTGCGCAAACCCCCACCCTTGACATAAACCCGACATTGTAGTCGAACTAATGATTGGCATACCCCACTCATCCCATTGCAGTTGATAAGATCGGGTTTTACGTGGGTTGCATTCTGACATTATTTACCCCTTTCTAGTTTTCAAAATTTACATAATCTGGCACAGGACTCACCTGCAAAACACCCATTGCTGCCCTATACAGCATATTTACCATTGTCACTTCGTCAATATTTTGAAGACTAACCTTATGTGACGCTCTATTAGCCAACCAACCAGAAATCAATTGCGTCGCCTGTCGAAATGCTTGTTCGTGATTTGGAGCCTTAACTTCATTTTTAAACGGCTTGCCAGATTCAATAACCGCTTTTGATAATTCTTGAGATAAGCTCTGTAGTCGATTCCATACTTGTGGGTTAGCAATGGAAACTTCATTAATGGCACGATAAAAGCCCTGATTCATTTCAACTATTGCCACATTACGATAGACGACTCGATAAATTAATTCTCCAAGGGTGCCTGGCAGCTCTTCATGAAGTTGTTCAATAGCTTCACGACATTTCTCCATATACTGATCCAGCATGTAATCAAACAAAGCCTCTTTATTCTGAAAGCGAAAGTAAAAACCTCCAGTAGAAGACCCTGAGAGCTTAACAATATCACTCACCCTAGCTCCAGCATAACCCTTCTCTGAAAAAATAGTTTGCGCAGCTTCGATAATTTTTCGCTCAGCTTCTATGCCGCGCTGCTGTTTTGGTGCCTTTCTGCTTTCTGTCATAATATAATTTTAAGAATAGAACTAGACTTTCAGTTCTAGTTAGTTTAGACTAAGATTAAGACAAATGTCAAGAAAATGAAATTATTTACTATCAAAGAGCCCCTATAAGCTCTGAATACTTAACAATAAAGGCTTTAATTATGACCAATAACTTATGGCAATTATCTGCAACTGAAACAGCTTGTCAAATAAAGGATGGTAGCATTAGTTGCGAAGCAGTAATGATCGCACATTTAAAGCGCCTCGACCAAACAAACATATTGAATGCTGTCACCACTCGGTTCGATGATGACGCATTACAAGCCGCGCGAAATGCTGATAAAGTACTGGCTAACGGTCAAGATGTTGGGCCATTACACGGCGTACCTATCACGATTAAAGAGAATGTTGATCAGATAGGGCAAGCAACTAGTCATGGCGTTTTAGATTTTAAAGATAACCATTCTACTGAGGACTCACCACTTGTAAAAAACCTCTTGGGCGCTGGCGCAATTCCTCTAGGACGCACCAATACTCCTGAACTAGCATGGCGCTTTCATACCGAAAATGAAATTTTTGGTGCAACACTTAACCCATGGAACTCCAAGCTAACGCCAGGCGGATCTAGTGGTGGAGCAGCTAGTTCAGTCGCTGTAGGAGTTGGCTGCATTGCACACGGTAATGACCTTGCAGGTTCAATACGCGGCCCAGCTTATTGTTGTGGAATTACTGGCATTCGTCCTACAAAAGGACGCATACCTTACTACAATAGTACGAACTATTTCGAAAGACAAATGACGGTCCAACTTTCCTCAGTACAAGGGCCCCTTGCTCGAAACGTTGCAGACGTCAAACTGGCATATGAAGCCATGCAGGGCCACTCAAGTCTTGACCCGTGGTCATTACCTAAGTTTAAAAATAAGCAATCTGGCATCAAAAAAATAGCGCTTTTCAAAGACCCGATATGCTTAGGAATTCACCATGCAGTCAATACAGCACTTGATAATGCTGCCGAAGCCTACAGAGAGGCTGGATATGCAGTAGAAATTGCCACACCGCCAAGTCTTAAAGATATAAGAGAAACTTACTTAAGCCTGGTGGTAACAGAGCTAAGCATCGTAAAAGATACTATCATTAACAAATTTGGCTCTGGCCAACTCAGGCGTGCAATGAATTATTATCAAAAAATACACGCTCCACTTGACCTGGCTGGTTACGCCAAAGGTCTCGCAAAACGAGGGCACTTTCATAGAGAATGGGACCAATTTCAGCAGGAGTACCAAGTGGTCTTAGCGCCCGTATACACCACGCCGCCATTTGTTGCAGGAAAGGACTTGGAGTCTGTTGAAGCACTCCAAGACATTAGTGATAGCGCCGCTTGCATGACATCAATGAATTTTCTTGATTTGCCTTCGATGAGTGTGCCTACGAACGTTCGCGAACTGGGCGTCCCCATTGGTGTACAGGTTATTGGTCCGCGATACGGAGAAGATTGTTGCTTTGAGGCCGCACAAGTATTGGAGGATGCATTTGGCTGCCCGAGCGATGAACTACTCAATGAACAAGCCAGCTAAAATAGTCACCAACAATTCAAAAAACCGCTCATTGTACGACATAAGTTCACGCCCCAACATGCAGACAACTCTAGCCTACCACGTGAGATAAGTACATTTAGTTGAGGTTTTTAAGCTCCCTTCTTAATACTTTACCAACGTTGGTTTTTGGCAATTCCTCAATAAACTGAACATGTTTTGGCACTTTGTAAGCGGTTAAATTTTCACGGCAGAATGCAATCAATTCTTCTGCTGTCAGACTTTGGCCTTCATGAAGAACTGCAAAAACTTTCACC
>Ga0315334_10000913_pt1 | contig 18127 bp, 10 predicted proteins | sample M150034915metaG_FD_205555 | JGI IMG/M metagenome (GOLD analysis project Ga0315334, IMG submission 205555) | Ammonia-oxidizing marine archaeal communities from Monterey Bay, California, United States - M1 500m 34915 | ecosystem: Environmental > Aquatic > Marine > Intertidal zone | place: USA... | reverse complement strand
ACTTTTAACGAAGCGCCCTCGACAGTAGCAATCACTTCATTTAAATAATCTAGCGAATCTGGGGTCAATACTGCTCTTTTATTTAAAACCCTATTGGTACACCGTTTTGGTATCTCATCGCACAAATCATCGTTGGTGTGCTCTTGAGACGTACTCATCTTATTTTTGGTAAAACCAAATGTTGAAACCAATTGATTCTCCACTCCTAAAGGGAACTTATCTAACTCAACTTCATACCCCATTTTGTGTGCCTTAATAATTAAATTTTCAGCTGCAGCACCAAAACTTAATAACGATGCCGCATTATTATGATTTAATATGGATGAAGACCTATTCACATCGTTAAACAACATCAATTTATTATTTTTATATAACCATTTCCAAGGCTGTACATTCCCTCCTGAAGGAGCCATGATAGCATATTCTACCAATGCCTTCACCTCTTTATCAAGTAAACTACAGAATCGACTCCCCACCTCTTTAAAGAGCTTTTTTTCAGCTTCCTCCAATACAGAATCGTAATCAGATAATATAGTTTTTGGTAAACAAGTTATCCGTTCTTCTTTTATCTTATGAGCAGATATATACTCTTGTACACTATCGTCAATCTGTTCTTCGATATCTATAAAATACCTTCCAGAATTGTTGAAACGACCTAACAACAACCTTCTAGACACATCAGTACAAATTGCACCACCTAAAACAACACCAGAAGCCAACTGTGGCCAAGTAGTAATAGAGCCTTCTATTTCTAGCATAGAAGCTTTTAAACGTTCTGAAGATGTTTCAATACCCAACATAGGTAGCAAATACGGTATTTTTTCTTCATTCGTCTTAGCTTCTTTTACCTTAGAAAGGTCTAAATGATCTACTAACCCATGTAGAATAGGTAAATCTCCATCTAAATCAAATCGTTCTACATCAGTACTCCCCCTATCACTAGAATTCATTACTACAGGTATCCTTAACGATTTCGCTTTTTGTCTGGCAAAAATTTTAGCCACTAACCCATCGCACACCTCTACACATAAATCCATCTTACCGTTTTGTGTAAAAAAATCATCTAAATTCTCTTCTGTCAAGCCTTCGTGGAAACAGCTCACTTTTAGATATGGATCCAACTCTGCAATTTCTCTAGCTACAACAACGGTTTTTTTTGTACCAAAATTTTGTACTCCTGTTTGAATTCTATTTAAATTTGACAATTCAATAACATCGAAATCCGCCAGAACCAATTCACCACAAATACGTTCTGTAGCCATCGTTAATGCAATGGCTTTGCCAACTGACAACCCAATAATGCCTATTTTTTTAATGGCTAGTATCTGTTCTTCTTCAGGTGTTATTTTATAATGGTTTCTATTGGTTCTTACTTCCACATATTCGGACTCTCCTAGCAAATGAATCAACATATTTAACCATGGATAATACACCCATACTCCATACTCCTGCAAAGGTACTGTTCCTAAATGCAATGCTATTAACTCTGATAATTCTTCTTTGGTATTTTTTTTACTCGGATACTTCAGTTTAAGAAGCTCTTCTAATTGTCCAAAAATTTCATCTATTACGACTATTGAACGATTAGATTCTAAAAGATCCTCTAAGCTTCTTTTATCTTCATCTAATTTAATATCAAAAAAAATTGGTTTACATACCTCATTTTGATTAGAACTACAAAGCTCACTTAATCGATTCATTATAATATATATTTATTTATTGTGTAATGACTTCGTTATTGCATACACTACTTCAAATAGTCAATGTACTTCATGGCACTAATACAATTAAGGCACTCTGGTTATTGGTAAATATATAATGGTTCGTCTCACTAATTTACATTTTTATACAAATTGTTACAAATAAGACCTTTATTTGGGGCGTATATATTAAAACCATACTCCTCTCCTGGTTAAAAAGTTCAGAAACATCAATATCCGTTAGAATGTAAAAACATTTCTATCTTGCAGTTCAATGCAAAATGCAACTCGTTAAAAAACTAATTTATCGTGAAACAGCAGGTACTATTTTATTCATTCCTTTTTTTAGCCTCATTCGTTACATCGTGTACCAACGATTCTACCGCATGCGAAGAGTGGATTATAAATTGCGAAGACACAGGAATTCAAGTAGACACATCCAAGAGCAACAGAAAAGTACTTATTATAGGCATTGATGGAGTTAGGTCAGAAGCAATGACAGAAGATATATCCCCCTTTCTGTACGAATTTTCAAACAGACCAACCACCTACTTCACCGATCGAAACCTTGTAGAAAGGCTTACCTTTAGTGGTCCGAACTGGTCGAGCCTGCTTACCGGAGTGCACTTTTGCAAGCATAAAGTATTCGACAACAAATACAGCAATAACGAGCTTTCAGTATTTCCTCACTTCTTTAATTATATCGAGCGTGCCAATAGCAGCATTGTCACTGCTTCTATTGTAAATTGGATACCTATCAATCAATACTCCGCCATTGCGCATGCAGACCATGCGCCAACAAATCAGATAACAGATCAGGAAGTTTTCGAACAAGCGCAGGAATTATTGCAAAATCAAACCCCGATAGATCCAGATGTATTGTTTTTGCATTTTGATGAACTCGATGGTGCAGGTCATGAATTCGGCTACCATCCAGATGTGACCGAATATGCTAATACTTTAAATACTATTGATGGTTATATTCAGCAAATTGTTGCAACAATTGAAACCAAAAGGTCCAACGGAGAAGACTGGATAATATTTGTGGTTTCGGACCATGGGGGAGATGGAAAAGGACATGGAGGAGGGTTCGATAACGAACACATCAAATACACCATCTTCTACGCAAACCATCCGACTGAAAGTTTCATTCAAAATCATACGAGCACACAAGTGGACCTTGTCCCGTCCGTTCTTTACTTCATGGGGATCATTAGTGACGAATTCAACTGCAAAAAAGATGGGATCTCCATAATGTTATGAGCTAATCTTCTTTATGGGTTATTAACAATTGTTGATAACTGAAGTTCATAATGTTTTAATAACTATTCCAAAAAAAATTTGCGGAACGAATTTATCCTTAGTTTATTTATAGAACCAAACGAGGGATAAAAGGTTCACCATCGGGTGAGGTTTTCCTGAGTGTTTTATTAGATCCCGTATGCTGAAGGGGATCAGACTCAACGACTGAAGTCTGGTTCTGAGAAGTTTACTCAGAAAGTATGCGATCGGTTGTAATTGATGAAAATCAAGTACAAAAATAAGGTACTCTAAGGAGAGAGATTTACTTCGGTAATGAACTTTCTAAACGATACTAGGTGAAGTGTGAAACATGTCGTGTGTGAAACAAAAAACCTGGCGTTGAATTTGCCGAAATTCTGAAGTACCTTCGGGTAAACAAGATCGAAGCGAGTTGGATGATTAGAAATAGCGTGAAGCATCTTCGGATACTACACAAAGTCGAAACCAAAACAGTAGTTTGGGCATTAGAAGTTGGTAACAGCGGATAATGAAAAGCGGATTATTATTCTTTATTGAATTTTAATCCGCTTTACTGTTTTATAGAAGTGCTCTATATAGTTTTACCTAATGCTGCACGTATCGCGATAACGCTCTATCAGATAATCCCGAAAACAAAGAACCAATGATGAGCGGTACATACAACTCTAAAAGTTACTGGAATAGGTGGGATTTTATTCCGCTCTAAAAACCAAAGGAAAAAAAGAGCTCATGGCTATACATAAAAAATGCCCTGAATTATCAGAGCATTTTTTAATTGGTTTATTTGATTTAATTATCATTCAATTACAATTCGCCTTGTAATCTTTTCTGAATCCAGCTCAATAGTACAATGGTATATACCAGAAACTAAATTTAAGTGATTCAATTCTATGGAATTTTGATCTATTTTCTCAAGTGAATAAACCTCTGCTCCATTCACGGCGTAAATTTTTATGGAATGGATCAATTCATCCTTTGCCGTTATTCTAAGATTATTCGAAGCTGGATTTGGATAAAGCTCAATTGCGTTTGATGTTTTCTCTTCCAAACCTACACTAGCTACTAAACCTGTTGTAATTGCAATTCTTGGGCAGAAGAAGCCTAAAGTAGAATCTATATATGCCATAGACTTTGGAATACTCATATCCGGATTTTGCGCCAACCCTGATTCATGTGCATCAATCCCCTGCTGCGCAGGTAATCCAAGCACAGTTGTTGTAATATATAGCACCGTTGTTGAATCCCAGAAATCCCAAGGTGATGCTTCAAAAGGGTTTGCCGTCATGAAAGGAAACAGATGTTGCTCAATAGGACCTATAACAGTGCCGCCAAAATCCGTCATTCCTTCTGCTGCATTTGATGCATTTTCAGCTGCAGTTGTATACACATCGTTTATGTAGGCATTCCAAAGTACATCGTTGTTGTCCAATGAATTTGCCTTGTTCAAAACATCATGACTGCCACTAATATCTGTTGTAACAACGCCAATTTGGGCAACAGAAACATCACCGGTCGTATAAATTGCAACTGGATCGGTAGGACAATGTACAGCAGCTATTGGAACATCACCGGCCTCAAGCCAGGACAAGTCTCCAATTCCACCTCCCATACTACATACCATGTGTACATCGTTTGAAAATCCTGGATAGTTTTCATAATTATACAAACCACCATATCCATCCCAATCACCAATAACAGCTGTATCGATAAGGGCAACCGGATTCAACGGATCCGAAATGTCTAAAAATTTATCAAGTTGAATTTCAGCAAGTTTATCAATGCTTGCATAACCTAGCGCTATCCACCCACCAGAACCTTGTCCGCATAGAACAATTCTCGATGTATCAATACGGTATGAATTTGCATTGTTTTCATAATCGTCTCTAAAATACCGAACCGCTCCTTTTACATCCTGGATTGCTCGATAAACAGCCTTCATAAGCTCCGCTGCTCGGTCCGCTTGTGTGGGAGCTGCTGGGTTCCATCCCAATCGATACTCCAGATTTGCAACGGCATATCCTCGACGCGCAAAGCTTTCACACATTCGTTGTGTAGCAAAATCTTGACGCATTCCTGTTGGATTACCGTTGTAAATTATTGGTGCAAAAGTTCCGGTATGCAGAAAGATAATTAACGGACGCTCCAATTCGGTATCTGCAGTTGGTTCATAAAAATCAAAGGCCAACGGCGGCATGCCAAATGTTCCAGTCTCAAGGTAGGGAAAGCCCTGCGAAGCACCAAGGACTGTTAAATTGGTTCCATAAACTATGTTTGAAGTTGAATCAAAGCTCGTAAATACTTCGTCAATATATCTCTGTGCCAGAGAGCTTGAGCCAATAAGAATACACAAAATTAGTGGTGTAATTAATTTTTTCATAAGTCGTTTTCTTTAGTAGTTGTTTACACTAAAGGTATAAATAAATAACTAATGATACTACAGGGAAATTATTTGTCTATCCAATCAAAAGAAATGGAAGCATAAAGCATACGGCCTACGTATGGGCCACCATATACCTGCAAAACTTTGTTATTTAACAGGTTGGATGCTCCTATCTTAAACGTTAGTTTTGGTTTTTCAAATCTCTTGTTCATCTGAATATCCAACAAAGAATAAGTAGGAATAGTACCTGTAAATTGTGGAGATCCTTCGTAAAGGAAGCCTTGGATCCATTTATAATTTATATTAAACCCAAGTCCTTTTAGCTTTAATTTTCTAATTGAAATATCTCTACCCCTGAAGCCAATATTGAATTTATTTTCAGGTGTATTGTACGATGGAATTACAGGATCATCCGATTCTTTGTTCAGCACATTCCATGAATAATTTCCATTCAATGCATAATGATCGCCAATGTAATAATTTATTCCTATAGCAAATCCCTGGGTTGTAATAGTCTCCGTAGAATTCGTTGCAATGCGATAGACATCCTTAACGTAGGGCGTATTTAAAGGCGTAACAAAAATGTCCACACCATTAATATAACCAATGAAATTGGTGTAAAAACTATAATAATAGTTCAGGTCCACATACACATTATTAAAAAACGATCCTCGGTATCCAAACTCAATGGATTTAACCTCCTCAGGTTGAATAGGGTCTAAATTAAAATAAACCAGAGTATCCGGATCCTGTGTATAATAAAAGTCCCTGAGTGATTCAACAGTAACTAACGAATCGTAACCACTGATATTCCCAACCAGTTTGGCTCTACCGACATTGTAATACATATATTGATTCAGCAAGGTAGGATTTCTAATTGCAGATGTAAAAGTACTCCGCAGCGAATGTTTTTTATTCGGTTGCCAAATTACCGAAGCAGCAGGTGAAGGTAAATAATTAAAATTTTCATTTTTATCCAATCGCATCGTTGCTTTAGCAATAAATTTCTCATCGAAGAACCTCTTCTCAATTCCCGCATATACACCAAATTCTTTGTTCACTATAGTTACCCCATTCGTATCGCTAAAAAGGGAGCCTCCTGAGCGCGGTGTATAAACACGCACATTTCCACCAATGGTGATTTTGGCAAAATCAATGTTGAATATTTTTTCAGAATGCAAATGATACAATGCAGACTTATCCTGAATTCTCGAACCACCTTCAATAAACGAAGTTTTCATTGTTATGTCGGCCAATAAAGAATCAAATCGATCTGTTCCCGGCGCAAAATAATCATCCATTTCCCAATTTGAATAGGCCTGATTTGCAAAATCACTTGCTTCCTGATGCCAGGCCACAATAGAATCATTGTTTGCCTGCACAACTGAATCGATAGCAGCAATATCAAATGGTACACCAATCTGAGGAGTCCAATCTATATTTGGATCCAGATCCCTAACACGGTCTGTTATACTACTTGACCAGTAATTTCGGTAACGATTACTCCAGTCCCAATCATCCGCAGCGGCATCCTGAAGCAAGTAGGCAGTCAATACCGCATCATACGATTTACCGGCATCCTCATTCGTTGCATACACCCTAACAAAGAAATCATCTTTTTTTCTCAGCTCTATTCTGTTTTGAAAGAACAATATGTCTTTTAAGCTAAACCTGTTATCGCCCTGATAAACCGTGGTTCCAGTGCCAAAATTAGAAGCAAGAATGAGCTCCAGCTCCGGTTTAATCATATAATGCAAGGCCAAAGAAGCCTTGAAGTTTCGTGTATCATAATCTACTATGTCCTTTTCCCAATAACCGGTACGGTGCCATCTTCCAAGCCCGGGCGTCTGATAAACCGCAGAAGGATCTAAGGCATTATTGATATTGGGTGATAAATTTTCATCTCCATAACGATTTACCGCATCGTATCCACCAGGGTTTGTTTCATCCGTGTCCAGGCCTTCAACAGAATTAGAGTTCGTAGCTTCCCAATCATTAGCCGACTGGTAAAATAAATTCAATTTAAATCCAAATTTATCTTCCCCCAGCTTGTTTTTAAACACCTTTGCATAACGTATAGAATACTCGTTCAATAGTCGCTCCCCCACCTTCACACTGGCAGTCAATCCAGGAAATCGAAAAGGACTTTTTGTGTACATACTGATAACACCATTAAATGCATTAGGGCCATAAAATGCAGAGCTCGCACCCGATATAATTTCTACTTTCATCAGATCTATCTCAGAAGCACCTAGAAAATTGCCTAGTGCAAAATTCAAGCCCGGTGAAGCATTATCCACACCATCTATAATTTGAAGTGATCGAACAGGTGAAGTACTATTGAATCCGCGCGTATTTATAACCTTAAACCCAAGGCTTGCTGATGTAAGATCAACTCCTTTCATATGGCTCAACCCTTCGTAAAAATCAGAAGCAGGTGTTTCTTGTATTTCGATAAGGGACATTGTTTCAATAGATAGAGCAGACTCCCGTTCTTTATCACTAACGAAACTTCTGACGTTCACTGCACCAAACTCTAATGCACTGCTCTTCAATTGAATCAACAAGTCGCTCGTTTCGGATGTTAATTCAGTGACCAGCTCCTCATACCCAAAATAGGAAGTAATAAGTACGATAGGATATTCTTTATCGATCGTTATTGTAAAGGAACCGTTCTCATCTGAAAATGCACCAATATTGAAATTCTTCACCTTAACCTTGGCATTTTCAATCGGCAATTCACTGTATTCGTCTACCACAGTACCGGAGATAGTTGTTTGACTATATAATCCAAGGGGTATTAAGAAATAGATCGACGACAACAGAACAGCTATTCTGAAAATTCCCTTTTTCGTTTTGTAGTGCATTAGTTAAGCCTCTGAATTTAATGTATATCAAATATAAGCAAATAAAAAATTAGGCTATCGCAACAGCTTTCTAAAAATTTCTACTCCTCTAAAGCTATTTGGTGTATCTATTTCTATTAAATTTATTATTTCACTTAGATGAATATTTGCATGATACAATTTTATTTCTGAAATGTCTGGTAAAACAAATAGCACCCCATCAATAGTAAAGAAGCAATGGTTTTTTGTCAGTTACTTTATCGTTTTGGCCTTCTTGTTCAATTGTTGTTCGATTTATTACACAACGTCCGAAATCGATTCACAATTAAAATCAAGTGTAGAAAGTCTGAATTCGAATTACAGATCGATAACAAGTGAATTCAATAAAATGAAAACCGAATACATTAAGCTCGGTTGTATTAGTGAAAAAGATCCCTTTCTTACTGCTGATCAGCTCATTTCAAAGATGGAAGCTGACATTAGAGTCATTGATAAAATCAAAGGCGAAGTCGACAAAGAATATGGGAATTTTATCCGCTACACAAAAGGGAAAACCAAGATCTCATCAGGCACAGTGGAATGGAAGAAATTGAAAACGACAAAGAAGATATTCAAAACCGACCTAAAAGAAATACAGGAACAAGGTGATGCACTAAGTAAAAAGGGTGCCGAATTCAATTCATTTGCCGCTGAAAAACTTATGCCGGTAGTCAAATACTATGTTGTAGCTGATTATATCAACAAATGCAATCAGGGAATTGAACAGATCGAAAATAACAAATTGGCATTGGAAAACAGCATCGAAGCAAATGAGAAAAAAGCCAAATCAATAGTATCCAGATACGCAAAATCGCATCCATACCAGATCGAGGTAATTAAGATAGAATTTGAAAAGATCCGGAAAGAACTTATCTCTATTGATCAAAATCGTACTGAGCTTGCTCAAATTACGCTTTCTTTTGAAAAGAAAGCCAGAGGGAAGAACAAAATATACAATTGCAGTCAGGATTGGTCGTTGGTTGAACAGGTTGAAAGCGATATTTCCCGTGTTCAAAATAATCTAAAGGAAATCGAAGCAAGAATAAGGTCGGGGATTAATTCAATTCAATTAATTGTAACCGAACTGTCAGGACAGTAATTGAGTAAAATGCCACATAGCCGTATTCGAATTGTGCATGGACCGGTTAATTATTTATCGGCAGATCGGGCAGTATTCACTTTTTTATTTTAACATTACTACTGAACAAATGAAAATCAGACAATGAAGAATTTAGTATTACTTATTGGCGTGCTCATAGCAACTTCGATCTACAGTCAAACAATAGAAGATGAAATAAACAAATTGACCGGTGAATTTGCCGGCGAGTGGACAACGTACAAATTAAATGAAAGTGGTGCGATCGTAAAGGCGTTTTCCTGGATCGATACCCTACGAGCTAGTGATCCGGTAATAACAAAATCCGAAGCATATATAACCGTAAAAGGGTTTATGCATTTTGAAGACCCCAATATACCCCCATATAAAATTCAATTTAAGGAAGGATTTAAAATAACTAATGGCAAAGTCGGAGCGCATTTTTACACAATTCTCGGAGTCGAATCCATTGAAACCAAAATCGGCGACAATACATACGTTATTACAAACGAAATTTCACCTTTAGAATTGCCACAGCTCGGGTTTAAAACAATCAACCAAGGAGTGCATACCACGATCAAAGTAGTTCTTCATGTTAACGGAAAGGAGATTCATAAAATAAGCCGAATTTCAACCATTACGTGGGAGGAAGAAAACAAAGAGAAAGAAATTCAGTTCCTGAGCATGGAAGGTAAGCATACTCGAATCAACTGATAATATCTTAAGCTTCAATCTAAATTTTGATCAAACGCCTACTTGTAAGTAACAAGCCGTCTCCGAATATGTTTATTAAATAAACGCCACGAGCGTATTTACTTTTGAACTGTACCAATGAAGCTCCTTCAAATTCTCTCGAATCAACTTTTTTTCCTGTTGTCATTTCAAAAACTTCAACGGTAATACGATCGAAGGTGCCATTCAGATTGATATTTATGTATTCATTAAAAGGAGAGGGATATATGTTGATCTCACTCAATTCATGCGATTCAACACCTACATTGGTAGAATCAGAAATTAGAAATACATCAAACCCAGCTTCCGAAATGTGGCCCTGCCCCACATCCATTGCCCTTACTTTCAATTGCATTGTACTTGTTGGTGTCATAAAATCTAAAATTCTATAACTTTTTGAAGACCAGGCCCCTTCATCAGGATCATTGTTTACCGCAAAATCGACTATGACCGTTGTTGTACCGTTACTCAATTCCACAACCATTGAATCATTTGGGGAACCCTGTCCACCAGCATTAAAAAACCATCTATCGAAATGTACATAGGGGTTAATATATGTTGAAAGATCAAAAACAGGAGAGGTGATAACCGTTTCACCATTATCAATATCATCGTTACCAGCACTACCACCCGCATTGCCAGTTATGTATGCTTCCAACCCACAATCTACCTGAGAATCATCTCCAGGATTGGAGGGGTCGCCATTATATGTAGTGCCATTAGGGATTTCACGCACCCAATCCCCGGTACTTGGATTTCCGGATACTGTCCAGCCAAGATCAAGTGAGAAATCATCAGAGTATCCGTCTTCCAATTGATATATATATGGCCCCCCCGTACTTAAAAGGCTTTGGCTGTTCACGCAAATAGTATTATAGGACCATTTACCCACCGTAACATCATATATTCCTTCGTAAAAATTTGAGACATTGAAATTGCCCAATCCATTCGTTGTCACCGTCGTACTGGTACCAGTATTAGAATCTGTAAGCTTCACTTTTGCATCAATAATAGGATTATTATTGGAATCGATCACCTGTCCTTGAAAAGTAAAAGTAACAGCTGCCTGTAATTGAACATCCAATACCGTAGTAGCTCCATTTGTGAGCACTACATTAGTTATTGTTTGTGGTATGTAACCCGCTTTCGAATAAGTAACACTATACGTACCTGCAGTCGCAATTCCAGATTCGTAATCTCCAAACCCATCCGTATTTGCAGTCGAATTAGTAGCAACAATTTCTACAAGAACATTGTTCAAAGCCAATCCAGAAAGAAGGTCCGTTACATTTCCTGTAAGAAAAGCAGCTTGTATATAGGTGGCATCAAATACAAACAGCCCTTTTTCTATATCACTCGCTATCACTATTCCAGATGGTAAATAAGGATACACACCCCACACACCATTAAACCCATCACCCGACATTCCTGGAGAAGTATCGTAATTACCTACTTCCACCATATTCGATGGTGACGAAACATCGTGTATTGTAATTCCATCTCTGTAATAAGAGGTCACAACAAAATCATTCAATACAAATGCATTGTGGGGAATAACACCACTACCCGGATTTGATTGAATCCGATCGAGCTCAGTTATGTTAAAAATATCGCTGACATCATAAGAAGCGATAAAAGCACCAGTTATTTCATCGGTTGTAAATAAGGTATTTCCATCATCGGAAAGCCAGCAATTGTGTGTAAATGTATCCGGAGTGTCTTGCGTAACCATCGTAGTTGGCGAAGCAGGATTACTAATATCAACAACAACGAAAAAACCATCGTATACAGCACCGCCCCAAAGTGTATCGCCTCGTACAAATAAATCATGAAGATAGTAATCATTATATCGACCTAACTCAATGGGTGCCAATGGATTTGTTGCCAGATCAAGTATGATCGCACCACCTATTCCGTTATCCGCACCACAAACAAAACCCAGCCCATTCTCATCTATGAAGATATTATGCGCACTGTTAAACTGATATGTTGAACCACTGAAGTTGTATACGTCAGCACCAGTAATTGCTCCGGGAAGGTTGGAAAGATCAATTATTTTTAAACCGCCAGACCCCTCATTTGTTATATAAGCTGTGTTCTGCCATACTTTAATGTCGCGCCAGATTGTGGATGAACCAGCAGAATAGAATACCTCTACCGGATTCGTTGGCGTCGTAACATCTACAACTGCAACACCCGACTGATTTCCAACAATCGCATATTCATTACCTGCCTGGTCCACATAACCCCAAATGTCACTGCATTCACCACGAGATGGGGGGAAAACATAATTTGCGGATAAATTCAGGTTGAGCTGCGCTGTGGCAGTTAATGTTACTAATAGAGTTGCGAACGATAAAATAGTTTGTTTTAACATTTTCTAGCATTTAGTTTTAGAGATGTCGCAATTTACTATTTTATTGCGTCTTGAGCAGGAATAAAGCTTGAAATTTCACTTCGGAAAGTATAATCGGCACGTATTATCTAGTTATATGTTTGAATTGAATAGTGCGTAGTACGGTATTTCCATTCAGCTTGGGCAAAATTCATGAATATTCTTCAAATTGGCTTCTGTTAAACAAAAAGTTCCGTTCTTTGAATTTTAAACAAAAAAATATGCACGCTTTAATCGATGACCTGAATTGGCGCTACGCGACAAAAAAATTCGACACTTCTAAAAAAATTACGGACGATCAGCTTGAAATATTAAAAGAGTCGCTTCGCCTTGTTCCAAGTTCGTATGGTCTTCAGCCTCTGAAGTTCTTAATAATCACTTCAAGTGAAATTCGAGAACAGCTCAAAGCTGCATCCTACGGTCAAACTCAAGTTACGGATGCTTCACACCTAATTGTGATATGTGCCAATCTTGATGTGCGCAATGCGGATATAGATTCATTCATACAAAATACTATAGAAACAAGGAAGGTAGATTTTGAAAGTGTTAAAAATTTCTCAGAAAGCATGAAGAGATCTTTTTCCGAGCTGAGCCTGGAACAAAAGAAAATCTGGGCAGCGAAACAGGCATATATCGCTTTAGGTCAATTGCTTCATACATGCGCAACTTTGCGAATTGATGCGACTCCAATGGAAGGATTCAAACCGGATGAATACAGTCAAATTCTGGATCTGGATTCTAAGAACTTAAGCGCAGTACTTTTGTGTCCTGTTGGTTTTAGACACAAAGAGGACGTAAATCAGTTTAAGCCAAAAGTGAGAAAGCGTAAAGAAGATCTATTTCAAGAGCTTTGACAGCAAATCAGTTGTAGAAATAAGGTAGTCGATACGTGAATGCACCTTCTTTGGTGGCTATTTTCATTAGATATACGCCAAAACCGTTTTCTCCTATAGAAATTAGAGCATCACTTTTACTTGATCGGAATCGCACTTTTTGCCCCGCTGTATTATATATCTGTATTTCATCAATAGCGTCAATGCCTACTATAAAATAATCACCATCACCTCTATATCTAACTTGTATTGACCCAATTTCTGAATCATTTAATCCAACCTGATCGACCACAATCTGGTATTCTATAGAATCTGAATCACAAGGGCTGTTAGCTGTGAGCATCACATTGTATGTCCCTGACATAGAATACGTATGTGAAGGATGTTCATCGGGCGAAAATGTCACGTCGTCAAAGTCCCATGCATAATCTGTGGCTTTGGTGCTCAAATTCGTGAAATCGACGGTCATTCCGTTAATATTATAAGAGTACTCCGCTTGCGTATGCTCTGAAATTGGTCTGAGATTCCAAAGATCAAGACTATCCAAGACAGTTATTGAAGCAGCATATTGCAGGTTTGCTGCATCAGAAGCAGACAAGTTCCCGGTAAAAGTGCTTCCAATCGGCGATTTACGGAATATCGAAGCATAAAAGGTGCAAGCTGCCAGATAACTTCCTGCATAGCTCGGATGCGAACCATCTGTGGCATACAAGTCGATTGTGGGGTAATTATCCCGAACATATCGCCACGCACTTCCCACAGGACTTACCGAACCCTGCACTGAATCCGAAATTCTCAGATAAGCACTTCTTAATCTGTTGTTCATCCCTTCAAACGTAGAGATCGGGCCCCATTGCGGATCTCCATTCTCCCTTCCCCATGTCATGAACATCATTACATCCGAACAAAAATTATTAGAATATACACTGTCCGCTATTTGTATTGTATATGGAATTGATTCGCTATTGACCTGAGAATCAGGAAAAGAAGGCTCCTGACTTTGTCCCTGCAGAACAACAAAATCCCACAATTGACTATTAATTTTAGAATAAGTCGTTGGATTTGCTGCATGATCTGCAAACGTTGCTCCTCCCGGAGTACTCGAATCATAAGAAATATTATCACCAAAGGAGGAAGTAATGTTCTCGATGAGTGAGGGCAAATTATTCACATAAGTATAACTGTTCCCTATAAACAATACAGATGCACTGTCCTGTGCATTTGCAATGAAAAGCATAAAACATACTGCGGCTAAACTAAAATATTTTATCATTGTAATTAATTATTAATGTATTTTGATTTTTGTTATCAGAACATCAAACTTTTCGAAGGGTTCCTTCGTTTACTATTTGACGAATACTAAAATCCCAAACAACGAAACCTTATGATAAAGGTAGCTTTTATTTGCTTTACGCTAGTCATTTTCTCCTTCCAGAGCCTTGTATTTGGCCAATTCGGCTTTGTTTACGACGATACTATTGTAGTAAAAATTGGAAGCGACACCCTAAGCAAAGCTTGGGCAGGTGGCCTTAATTACCCACAATTCTCAGATATCGATTACGATTTTGACGGCGATCTGGATCTTTTCGCATTCGATCGAAGTCACGACAACATACGCGTATTCACACAAGAGACGGACGGGGGAAAGCACTATGAGCTGGCCTACAATTCGCACGAAAACTTCCCTTCAGACCTTAGGTACAGAGTAGTATTGGTCGATTATGACAACGATGGAAGAAAAGACATTTTTACTTATGGTATCGGTGGTTTGAAGGTGTACAGAAATGTTGGTGATGGCACCAATGGTCTCCAGTGGGAGTTGTACCAGGACCTTGTATATTCTCAATATGCTGTCTCGTATTCCAATTTATATATTAGCTCAAGTGATATTCCAGCAATAGTCGATGTGGACGGTGATGGCGATATTGATATTCTGACTTTTCATCAGGGAGGGCGCCACATTGAGTACCATCAAAACCAAAGCATGGATCTATACGGGATACCGGACTCTCTGATCTTCGAGCAGAAAAATCAATGCTGGGGGAAATTTACCGAAGATGCAAATACAAATAACATTACACTCAACGATCCAAACGCCCCGTGTATAGGCGGAGATATTACAAATCCGGAAATGGACGATGGCTTGGATACAAAAAACGGAAACAACCATTCGGGCTCAACCCTGTTAGCAATCGATTATGATAATTCCGGTGTCATGGACCTTGTTATCGGCGACGTTTCGTATACGAATCTGAATCTGTTGATCAATAGTGGCACTGCAGTGAATACCGATTCACCAATGATCAGCGTTGATAATTCTTTCCCATCAAATACAACCCCCTCCTCTATGCAGCTCTTTCCTGCCGCATATTACTTAGATGTTGATTTTGACAACGAAAAGGATCTGCTGGTTTGTCCTAACGCTAAAAACGTTTCTGAAAATGAAACAAGCGTCTTAATGTACAAGAACCTTGGCACCACTTCAAATCCAAATTTTATATACACGACAAACAAATTCCTTCAAAGTGAAATGATCGACCTTGGAACAGGAACTACCCCATCATTTTTTGACTACGACGAAGATGGACTTGAGGACATGATACTTGGGAATTTTTACCGCTATAAAGCTGTTTTAGACAAAGAAAGCAGCATTGCATACTATAAAAATACAGGCACTGCCAATAACCCAATATTTATGTTTGTCGATTACGACATTTTTAACATTGTTCCGGAAAACTTTGGATTGAGAGCTGTACCGACTTTTGGCGATATAGATAATGATGGAGATGATGATCTCTTTGTGGGAACAGAAAATGGTTCTCTGGCTTATTATCAAAATAACTCCACAGGGTCAGGAGCTGTTTTCGGATCGCCCGCAATAAACTATCAAGACAACCTCGGGGCCATCATATCCACCTCAGGATATTGTTATCCGCAGCTCTTCGATTTGAATAATGACGGCTTACTCGATCTTCTATTGGGAAGAAAATCAGGGGAAATTATGTATTATAAGAACATTGGAACCTTGAGTGCTCCATCGTTCGAGCTTAACAACAGCAATTTGGGAAATGTAGATGTATCATCTGCCACTCCAGACGGCTACGCTGCTCCTCACTTTTTCAGATTAAACAATGAAACTACCCTTTTCATGGGTTCAGTTGATGGCAAATTGTTGTACTATTCAGATATTGATGCAAACATTGGTCCTGGAGATTCATTTACACTAATATCCAGTAGTTTTTTAGACATAGATGTGAAGGCATATAGCTCATTCTGGGTCAACGATATCAATTCCGATGGAAACCTCGATCTTTTTGTTGGTCAGGATCTCGGAGGTGTTTTTCATTTCGAAGCTGATTCCACTAATGATCTATCGGTTCAGTCCAAACACCTTACATCACTCATAGCAATATACCCGAATCCAACCAGAAATGAGCTCACAATAGTATTGAATTCAAGCAAGGGGGAAAATTATACAATTACTGATCTAAGTGGAAAACATTTAATACAGGGTGAATTGGACAGTTCCAAAACGAAATTAGATGTTAGTACATTGCCTAAGGGGTTCTATACCGTTCGCATTGTATTATCGGATGGAACTATACACTACAAAAAGATCATCAAACAATAAACTTCACAGTTGTACAATTCGTTCAAATAAATTGCCAGTCGATTTACCTGGCTCATCCATGTATATTCCATAAATACTGGATCCGCTTCCTGTCATACTCGCGTAAAGTGCACCTTGGTTATACAGAGATGTTTTTAGTTTTTCCAGCTCTGGATAATTTTTAAAAACCGATGTTTCGAATGAATTAAACAAATTGGATTTCCATTCTTCTATGGGCCGGCTAATTACTTTGTGGATCGATTCTGTTTGCTTTGGAAGTTCGATCTCGGAATAAGCCTGCGTAGTATTTATGTGAATCCCAGGATTAATTAACTTCAGATAGCACCCCTGAAGATTAAGTTCCACCGGTTCCAGCACATCTCCTCTACCCGTTGCGATCTGTGGCTGTTTATTCACAAAACAAGGACAATCACTCCCAAGCTGCCCTGAAAGATTCTGAAGCTCTGCACTCGAAAGGTTCAGGTTATACAGTGTATTTAATCCCAACAGTGTATACGTGGCATCTGCAGACCCCCCACCAAGCCCTGCTCCCACAGGTATGTTTTTTAAAAGATGGAATGAAGTTTCTGGGATATCACAATTTTTCTGCAACAAACGATACGCTTTAACAACAAGATTGGATTCCTGCTCCTGCTCAAACTGCAAACCGGATTGATGGAAGCTGAATTTCCCTGCTGGCAAAATTTCGAGGACATCGTTTACTGGTATTTGAAGAAGAACAGTTTCCAGCTCATGAAATCCATCGTGCCTTTTATTAAGGATATTCAATCCTAAATTGATCTTTGCCGGAGGAAATAATATCATAGTTCAAATATAGAACAAGTAAACAATTTTTGTACCTTTCCGCCCTCAATATAGATAATTAAATGGCCATTTATTTAGATTTTGAAGAACCGATAAAAGAGCTCGAAGCACAAATTATCCAGACAAAAGAAATTGGGGATAATACAGAGGTTGATATGACGGATAAAATCCGTGAACTGGAAAAAAAGCTCAAGGCGAAAACGAAGACAATATTTTCGAACCTAACCCCATGGCAACGAGTACAGCTATCAAGACATCCTGATCGACCCTACACACTGGCATATATTGAGGCACTAACAAACGGAGAGTTTCAGGAATTGCACGGGGATCGAAATATAAAAGACGACAAGGCCATGGTCGGAGGTTTTGGATTATTCAAGGGCGAAACGG